>Ga0302178_10000884_pt1 | contig 26167 bp, 17 predicted proteins | sample I_Palsa_E1_3_FD_198790 | JGI IMG/M metagenome (GOLD analysis project Ga0302178, IMG submission 198790) | Peat permafrost microbial communities from Stordalen Mire near Abisko, Sweden - I_Palsa_E1_3 | ecosystem: Environmental > Terrestrial > Soil > Palsa > Peat permafrost | place: Sweden... | reverse complement strand
CAGGGCGGCCACCGCCGCGACAAGAGCTGCGTCACACGCGGGCGGATCAGCCTGGCGGCCCGTCAGCTGGGCCAGGATGAGCGGCCAGGCCGGGTCGCGATCAGTCCTGCTCAGGTTCAGGCAGCGCAGGCATGCCGACTGGCCGGGCACGACCAGCGGACCGACCACGCCGATCGCCTCACTGGCCGAGACGGCCAGGTGGGGTATCCGGTCCCGCATCAGCATGCTGGTCAGTTCCGGGACCGGCGTTCCGGTCAGTACGACCAGGTCCGGGTGAGGCGGGGTGACCGCCGATTCTTCCTGCTCGGCGTCCGCGCTGACCACCCAGCCAATCCCGGACGTCGCCAGCAGGCTGGCCATGCATCGCCCGAGCCTCCCGCCGCCATGCAGGCGAACATGTGCCGCGCGCCGCCGCGCGAGAGTTCGCGCGCCACCGTCGCCGTCCCCGTGCGCCAGCGAGCTGGCGGCCATCTCAGGGGCGAGCAGCCTGCGCTGCTCCATGGGCAGCGCCCGGTAAAGGCCCGCGGGATAGTCGTCCAGGGCGCCACCGGCGGCGAGCAGGGTGAGCACCCGGTCGGTCACCTGCTCCGGTATGCCGCGGTCACCCGCGGCGGCGATCACCTGCGCCCGGTCCCGGCTTCCGTCGAGGAGGCTGATTACCCACGCTGCCTCGCTCATTCCGGTGAGGGCGACCGCCCGGCGTGGGTCAATGCCGATTTGCAGGGTGTCGCGATCTCGCCACACGGGCAGCAGGCCGGGCTTGAGTGCTGGTCTCACGCGGCCAAGACTGGCAGCCTCCGCTGACAGTTTCGGTGCTCCCCGACCTTGGCGAAGCCGAATCCGGAGATCGTCGCCAGCGACGCGGCATTGCCGGGGCTGATGCTCGCCCGCACGGTCCGCACCGCAGGGTCGGCGGCCGCCCGGCGGAGCAGTTCCGCCAGCATGGCCCTGGCGTACCCCTGGCGCCGGTGCTCGGGCGCCACCGAGTAGCCGATCTCGACCATCCCCGCCTCATCGGGCGGCCCGTGAAAGCCGGCGTGGCCGACGACGAGGCCTTCCGGCTCCGCCACCGCGGCCCGCGCGATCCACTGTGCGCTGGCCGGATCCGCCGCCACCTGGCCGATCCGCAGCCGCCAGAGCCACCGTGCCTGGTCGGTCGTGAAGTACCCGGTCAGCGGGACTCCTGCGGCTGCACTGGCGGCTGGCAGGTCGCTGTCCAGCAGTGCCGTCATGGCCGCGCTGGTCAGCTCGACAAAGCGGACGCGCCTCGGGCTCGCGCGCGGTGGCGCCTCGTCGTCGCCAGAAGCCGTCACCCTGATGATGAGGGGTCGGCAGGGTCGCCGGGATCGAGATCGGAGATGTCCAGTTCGGGCCTGCCGCGCACGAACCCGTCGGGGTCGTTGAAGTCGTCGGCCGTCGGCAGCAGGTCAGGATGCGCCCAGATCGCGTCCCGGCCGCTGACGCCGCGAGCGTCGGTGAGTCCCTGCCAGATGGCCGCGGCCTCCCGGAGCCTGCGCGGCCTGAGCTCGAGCCCGACCAGCGTGGCGAAGGTCCGCTCGGCCGGCCCGCCGGTGGCCCGCCGCCGCCTGATCGCCTCGGCGAGAGCGCTGGCCTGCGGCAGCCTGCTTGCTGCCACGGCGTCGACCACGGTCGCAACCCACCCCTCGACGAGCGCGAGCAGGGTTTCCAGCCGGGCCAGCGCCGCCTTCTGCTGCTCGGAGTCCTCCGGCTGGAAGAGCGCGGCACCGGCCAGGGCCTCGTTCAGCGCCTCGGGGTTGGCCGGGTCAATCTGCGGCATCGCGTCACGCAGCGCGGAGGTGTCAACCGTGATGCCCCGCGCGTAATCCTCGACGGCGGCCAGCAGCCGGGAGCGGAGCCAGGGGACATGCGCGAACAGCCGGTGGTGGGCAGCCTCGCGCATGCCCAGGAAGAGCCGTACCTCGTCGGCGTCCAGCGAGAGCCCCTCGCCGAAGGCCGTGACTCCGGCCGGCAGCAGCGCCGCCGTCCCCTCCGGGCCAAGCGGCAGGCCGACGTCGGTCGAGCTGACGACCTCACGGGCGAGCGCGCCGATCGCGGCGCCGGTCTGGCCGCCGACCATCATCCCGCCGATCCTGCGCATCATCTGGCCAAGCCCGCCGAGAGCGCCGAGCCCGCCCATGCCGCCGGTCAGCGCCGTCATCGCGGAGCGCATCTCCGGCGGTAGCTCGCCGCCAAGCCCGTCCGGGTCCTCGGAGAGCAGGCCGCCCATCGCGTCGACCGCGCGGCCGGCGATCGGGTCGCACAGCTTGGACCAGACCGGCAGCGTCGCCTCGACCCATTCCGAGCGGCTCCAGGCCTGCACGGTGCGGATCCCGGTGGGGAAGCTGGTGACATCCTCCAGCCACAGGTCGGCGACCCTGATGGCGTCGGTGACCTGCTTCCGCTCGATGTCGAGCACACTGGGATCACCCTGGGCCGCGACCGTCTGCCGCGCGACGTTCCTGGCCAGATCCCAGTTCACCGGGCCGCCCTGCCAGGACATCAGGTCGGCGAACTGCCGCAGGGCGTCAGCGAATTGCTGCGGGTCGCCAAGCGGGCCCAGCGGCCCGCCGCCGGGGGTGCTTCCCGGGTCACCGGAGCCGCCGCGGTCGCCCGGCGGGCCGAAGCCGAAGGGAGGATCAGTCATCACGGCTGCCTCTCAGGCAGGATGGAAGGGTCCACGTCCGCCCACGTTATCCGGGAGCGTCGCACGTTGAGCACTCCAGAGGGCCAGGTTCGCCGACGGCTGAGCCGCGCCGCCGCTCCGGCGGCGGATCCTGGCCGCGCGGGAGCAGGCCTGGCGGCACGCGGGCGCGGGCCTGTCGTCGCGGTCACCGGTGCCGCGCGGGGACTTGGCCACGCGCTCACTGTCCGGCTGGCGTCATCGGCGCGCATCGCCAGGGTGGTCGCCATCGACGATCACCGCGGTGACGTGACGGGCGTGACCTGGCGTGTCGTCGACGTCCGGGATCCCGCGCTGGCCGGCCGCCTGGCCGGAGTCGACGTCGTCGTGCACACGGACCTGGACCTGGCACCGGATTCCGACTTCCGCTCGCGGCGGGCCTTCAACGTCCGCGGCGCGCAGACGGTGCTCACCGCGGCGGCAGCGGGGAGAGTCGGACGGGTCGTCCTGGTCACCAGCGCGATGGTGTACGGCGCACGGCCGGATAACCCGGTACCGCTCGATGAGGCGGCGCCGCTCGACGCCGATCCCGACGGCGGCGTGGTCGGGGACATGCTGGAGATCGAGCAGCTCGCGCACCGCTCGGCGCGGACCCATCTCGGCATGGCCGTCACGGTGGTGCGGCCCGCCGCGCTGGTCGGCGAGGGCGTGGAGACGATGGTCACCAGGCATTTCGAGGCGCCGCGGCTGCTGACGGTGAAGGGCTGCGCGCCGCGCTGGCAGTTCTGCCATACCGACGATCTCGTGTCCGCGCTTGAGCTGGCCGCCGCCGGGGTGGTGAGCGGCGAGTTCGCGGTCGGCTGCGACGGATGGCTGGAGCAGGAGGAGGTAGCGGAGCTCTCCGGGCTGCGCAGTATCGAGCTGCCCGCAGGCCTGACGTTCGGCGCGGCGCAGCGACTGCACCGGGCCGGGATCTCGCCGACGCCGGTTACCGACCTGCACTTCGTCGTCTATCCGTGGGTGGTCGACTGCCGGACCCTGCGCGACGCGGGCTGGCAGCCGGAGTTCGACAACGCGGCCGCGTTCGGGGTCCTGCTGCAGCAGCGGGCCGGCCGTCTCGCCGTCGCTGGCCGCCGCCTCGCCAGGAAGGAATCGACGATCACGGCAGCCGGCGCGACGGTCGCGGTGATCGGCACCGCGGCGATCGTGCGGCGGGCCAGGCGCCGCCGCCGCGTGACCTGACCAGCCGGCCATCCCGGAAAGTAGTCCTGGTGATACCGGAAGGTAGTTTTGCAGCGTGACTGTGATCAGGCTGGCCGAGCTGAGGCACGAGCCGCTGTCGCTGGACGAGGTCCTGCGCGCCGTCAAGGATCCCGCCGCCGGAGGCATCGCCCTGTTCACCGGCGTCGTCAGGGATCACGATCACGGCCGCGGCGTGCTGCGCCTGTCCTACAGCGCCCACCCGTCCGCCGGGGCCGAGCTGCGCCGGGTGGCCGAGAAGGTGGCGGCAGGCTTCGACGCGCGCGCCCTCGCCGTCCTGCACCGGCTCGGTGAGCTGGATGTCGGGGACCTGGCGGTCGTCGTGGCGGTGTCCTGCGTGCACCGCGGCGAGGCCTTTGACGCCTGCCGCGCCCTGATCGACGAGCTCAAGGCCACCGTGCCGATCTGGAAGCACCAGGAATTCGGCGACGGCGCAGTCGAGTGGGTGAACAGTGCGTAGCTTCCCGGGAGGCTCCCGCCGCCTGATGACCCTCATCGTCGCCGCGGCCGGAGTGGCGCTGGCGCTCACGGTGGCCTCCGTGGCTTCCGTTCCCTACGTGGCCCTTGCTCCTGGCCCTACCCTGAACACCCTCGGGACGTCCGGCGGCCAGCCGCTGATCCAGATCCGGGGGCACCGGACCTATCCGACCGTCGGGCACCTCAACATGGTGACGGTGTCCATCATCGGCGGGCCGACCAGCGACTTCAACATTTTCGCCGCGCTGCGAGCGTGGCTCAGCCCGGATGAGGCCGTGGTTCCCGAGGAGGAGGTCTACACGCCGGGCCAGACCGAGCAGCAGGTGAGCCAGCAGGACACCGAGGAGATGACGGACTCCCAGCAGAGCGCGGCGGCCGCCGCGCTCTGCCAGCTGAAGATCAGGTTCAGGACCGTCGCCACCATCGCGGCGACCGAGCAGGGGATGCCGGCCCGGGGAGTGCTGCTGCCCGGCGATGTGATCTACGCCGTCGACGGCACTCCGGTGACGTGCCGGGCCGACTCGGGAACGCTGATCAGGTCACATCGCCCCGGCACCCCGCTGGATCTCACCATCATCAGGAAGGGCAAGAAGAAGAACGTCCGCCTGGTGAGCAGGTCGGTGGGGGGGCAGGCGATGATCGGGGTGGAGGTCGAGGACAGCTTCGTGTTCCCATTCTCCATAAAGATCAATATCACGAACATCGGCGGCCCGAGCGCCGGACTTATGTTCGCGCTCGGAATCATCGACAAGCTGACGCCGATGAACCTGACCGCGGGGAAATTCATCGCCGGAACCGGGGAGATCGAGGCGAACGGCACGGTTGATCCGATTGGCGGAATTCAGCAGAAGATGGCCGGCGCGCGGGCCGCGGGGGCAACGGTCTTCCTCACCCCGGCCGCCAACTGCCCGGATACGGCGGGTGCCGTTCCGGCCGGGCTGCGCCTGATCAAGGTCAGCAGCCTGGCCGGCGCGATTCGTGACCTGACCGCGCTGAAAGCGGGCCGGGCTGTTCCGTCCTGCTGACCGGCCATTCCGCGGGAGCGGCCGCCGCCCGGCGGCCGCCGCCCGGCGGCCGCGCCGCCATCGCGTTACGGTGAATGCCGGACAGCGGCGCAGCATCGCGACATGATCATGGACGGGGTGCGCCCGCGGGAACCTTGCCCGCTGCCGGTAAGTTGCCATCTGGGAGCATGTACCGGCGCGCCGGAGCATCCGCGTGCCGCCCGTCCGCGAAAATGTCAAGCGGTCCCGTGCCCGAGGTCATCTGGTCCCGTGCCCGAGGTCATCTAAGGGGGAAGGCGTGACCTTCCGATCTCCTGGCCAGTCGAGGCCGCCAATCGGCCGTCCCATCGTGCTTCCCCGCTGGCCGAAGAGGCTCGTTCCGATCGTGGCCGGGATCATCGCCCTGATCGTGGTTGTCTCGGTCGTGGCCGGCGTATGGACCGATTTCCTGTGGTTCCGCTCGGTCGGGTACACCTCGGTGTTCAGCACGACCTACGGAATTAAATGGCTGCTTTTCCTGGTCACCGCGATCTTCATGGCGGCCGTGGTCGGCGTTAACGCGTGGCTGGCGTACCGGCTACGGCCCTCCTACCGCCCGGTCGCGCCGGACCAGCAGAGCCTGGAGGGCTACCGGACCGTCATCGACCCGCACCGGCGGCTGCTGCTCGGGCTGCTGGTCGGCCTGATCGGGCTCATCGCCGGGCTGACCGCGGCCGGCTCCTGGCAGACCTGGCTGCTTTTCGCCAACCGCACGTCGTTCCACGCCACCGATCCGCAGTTCCACCTCGATATCTCGTTCTTCGTGTTCGTGTACCCGTTCCTGCGGATGGTCCTCACGTACCTGTTCACGGCCGTCCTGCTGTCACTCCTGTACGGGGCACTGCGGCCGCAGGTGAAGGGGCAGCGGGCGACTCCGTCGGCCAGGGCCCACCTGTTCGTGCTCGTGGGCATCTTCATGCTGTTCAAGGCCGCCGCGTACTGGGTGGACCGGTACGGGATCGACTTCTCGCAGCGCGGGATCGTGCAGACGGGCGCGTCCTACACGGACGTGAACGCCATCCTGCCCGCCAAGACCGTGCTCGCGGTGATCGCGGTGATCTGCGCGGCGCTCTTCTTCGCCGGCGCGCTGCGCAGGAACACCCTGCTGCCCGCGGTCGGCTTCGGGCTGCTCGTGCTCTCCGCCGTGATCATCGGCGGCGTCTACCCCGCCATCATCCAGCAGTTCGTGGTCAAGCCGAACGAGCTGGTGAAGGAGACCCCGTACCTTACCCGCGAGATTGCCAGCACGCGGCGGGCCTACGGCGTGACGGGGGTGAAGGTCATTCCCTATTCGGCCACCTCGACCGAGCAGCCGGCCGAGCTGGCCAAGCAGGTGACCGCCCTGCCGGACGTCCGGCTGATGGACCCCGCCGTGGTATCGCAGTCATTCCAGCAGCTTCAGCAGGTCAAGGGCTACTACAAGTTCCCCAACGTGCTGTCCGTGGACCGGTATGTGCTGCCGGGCAGCTCGACGCCCCAGGACACGCTGATCGGCGTCCGCGACATGAACGGCCCGCCGACCGGCCAGGCCAACTGGATCAACTCGCATCTCGTCTACACCCACGGGTACGGCGTCGTCGCCGCGCCGGCCAGCACGGCCCAGTCCGACGGCGACCCGGCGTTCACCGAGAGCGACATCCCGCCGACCGGCGAGCTGGGGCTCCAGTCGCCGAACGGGCCCCGGGTGTACTTCGGCGAGCAGGAGACGAGTTACGCGATCGTCGGCGGGCACCAGCAGGAGCTCGACTACCCGAACGAGAGCACCGGCGGCCAGGAGAACACGACCTACACCGGAGGCGGCGGCGTGCCGATCGGCTCCTCCCTGAACCGCCTGCTGTACGCGATCAAGTACCGCCAGCTGAACATCCTGCTCTCCGGCGCCATCGACGGTAAGTCGAAGATCATGTACATCAGGGACCCGCTGTCCCGCGTCGCCAAGGTCGCGCCGTTCCTCACCCTGGACGGCGATCCTTACCCGGTGATCGTCAACGGGCAGATCGTGTGGGTGGTGGACGGCTACACGACCACGGACAACTATCCCTATTCACAGCGGCTGAGCCTGCAGTCGGCGACCTCCAACAGCTACAGCCCCGGCGGGTCGGCGTCCGGCCAGGTCAATTACATCCGCAACTCCGTCAAGGCCACGGTGAACGCCTACACCGGCGCGGTCAGCCTCTACCAGTGGAGCGGCAACGATCCGGTGCTGGACACCTGGATGAAGGCCTTCCCCGGCATTATCAAGCCGAGGAAGGACATCCCGCCTGACCTCATGCCGCACATGCGCTACCCCGAGGTGCTGTTCGAGGCGCAGCGGCAGATCCTCGCCCAGTACCACGTCCTGCTGGCCCAGGAGTTCTACGGCGGCCAGAACTTCTGGGCGGTGCCCACGGACCCGAGCGGGATAGCGCCGAAGCAGTTCAGCCAGCCGCCGTATTACATCACGATGACCATGCCGGGCTACCGGCAGCCGCAGTTCTCCCTGACCACGTCGTTCACGCCGCGCGGGCGGGCCAACATCTCCGCGTACATGGCGGTGAACAGCAACCCGGAGAGCCCCGGCTACGGCACGATCCGGCTGCTGCAGCTGCCACAGGACACCGCCATCCTGGGGCCCGAGCAGGTGCAGAACGCCTTCGAGTCCAATACCACGGTCGCGTCCTCGCTCACCCTGCTCCGGCAGGGCGGATCCAAGGTGACCCAGGGCAACCTGATCACCCTTCCGGTCGGCGGCGGCCTGGTGTACTTCGAGCCGGTCTACGTCTCCCAGTCGGCAGGCACGAGCTCGGGGGCCTATCCCACGCTGCAGCGGGTGCTGGTGTACTACGACGGCAGGATCGGCTACGCGCCGACCCTGCAGGGCGCGCTCTCCCAGGTGTTCACCGGGGTTTCGACCCATCCGGGCACCTCGGGCACGCACCCGTCTACCACCAAGCCCGGCAGCGGCAAGACCAATGCGGCGGTGCTGAAATACCTCGGGCAGGCGGAGAGTTTCTACCGCCAGGCGCAGGCGGCGCTGAAGAGCGGCGACCTCGGTGCCTACGGCCGTGACATCGCCAAGGTGAAGGGGGCGCTGGACAAGGCGAAGCAGGCCGCGCAGGCCGGATCGGCGCCGGCGGCGAAGGCGTCCCCATCGCCGTCCCCGTCGCCGTCCCCGTCGCCGAGCACGAGCTCGTCCGGCTAAATCACCGCCAGCGAGCGGCGGCCAGGAGGGCGCGGACGGCCCTGTCGCGAGTCCGCGCCGCCGGCGCCGAGGGCGTACGCTCGGTGCTGACGGGACATCCCGAGCAAAGCTCACCTACCTGCTCCCTTTACGCCCCGGGCAGGGCCGACTCACGAAAGGAAAAAGACTGGTCGTGGCGCCTCGTGTGCTTGTTGACGCGACCGCCGTGCCCGCGGATCGCGGCGCCGTCGGACGCTATGTCGACGGTCTGATGAGCGCGCTGGAGGCCGCCGGAGCTGATCTGGCCGTGGCCTGCCAGCGCGCGGATGAGGAGCGGTACGCCCGCCTTATCCCCCATGCCCAGGTGGTGGCCGCGCCCACGGCGATCGCGCACCGGGCGGCCAGGCTCGCCTGGGAGCAGAGCGGCCTGCCGCTCGTCGCCCAGCAGGTCGGCGCCGACGTGATCCACGCGCCGCACTACTCGATGCCGCTGCGCCCCGGCCTGCCGACCGTGGTGACCATCCACGACCTGACCTTCTTCACCGACCCCGACGCGCACAATCCGGTCACCGCGACGTTCTACAAGTCGGCTATCCGCACGTCGGCGCGCCGGGCGACCCGGCTGATCGTGCCGTCCAAGGCCACCAGGGACGAGCTCGTCCGCGCGCTCGGCGCGGACCCGACCAGGATCGATGTCGCCTACCACGGCGTGGATCACGCGCTCTTCCATCAGCCGGACGCCGCCCAGGTACGCCAGGTCTCCGCCCGGCTCGGCTTGCACGGCAAGCCCTATGTCGCCTACCTCGGCACGCTGGAGCCGCGCAAGAACATCCCGGCGCTGATCGCCGGCTGGGCCGCCGCGGTAGCGGATCTCGCCGAGCCGCCCGCCCTGGTGCTGGCCGGCGGCAGCGGCTGGAGCGACGAGGTCAACGACGCGATCGCGGCCGTGCCCGCGCACTTGCGGCTGGTACGGCCTGGCTACCTGCATTTCACCGACCTGCCCGGTTACCTCGGCGGGGCACTCGTGGTCGCCTTCCCCAGCACCAGCGAGGGATTCGGGCTGCCGGCCCTTGAGGCGATGGCCTGCGGCGCGCCGGTGCTGACCACGCACATGACGTCACTGCCGGAGGTCGGCGGCGACGCCGTGGCCTACACCGAGCCCGACGCCGGCAGCATCCAGGCGGCGCTGCGCGCCCTGCTTGACGACCCGGCACGCCGGGAGGCACTCGGCGCTGCCGGTCATGCCAGGGCGCTGGAGTTCACCTGGGCCGCGTCCGCCGAGGCGCACATGGCTTCCTATCAGCGTGCGGCGGCCGGCGGGCGGGAGTAGCGTCGCTGCACATGCCGAGCGATTCAGGCCCGTCCTGGGAGTCAGCCTCCCGCGGCGGCGGAAATGGCGGGATCGAGGCGATACTCCTCGTCGGCGGTCAGGGCACCCGGCTGCGCCCGCTGACCATCACGACGCCCAAGCCGCTGCTGCCGACCGCAGGCGTGCCGTTCCTCGCGCACCAGCTGGCCAGGGCGGCCGCGGCCGGCATCACCCGGGTGGTACTCGCGACGGCGTACCGCGCGGAGATGTTCGCCGCGCAGTTCGGCGACGGATCGGATTTCGGGCTCGAGCTCATCTGCGTTCATGAGCGGGAGCCGATGGGAACCGGCGGCGGCATCCGCAACGCGGCCGCCAGGCTGCGGGGCGGCCCGGACGACCCGGTAGTGGTGCTGAACGGTGACGTCCTTTCCGGGCACGACCTCGGCGCCCAGCTCGACCTGCACCGCAAGGAGGACGCGGCGGTGACGCTGCACCTAGTGGAGGTTCCCGACCCGGCGAGGTTCGGCTGCGTGCCGACCGATTCCGGCGGCCGGGTCACCGCCTTCCTTGAGAAGACCGCCCGCCCGCTGACCTGCCAGGTCAACGCCGGCTCGTACGTGTTCCGGCGGAAGGTGATCGACCAGATACCAGCGGGCCAGGTCGTCTCCGTCGAGCGCGTCACCTTTCCCGCCCTGATCAGCTCAGGCCAGCTCGTGATGGGCTATCTGGAGTCCTCCTACTGGCTCGACGTGGGCACCCCCGAGACGTTCGTCCGCGGGTCATGCGACCTGGTGCTCGGCCGGCTGCCGTCAGCCGCGCTGCCGGGGCCGTGCGGCCAGGCCCTGGTGCTGCCGGGCGCGGTCGTCGAGCCGGGCGCGCGGGCCACGGCCGGGACCGTTATCGGGGCTGGCAGCCATGTCGGCGCCAGCGCCTGCATCGAGGGGTCGGTGCTGTTCGACCGCGTGACGATCGGGGCCGGAGCGCGGATCGCCGGCAGCGTGATCGGGACCGCCGCGAGCATCGGCGACGGCGTCGTCCTGGATGGCGCGGTGATCGGCGACGGGGTGCGCATCGCCGAAGGGAACGAGCTGCGCGAGGGCGCCCGGCTGTGGCCCGGTACCGAGCTCGGGCCGACCTCCATCCGGTTCTCCCCGGAAGCCTGAAGCGTGTCGCGGGCCGCCGCCGGGGGCGCGCCGCTCGCCAGGCAGTGGCGTGCGCCCTTCCCCCTTGACGTCCGGCTGGTTCTCTCCGTGCATCGCAGGGGGCCGCGCGATCCCGCGTTCCTGGCCGCCGCCGACGGGGCAATATGGCGCACGTCCCGGACGCCCGACGGCCCCGGCACGCTGCGGGTAACGGGGGCTGGCGCGGCCGTCACCGTGGTCAGCGCGACCGCATGGGGGCCCGGCGCGGCGTGGCTGCTCGACACCCTGCCGTGCCTGCTCGGGGCGCGGGATGACCCGGCTGGCTTCGCGCCGGCGCATCCGCTGCTGCGCGAGCTCGCGCGACGGTATCGCGGCGCACGGGTCGGGCGATCGGGCCGGGTGCTTGAGGCGCTCGTTCCCGCGGTTCTTGAGCAGAAGGTAGTGAGCATTGAGGCGCACCGCGCCTGGCGCGTGCTGCTGACCAGGTTCGGCGATCCGGCACCCGGACCTGCGCCGGCCGGAATGCGGGTGTTCCCGGCCGCGCGGACCTGGTCGCGGATTCCGTCCTGGGAATGGCACCGGGCGGGGGTGGAAGCGGTGCGGGCCCGCACCATCATCGCGGCGGCGCGGGCGCCCGGCCGGATCGAGGAGACCACGGCGATGGCTGCCGCCGAGGCCGACCGCAGGCTGCGGGCGCTGCCGGGCGTCGGCCCGTGGACCTCGGCGGAGGTCAGGCAGCGGGCCTGCGGTGACGCGGACGCCGTCTCAGTCGGTGATTATCATCTGCCGGCCGTCGTCGGCTGGGCACTGGCCGGCCACGTGGTGGATGACGCGGGGATGCTGGAACTGCTGGCGCCCTACGCGGGCCATCGGTACCGGGCGACCAGGCTCGTCGAGCTGAGCGGCCCGCGGCCCCCCCGCCGCGGCCCGCGGATGGCGGTCCGCGACTACCGCGCCTTCTAGGATCGGCGAGCCGGCAGCCTAGGGTTGCCTCATGAGCGATGACGCGCGTGCCCCCGGATCAGGCCCGCTGCCCGCCGTGGCCCTTCCCGGTGACAGCGCGCTGCGCCGTGCGCTGGCCAGGGCCAGGGACGGCAAGGCGCTGGACCAGGCCGAGGCGACGACGCTGCTGCATTCTCGCGGCGAGCACCTGGCCAGGCTGCTCGGATACGCCTCCAGGACCCGGGACGCCGGCCTGGCGGCGGCCGGGCGAGCTGGCGTCATCACCTACTCGCGCAAGGTCTTCATCCCGCTGACACGGCTGTGCAGGGACCGCTGCGCATACTGCACATTCGTCACCGTCCCCGGGCGCCTGGCCAGCCCGTACCTGTCACCTGACGAGGTGCTGAAGATTGCCGCCGACGGCGCCGCGCTCGGCTGCAAGGAGGCGCTCTTCACCCTGGGCGACCAGCCGGAGGCACGGTGGCACCAGGCACGCGAATGGCTCGACGCGCACGGCTACGACGACACGCTGTCCTACGTCAGGGCGATGGCGATCAGGGTGCTGGAAGAGACCGGGCTGCTGCCGCACCTCAATCCCGGCGTGCTGGGCTGGCAGGACTTCCAGCGGCTCAAGCCGGTCGCGCCCTCCATGGGGATGATGCTGGAGACCACCGCAGCCCGGCTGTTCACCGACAAGGGCGGTCCGCACTTCGGCAGCCCGGACAAGGACCCGGCGGTCCGGCTGCGGGTGCTGCAGGACGCCGGACGCAGCGCGGTCCCGTTCACCACCGGCATCCTGATCGGCATCGGCGAGACGCTGGCCGAGCGGGCCGACTCGATCTTCGCCATCCGGCAGGTGTCCCGCGAGTACGGCGGCATCCAGGAAGTCATCGTGCAGAACTTCCGCGCCAAGCCGGACACCAAGATGCGCGGCGTGCCCGACGCCGAACTCGACGACCTGGCCGCCACGATTGCCGTGGCCAGGCTGGTGCTCGGCCCGGCCGCGCGGATCCAGGCGCCGCCGAACCTGATCGGCGAGGCGTACCAGCTGATCCTGGACGCGGGCATCGACGACTGGGGCGGGGTGTCGCCGCTGACCCCGGACCACGTGAACCCGGAACGGCCCTGGCCGCAGATCGACGACCTGGCCCAGCGCACCGCGGCCGCCGGTTTCGCCCTCCGCGAGCGGCTGACCATCTACCCCGGTTACCTCCGCGAGCCGTGGCTGGACCCGCGGCTGGCGGCGCACGTGGCCGCGCTGGCCGACCCGGCCACCGGGCTGGCCAGCGAGACCGCGATGCCGCGCGGCGCGCCGTGGCAGGAGCCTGACGGCGGCTGGGGCGACGCCACCGGCCGGACGGACCTGCACGTCACCATCGACACCACCGGCCGCACCAGCGACCGCAGGGACGACTTCGCCGAGGTGTACGGGGACTGGGACGAGGTAGCCGCCCGGATCGAGCCGTCCGCCCGGCGCCAGGCGCCGGTGCCCGCCGGCCAGGCAGTCCCCGCTGCCAGCCCGCCGCGGCTGCGCGCCGAGGTGCTTGCGGCGCTGCGCAGCGCCGAGCGCGACCCGGCCGGCCTTACCGACTCCCACGCGCTGGCGCTGCTCGACGCCGACGGCCCCGAGCTCGAGGCGCTCGCCGCGCTGGCGGACTCGGTGCGCAGGGACGCCGTCGGCGACGACGTCACCTACGTGGTCACCAGGAACATCAACTTCACCAACGTCTGCTACACCGGCTGCCGGTTCTGCGCGTTCGCGCAGCGCCGCACCGACGCCGATGCCTACACGCTGTCGCTCGGGCAGGTCGCCGACCGGGCCGCCGAGGCGTGGCAGGCCGGCGCCACCGAGGTGTGCATGCAGGGCGGCATCCACCCGGACCTGCCTGGCGACGCATACTTTGACCTGGCCGCCGAGGTGAAGCGGCGCTGCCCGGACGTCCACGTGCACGCGTTCTCCCCGATGGAGGTGATGAACGGGGCGTCGCGCACCGGCCTGCCGGTCCGCGAATGGCTGACCAGGGCCCGCGCGGCGGGCGTGGGCTCGCTGCCGGGGACGGCGGCGGAGATCCTGGACGACGAGGTCCGCTGGGTGCTGACCAAGGGCAAGCTGCCGGCCGCCGCCTGGATCGAGGTGATCATGACGGCGCACGAGCTGGGCATCCGGACGTCGTCGACGATGATGTACGGGCACGTGGACACCCCGGCGCACTGGGTCGCGCACCTGCGGGTGATCCGCGGCATCCAGCAGCGCACCGGCGGCTTCACCGAGTTCGTGCTGCTGCCGTTCGTGCACGCCAGCTCGCCGATCTACCTGGCCGGCCTGGCCCGCCCCGGCCCGACCCGGCGGGAGAACCGGGCCGTGCACGCGGTGTCCCGGTTGCTGCTGCACGGCGCGATCGCCAACATCCAGTGCTCCTGGGTCAAGCTCGGCGACGAGGCGTGCCGCGACGTGCTGGCCGGCGGCGTCAACGACCTGGGCGGCACCCTGATGGAGGAAACGATCAGCCGGATGGCGGGCTCGCAGAACGGCTCCTACAAGACGATCAGCCAGCTCGCCGAGCTGGTCGCGCCGACCGGGCGGCCGCTCGTGCAGCGCACGACGACCTACGGGAGGCCGACGGCGGAGCGGCGGGCGGCCGCTGCCGCCAGCGACGGGGTGTGCGCCTCGGTGCGGGGCCCCAGGGCGCCGCTGCCGCTGGTCGGCGCATAGCAGCGGACGGCGGCCCGGCAGCTGTGGCCTGGCGCCCGCTGGCTGTCCGGCGACCGATGGCCCCAAGCGCCGCGGGCTGTTCCCCTGGAGCGATAACGAGCCGTCCCTCACAGTGTCAGCAGATACCGCTCAGGGTCCCTGGGCGGGCGGGCCGGCGGCGCGCCCGCGGGGTGACCGACGCCGACGGCTCCCATCGGCTCCCAGCCGGCCGGCAGGCCGAGCGAGGCGGCTGCGCGCGCCTGGCAGAACAGCGTGCTGGATACCCAGCACGAGCCGAGTCCTTCCACGGCTAGCGCTACCAGCAGGTTCTGCACGGCGGCGCCGATGGCCACGACGAACATGGCCCGCTCGGCGGCGGCCCGCCGCGCGTCCGGGTAGGCGTGCGCGGCCTCGGTGACGAGGCAGGGCACGATGATCAGCGGCGCCCGGCGCAGCGGCTCGCCGCGGCGCACCCGGCGGGCGATCTGCTCCGGCGTGAACCCGTCGCCGCGCAGGTCGGCGGTCCAGGCGCTGAGCATGTCGTCGAGCAGCGCGGTCCTGGCCCGCCCGGACGCCACTACCGCGAAGCGCCACGGCTCGCTGTGGTGCGGTGCTGGCGCGGTGAGCGCCGCCGCGACCGCGCGCCGGACCGCCTCGGGGCTGACCGGGGCGTCGGTGAAGTCGCGGACGGTCCGGCGGGCGGACAGCACGTCGGCGGCGCCCAGCCGGAACATGTCCTCGGCGGCGGGGCGGATCAGGGCTGCCGCGCCAGGACCGTCGGTGTCGGTGACGAGATCAGCCAGGCCACGCACGATCGCTACCGGCACCTGCCGGGTCTTTCCCTTGACCAGGTCGGCGGCCCCGGCGATCTCGTCGGCCACGGCCGCCACGGTCACCTCGAGCGGATTGCCGAAGGTATCGGCCTGGCCCCGGTGATCGCGCAGCGGCGCGAGCCCGGCCGCACCGATCGCGGTGTCCGTCTGGCCGGTCCGCCACGGCCGCCCCATCGTGTCGGTGATGATCACGCCGACGCTGGCTCCCCGCCGGGCCCGCAGCCCCTTGCGCAGCCGCCGCGCCGAGCCGTCGGGATCCTCCGGCAGCAGCACCACGGTGCCCGGGGCGGTGTTGGAGGCGTCTACCCCGGCCGCCGCGAGCACCAGCCCGTGCCTGGTCTGGGCGATCGTGGTCGGGCCGCGCCGGGCGACGACCCGGACGGTCTCCGCGTCGATCGCCCGCTCCCGGTCTCCCCGGACGACGCGGCCCTCGGCCTTGCTGACGATCTTCGAGGTGATGACGACGATGTCGCCGTCGTCCAGCCCTGGCACCGCGGCGGCGATCATCGCGGCGAGGTCGTGGCCGGCCGCGATCTCTGGCAGCCCGGTCACCGGAATGACGGTAACGTCGCTTGCGGGCCCGGCATTGCCGCTTGCGGGTCCGGCATTGCCGCCTGCGGGTCCGGCATTGCCGCTTGCGGGCCCGGCAGTGCCGCCTGCGGGCCCGGCAGTGCCGCCTGCGGGTCCGGCTGCGCCGCTCACCGGCAAAGCTCCGCGGCCAGCTCGATCGCGGCGCGGGCTATCTCCGCCGACGCGTTCAGGTCCGTCATGTACAGCGGGAGCGCCCGGACGGCGATCCCGGCGAGCTCAGGGGCGTCCACGGCCGCCTTGTCCTGCTCGTCGACCAGCCAGCCGTCCAGCAGCCGGGCTCCGTAGTGCGCCGCGACGGCCGTCGCGCTCGTCTGCACGCCGATGGCGGCCAGGCATGCGTCAGCCATGCCGCGCACCGGCGCGCCGCCGATGATCGGCGAGACGCCGACCACGGTCTTGGCGCTGACCGCCTCGGCGATGCCGGGAACGGCGAGGATGACGCCGACGCTCACTACCGGGTTCGACGGCGGCAGCAGGACGAAGTCCGCGGCCGCGATCGCCTCGAGCACTCCGGGGGCCGGCCTCGCGTCGGCCGCGCCGGCCGCGGTGATCCCAGCGGCGGGCACCGCGGCGTGCAGCCGGACCCACCACTCCTGGAAGTGCACGGTGCGCCAGCCCTGGTCGTCGTCGAGCACCACGCGCGTCTCGACCCGGTCGTCCGACATCGGCAGCAGGGTCACGCCGGGCTGCCACCGCTCGCACAGCCGCCTGGTCACGGCAGTGAGGGGCTGGCCCTCGTTCAGCATCTTGGTCCGTGTTATGTGGGTGGCGATGTCCCTGTCGCCGAGGCCGAACCAGTCAGGCCCGGCGCCGTAGGCGGCGAGCTCGGCCAGGACGGTGAAGGTCTCCTGCGCCCGGCCCCAGCCCTGCTCCTCGCTGATGCCGCCGCCGAGGGTGTACATGACGGTGTCGAGGTCCGGGCTGACGTGCAGGCCGAACAGGCTGATGTCGTCACCCGTATTGCCGATGACGGTGATCTCGGCATCCGGGGCGGCGGCCTTCAGGCCGCGCAGGAACCGCGCGGCACCCACGCCGCCGGCCAGCAGGCTTATCCGCATGACGGCAAGTCTCGCAGGCCGCGCGGTCGCCGGGGCATTCGGCGCCGAGACAGCGGCGTCCGGCGCCCGGCGAGGCGGCGCCCGGCCGTTTGGCAAGGCGGCATCCGGCGCTCGGCGAGGCGGCATCCGGCGCTCGGCGAGGCGGCATCCGGCGCTCGGCGAGGTGGCGTCCGGCGCCTGCGGGCAGCCCGGGCAATGCTGGGATCCCAGGATTTCTGGGCGGACTTTCCCGTCATCAGAGGCCAAGCCGTCGGCCATTATCACGTATCGCTCTTGACGTACGGCAAGACACGCGGGTGTAATTTCAACTATGTAATTCTTGTGGCCCCAGGGCGGGGCTGAGCCGACGGGGTTCTGGAAGGGGTGGAGGTGCGCTGTGACTGACGTCATCGTCTCGCTGGTGCACGACGCTTTCGGCATGGGCGAGGATGATGCCGGGGAACTGGGGTGGCAGGACCGTGCTCTCTGCGCGCAGACCGATCCGGAGGCGTTCTTCCCCGAGAAGGGCGGGTCCACCCGGGAGGCTAAGCGAGTGTGTCGCAGCTGCGAGGTCCGGGCCGAGTGCCTGGAATACGCGCTTGAGCATGATGAGAGGTTCGGGATCTGGGGGGGGCTGTCCGAGCGTGAGCGCCGCAGGCTGAAGCGCGAGGCGGTGTAAGCCGGCCAGCGGATCGGCCCGGAGCCGGCCGGGAACGGCCAGGAGTCGGCCGGGAACCGGGCAGGTACCGGGCAGGAACCGGTCCGTAGTAGGCCTCCGCGGGCGCAGCGGCAGGGGCAGTGGCCGCCTTGGCAGGTAGCCGAAGCGCGGCATCTGGCCGTCGTCATGCCGTCGCTTCGCGTATTGTGCGGCGTACCCGGCCCGCGAGAAGGCGCCGCCGATGCGCGCGCCGGGTCCAGGTGCCTCCCTGAATGGCAAGCACCAAAGAGCGAGCCCCGAAGAGCAAGCGGAGCCTTGTCGCCGAACGATAAGTACCCTCAGCACGTCGTCACGGCGGTGATCGTCGCGCACGACGGCGCCGCCTGGCTTCCGCATGTCATCGACGCCCTTCTCGGCCAGACTAGGCCCGTCCAGCGCGTGGTCGCCGTCGACACCGGCAGCCGGGACCGGAGCGGCGCCGTGCTGGCCGAGCAGCTCGGCCAGGCAGTCGTGTTCGGAATGGACCGCGGCACGGGTTACGCGGCCGCAGTCGCGCGTGCGCTGCAGCACCGGGCCGCGAACGTGCCGGTGGCCGGCCCGCAAGGCGCTGGTGAAGGCGGGCGGGTGGAGTGGCTATGGCTGCTGCACGACGACTTCGAGCCGGCTCCGGATGCCCTGGAGCAGCTGCTCCGTGGTGCGGCCGAGGTCAGGGGCACCGCCGTGCTCGGCCCCAAGATCATGGACTGGGCCGACCGCGAAGTGATCCTCGAGGCCGGGGTGACCATCGACACGGCAGGGCGCCGGATCACCGGCATCGAGCCGCGCGAGATCGACCAGGGCCAGCACGACGGCGACCGGGACTGGCTTGCCGTCGGCAGTGCCGGGATGCTGGTCCGCCGTGACGTGTGGGACAAGGTCGGCGGCTTCGACACGAGCATGACCCTGTTCAGGGAAGACGTCGACTTCTGCTGGCGAGTGCATGCCGCCGGCTACCGGGTCCGGGTCGTCACCAGCGCGGTTGCCTACCACCAGGAGGCATCCGCGCGGCGCCGGCGGGCCGTGTCGGTGTCCCGCCGGCCGCACCGCCTGGACCGGGCCAACGCGCTGCTCACCCTGCTCACGAACCTGCCGGCCGGCCAGATGGTCGCCGCGCTGGCCGGCAACGTCGCCGTGTCAGCCCTCCGCACGATCTTCTTCCTGGTCGCTAAACGGCCGGCCGCCGCGCTTGACGAGCTCGCGGCCGGCTGGTCCGTGCTCGGCCATCCTGTCAGCCTGCGGCGGGCACGGCGCCAGCGCTCCCGCGGCCGCCGTGCGGCCTACGGCCGGCTGCGGGCCGACCTGCCGCCTGGCCGGTCGGTGCGGCGGCTGGCGGAGTTCGCCGCGGACGTGCTGTCGCGGTCGACGCAGCTCGATACGGCGGGCAGCCACCATGCGTCGGAAGATCCGTCCGATGACGACTCGATGCTGGTCGACAACGGGCTGGCGCAGCGCATCCTGACGAATCCCGGAGTGCTGCTCTTCGCCGGGCTGACCGTGCTCGCGCTCGTGGCCGAGCGCTCGCTGCTCGGCGGCGGCACGCTCGGCGGCGGCGCGCTGGTGCCCGCGCCGGGCGGTGCCGCCGGGCTCTGGCACACCTACCTGCAGGGCTTTCACCCGACCGGGATCGGCTCGGCTACCACTGCCCCCCCGTACCTGGCGGTGATCGCGGCGCTCGCCACGATCGCGGGCGGCAAGCCGTGGCTGGCCGTGGACGTGATCCTGCTCGGCTGCGTGCCGCTGGCCGGCGTCACCGCGTTCCTGGCCGCCCGGCGGATCACGCGCTTCGCGCCGGTCCGGGTCTGGACCGCCGCCGCTTATGCCCTGCTGCCGGTGGCCATGGGATCGGTCGCGGCCGGCCGGATCGGCACCGCGGTGGTCTTCGTGCTGCTGCCGCTGATCGCGCTCACGGCCGCGAGGATGTTCACCCAGCCGCCCCGGCTGGCGCGCCGGGCGGCATGGGGAACGGGTCTGGGCGTCGCGGTGGCCACCGCGTTCGTGCCGCTGGTCTGGGTGATCGCGCTGATCGCTGCCTGCATCGCCGCGCTCGCCTTCGGCGCGGCCCGGCGCGGCATGGCGGTGAACCTGGCGATCGCCGCGGGCTCGGCGCCCGTGCTGCTGATGCCCTGGACGGTCCAGGTCGCCACGCACCCGGCGTTGCTGCTGCTGGAGGCTGGCGTCAAGGCACCGGGCCTGGCTAGCCGCGACCTGGCAGCGCGGTCGCTGATGCTGCTGTCCCCCGGCGGCCCCGGGATGCCGCCCATCTGGGTCACGGGCGGCATCGTCGTTGCCGCTCTTGCGGCGTTGCTGCTGACCAGGCGCCGGTCGCTGGTCACGGCCGGCTGGGGCGTCGCGCTGTTCGGCCTGCTGATCGCGATCGCCGTCAGCCGCGCCGTGGTCACGCCTCCGGGTGGCGACTCGGGCATCCCGGCGTGGCCGGGGGTTGCCCTGACCGTCGTCGCCGCTGGCCTGCTGCTGGCCGCGGCGACCGCGGGCGACGCCATTCCGCGGCTGATGGCCGGAGGACTCGCCGGGTGGCGCGGCCTGGGTAGCATCCGCGCCCTCGGCGTGATCGTCATTGCCCTCGCCGCGTGCTCGGCGCCCGCTCTGGCCGCCGCGTGGTGGGTGGCCGGCGGTATCAACGGGCCGGTCAAGGCCGTGCAGGGACAGCTCGTGCCTGAGCTCGTTTCCGTCTCGTCAGACAACGGCCTGCGGCTGCGCACGCTGGTGCTGCGAGGAGACCGCGGCCAGCTGAGCTATGCCGTGCTGCGTGGCACCGGCGTGTCCCTCGGCGACCCGGATCTGTCGCCGGTGCCCGCTGCCCAGCGGGCACTTGGCAGTGCCGTCGCGACCCTCATCGCGCCGAACGGCGGCCAGGCGGCTGAGCAGGGCGACACGCTCGCCCAGTTCGACGTCGGATTCGTGCTGATGCCGGCCCCGGTCGATCAGGGGCTGGCGCGGCTGCTCGACGGAGTGGCCGGGCTGCGGCTGGTGAGCGCCTCGTCCTTCGACCTGTGGCGGCTGGTGGACTTCCCCGCCCGGGTGCGCGTCGTCGAGGCCAGCGGGCAGGTCGTCCCGCTGCGCTCCGGGACGGTGAGCGTCGCGCGCGCGCCGGTGCCAGCCGCAGGCGGCACGCTCGAGCTTGCCGAGCCGGTCGGCGGATGGACCGCCACGCTGAATGGTCATCCGCTGACGCCCGTTCGCTCCCCGGCCGGCGCCTGGGCGCAGGCCTTCCGGCTCCCCGCGGGCGGAGGCCTGCTCAGCATCAGCCACGACGACACCGGCCACACCGTCGCGCTGGTGCTGGAACTCGTCGTCTTGGCCGTGGTCGCGGCGCTCGCCCTGCCCGGCATCGGCACGGCGGCAGGTGCGCCAACGGCCGCCGTGGCCGACCGCGGCAGCGGAGCGGCCGACCGCGGCAGCGGAGCGGCCGAGCCCGGCGAGCCCGCCGGGCCGGCGGCCGCTGGCCATCGGATCAAAGCCCGCGGGCGCAGGCGGGACAAGGGACGAGCCCGGCGACCAGGCCGCAGGACGAAGCGCGACAGGGAAGGCACGCCACAGCCGCGCAGCTCCCGGTCGGCGGATCCGGCACCGCGTGACGGTGCCGCCGGGGACGCAGTGCCCCGGAGCGCGGCAGCCCGGGCCGCCGCAGCCCGGGCCGCCGCAGCCCGGGCCGCCGCAGCCCGGGCCGGGGCAGCGCTGGCGGCGGCCGCCCGGGACGCTGCCGTCCGTGGCTCAGCCGCCAGTGACTCAGCCGCCCGTGACTCAGCCGCCCCGGATGAGGATCCCGTCGGCTGGCAGCACGGCTCGTCGGCCGCCTGGCCAGTCAGCCAGCATCCCGCCTGGCCCGCCGGCCAGCCGCCCTGGCACGACGATGAGCCGGCCGGGAGGCCCGCCGCCCAGCCGCCCTGGCAGGAGGAGGACGAGCCGGCATCCTGGCCCGCCGGCCAGCCGCCCTGGCAGGAGGAGGACGAGCCGGCATCCTGGCCCGCCGGCCAGCCGGCCGGGACGCGGGCCGGCCAGCCGCCCTGGCAGGAGGAGGACGAGCCGGCATCCTGGCCCGCCGGCCAGCCCCCCTGGAACGATCAGGAGCCGGCCGCCTGGCACGACGACGAGCCGGCCGGGAGGCCTGCCGGCCAGCCGCCCTGGCACGATCAGGAGCCGGCCGCCTGGCACGAGGACGAGCCGGCCGGCCCGCAGGCCAGCCAGCCGTCACCGTCCGGTCCGTTCACCCAGCCGCCTGCGGGGCCGGTGAGCCAGCCGCCCGCGGATCAGCCAATGTCGCCCTCGGCCTGGCCATCGGGCATCGACTGGCTGGATCCATTGCCAGCGGCCGGCGGATCGGGACCGGCCTGGCCGTCGTCGCCCGCGGACGAGGAGACCGCTTTCCGGTGGCCGGTGCCCGGTGAAGACCGCGGGGATGATCGCTGGTGAGGAGCCTGTTCGCAAGCAAGTACGTGCTCGGCGCGCTGGTGATACTCGCGCTGGGCGCCCAGTACGGGCTGGCATCCATCAGCCATCCTGTCGCGCTGGCCGCCGGCAGCCCGCCGCGGACGCCGAGCCGGGCACCCGTCACCACCGCGATCCGCGCCTGTCCATCGCCGGGCGGCCCAGGCGGCAGCGGAGTGGCGATCATCGCCGCCGCTTCCGGCACCGGGCAGGCCGGGCCGGCGAGCCCGGGAACGGCGAGCCCGGGAACGGCGAGCCCGGGAACGGCGGTGGTCAGCCGGCTGTCAGCGGCCGGCAGCACCACGGCCGGTGCTCCGCTGATCACCCTGACCCGGCCGGGCGTGCTGACACGCGCGACTGTCCGGGTGGCAACAGCCCGGTCGGGCCTGGTGCCGCGCGGCAGCCAGCCGACGGCGGGAGGCAACCGGCTCGCCGGGCCGTCACGGGGCGGCGTCACCGTCCAGGCCAACGGATCCATGGCCCGTGCCCTCGCGGTAGAGCAGACCGGATCCGGCGGGATGCCGACCGCGCTCTGCGACGGCCCGGGCACCGACTTCTGGTTCGTCGGCCCCGGGCAGTACTCGGTCGCCGACATGCAGCTGTACCTGATGAATGCCGACGGCCAGCCCGCCGACGCGGAAGTCGACATCTTCACCGACAGCGGGCCGCTGCTCGCGAGCACCGACACCGGGATCGCCGTCCCTGCCCATGGTCTGCTCGTGCAGTCCCTGGCCAAGCTCGTGCACGGGTCCAGGGTGGTGGGGCTGCACGTGCGTACCATCGTCGGGCGGATCGTGGCGGCGCTGAGGGAGAGCAGCAGCGCGGGCCAGCCTGGCGCATGGCTGCCGGTCAGCCAGTCGCCGGCCAAGAGCCTCGTCATTCCCGGCCTGCCGGCCTCGGTCGGCCGCAGGGAACTGTACGTGGCCGTGCCCGGCCTCGGCAACGCTCAGGTCAAGGTGACGGCGGTGACGGCCAAGGGCTCGTACCAGCCGACCGGCGGCAGCGGGATCGACCTCCCCGGCGGGTCAGCAGCCATGCTGCCGCTCCCGTCGCTCGGGGGGATCGCCGCGGCGATCGAGATAACCTCGAGCGTGCCCGTCACGGCTGCCATGCTGGCATCTGGCGGTCCGGCGGGCGCTCCCGGCGCTTTCACCGCGGCGTCCGCCCCGATCGAAGAGCAAGGCGTCATCGCCGACAACCTCAGCGGGTCCGGTGCTACCGCCACGCTGATCCTGTCCGCTCCGCGCGGCGCGGCCCAGGTCCGGATCACTTCGCCGGGCTCCGCCCGGGTCGTTGCCATCAAGGCGATGCACACGGCAGTCGTCCGGCTCCGCGCGCCACGCGGGTCGGCCGCGCGGTCGCACTTCGCCGTGGTGATTACCCCGCTGGCTGGGTCGGGGCCGGTCTACGCCGGCCGGGTGCTCAGCGAGCGCGGCACGGTGCAGTCGATCTTTCCCGTGCCGAGTTCGCTGACCTCGGTGCCGCTGCCCCTGGTGCGCGACACGCTCGCCACCGTCCTGCCCTGACGATGCGCCGGTCCTTGCGTGACGCGCCGGTCCTTGCGTGACGCGCCGGCCGGGACGCCAGGTTTCAGTCCTCTGCCGAGTACCCAGGATCGACCGACCCGGGATCCAGGCCGAGCAGGCGGGCGAATTCCTCGACCACCACGTCCAGTACCAGTTCGGCCAGCTCCTCCTCGCCGTCCGCGCGCGCCATCAGCGGCCGCCTGAACAGCACGATGCGCGGCGGGGACGCTGGGCGGCCCGGCTCGCGCGGATCGCCCGAGCCAGGGTCGAGCCGGGCCAGCGGCACCGGGTCAGGCAGGTCGGCAAGGCCGCCGGCCGCCGGGATCTCCTCCACGGCGAACTCGACACCGGACAACTCGGTGGCCCACCGCGGCTCTAGCTGGGCGACGGCCTGAAGCACCAGGTCGTCGAAACGCTCCGCCCGGGTCCGGTAGATCGGCGTGTCCTGCGGGGCGAGCATGCCCCGCAGGCCGCGGCCGTGCCTGTCCCGGCGCCGGATCCGTGCCGACGCGGGACCGCGGCCGTCACTAGTCTGCCGCTCACCGCTCTGCACAGTGACTGAGCGTATCCGGCCTGGCGGGGCCGCGCGGCGGCCGCCGGGAGCTGCCCAGGGAGACACGATCGTGCAGAGTGCCCCGGGTGGTGGCGTTACCGCCTCCGGATCGATACCGTCAGCCGTTGTGAGCGATCTACGCGAGTGCGCCTGCCGTGCGGCTCGCGGGTGCGCTGCGGCCGGCCCGCCGCGGCCCGGGGACGGTGCCGTCGGCGGGGTGCGCCGGTGAGCGTTCGTCGCTGCTCACGGCCCACCTGCAAGCAGGTGGCGCTGTACACGCTGACCTACGTGTACCGCGACTCCACAGCGGTGCTCGGCCCGCTGGCCAGCTACGTGGAGCCGCACTGCTACGACCTGTGCGGCGCGCACGCCGACCGGCTCACCGTCCCCCGTGGCTGGGACGTGGTCAGGCTGCCTGCCGGGCCGGCCGAGCAGGTGGCCGATGACCTGGAAGCGCTGGCCGACGCCGTCAGGGAGGCGGCCCTGCCGCAGGCCGCGGCCGAGCCCGTCGGGCAGGGGGTCGAGGTCGGCAGGCGCGGCCACCTGCGGGTGCTCCGCTCGTCGCCGCAGGACAGGGGCAGGCTCGGCTGACCGGCCGATGGCGGCAGCGCAAGCTGCGGAAGTTCGGGCCCGCCGCAGGTGCATGATGGCGCGCCGCCAGCGGCATGACGAGGCTGCCCGGTAAGCTCGGTGCCCGTGCATCACGGCGATCCGTGCCGCGATGCGGGGCAGGGACGGGGAGGCAAAGCCGGAGTGGCCGAGTACGCGAAGATCTTCAAGGCCTACGACATCCGCGGTCTCGTCCCCGACGAGCTCGACGAGGACGCGGCAGAGGTGATCGGCGCGGCCTTCGCGCGGCTGACTGGGGCGGAGTCGGTGGTCACCGTGCACGACATGCGCAGCTCCTCCGGGCCGCTCGCGGACGCGTTCGGGCGGGGGGCGGCCGCGCAGGGCGCCGACGTCGTGTCGGGCGGGCTTGGCTCGACCGACATGCTCTACTACGCCAGCGGCAGCCTCGGCGTGCCGGGTGCGATGGTCACGGCGAGTCACAACCCGGCCAAGTACAACGGGATCAAGCTCTGCCGCGCGGGCGCCCGGCCGGTCGGCGCCGATACCGGGCTGGCCGAGCTGCGCGAGATGGCCGAGACCGGCGTTCCCGCCGCAGGCCGGCCGCCGGGAATCAGCACGCCGCGCAACCTGCTGGCCGGGTACGCGGCGTTCCTGCGGACGCTGGTGGATCTGTCCGGCATCCGCCCGCTGAAGGTGGCGGTGGACGCGGGGAACGGCATGGCCGGCTATACCGTGCCCGAGGTCTTCAGCGGCCTGCCGCTGGAGACGGTCCCGCTCTACTTCGAGCTGGACGGCTCCTTCCCGCATCACGAGGCTAACCCGATCGACCCGGCGAACATGCGCGACCTGCAGCAGGCGGTGACGAGCTCGGGCGCGGACATCGGGCTGGCGTTCGACGGCGACGCGGACCGGTGCTTCGTGGTCGACGAGCGCGGCGAGATCGTCTCGCCATCCGTGCTGACCGCGCTGATCGCGGTGCGGGAACTGGTCAGGGAACCGGGGGCGACGGTCATCCACAACTTGATCACCTCGCGGGCGGTGCCGGAGATCATCGCCGAGCACGGCGGCACGCCGGTGCGGACCAGGGTCGGCCACTCGTTCATCAAGGCGCAGATGGCCGCCACCGGCGCGATCTTCGGCGGTGAGCATTCCGGCCACTTCTACTTCCGTGATTTCTGGTTCGCCGACTCGGGCATGCTCGCGGGCATGCACGTGCTCGCGGCACTCGGATCGCAGCCGGGCCCGCTG
>Ga0302178_10000883_pt1 | contig 26188 bp, 28 predicted proteins | sample I_Palsa_E1_3_FD_198790 | JGI IMG/M metagenome (GOLD analysis project Ga0302178, IMG submission 198790) | Peat permafrost microbial communities from Stordalen Mire near Abisko, Sweden - I_Palsa_E1_3 | ecosystem: Environmental > Terrestrial > Soil > Palsa > Peat permafrost | place: Sweden... | reverse complement strand
GGGTGCCCGCCGGGGCGACCGACGCCGAGGCAGCAACCCTGCCGATGAACGGGCTCACCACCCGGCAGGCCCTGGACCTGCTCGGGCTAGCCCCGGGCCAGGTCCTGGCGGTCACCGGCGCAGCCGGCGCCGTTGGCGGCTATGCGGTGCAGCTGGGACGGGCCGACGGCCTGCGTGTCATCGCCGACGCGTCGGCGCAGGACGTGCAGCTCGTCAAGGACCTAGGGGCCGACATCGTGCTGCGACGCGGCGCGGACTTCGCCGGCCAGGTCCGCGAGGTGCTTCCCGGGGGAGCCGACGGACTGATCGACGCCGCTCTTCTTAACGAGCTGGCCATCCCGGCCGTGCGCGACGGCGGCCGGATCGCGACAGTGCGCGGTTTCCGGGGCGAACCCGAACGCGGCATTACGTTTCACCCGGTGTCAGTCCGCACCTATGCCCGCGAGCGCGAGAAGCTCGACCGCCTGCGGCACCAGGCGGAAGCAGGCGAGGTGACACTCCGGGTGGCCACGGCGCTTCCAGCCGAGCGTGCCGCCGAGGCGCATCGCCTCCTGGAGGCAGGTGGCACGCGGGGGCGGCTCATTCTGGAATTCTGAGCCGCTCATCCTGCGGGCACAGGCATGAAAGGTGCAGACATGCTGCCGGTCATGGAGTGCGGCGGTCCGGTGCCGGCGGTGCCTACCGTCCAGATCCCGGCACCGACTGGCACCTGTTCGCAGGCGATGAGTCAGCCCTGCCCGCGATCTGCTCCGCCCTGGACGGCGCTGCCCGGCGATGCGCGCGGCATCGCCTAGTCGGGCTACTGGGCATCCGGCCGGACCGAAGACGTCTTCCAGACAGAGAAACGCCTGGCTGTCCGGCGGCGAAGAATGCCGTATATGCGGGTGCTGCGCGAGGAGGCGGCCCGGTCCGCTGATGGCCGGGCGCCGGGGCGGTTCGAGCTCATCGAAGCGGGGGTGCAGCTCTGATGCCTCCATCATGTGCGCTGGCCGGTATCTACCGCCGGGCACCGCTGGCCCTGCTGCTCGCCGATGCGCGTGCCGCTGGTGAGCTGGCACCGGGAGTGGCGGACACGGTCGGGCCGCTGCTGGGTGATCCGGTAGCTATGGGGGATGCGGTCGCCGCGCTGCGCCGCTACTCGCTGGTCACCCCGGATGGGGACGCTGTGCTGGTGCACCGCCTGGTCCAGGCCATTACCCTCGCCCAGATACCGTCGGACGCGGCTGGCCAGTGGCAGCAGGCTGCCGCCGCCCTGATCGAGGCCGCGTTGCCCGGCGACCCGCGGGAGCCATCGGACTGGCCGGCGTTCGCGGCGCTGCTGCCGCACGCCCAGACGGCCCTTGACCTGACCAGCAACGGCATGTGGCGAATCGCGTCCTACCTCGGCGAAAGCGGCAGCTACCCGGCGGCCCGAGACCTATTCCAGCTGATCGCCGACGCCGACACGGAAAATGATGCCAAGGGTGCCGAGCACCCGGGCACCCTGGCCGCTCGCCACAACCTGGCGCGCTGGACCGGGGCGGCGGGGGATGCGCCCGGGGCCCGCGATCAGTTCGCCGCGCTGCTGCCCATCCGCGAGCGGATCCTGGGCGCCGAGCACCCCGGCACCTTGGCCACCCGCGCCAACCTCGCCGAAGTCACCGAGCAGGCGGGGGATGCGGCCGGGGGCCGCAACCAGTCCGCCGCGCTGCTGCCCATCATTGAGCGGGTCCTGGGGGCCGAGCACCGCGACACCCTGACCACCCGCGCCGACCTCGCCTTCTGCACCGGGGCGGCGGGGGATGCGGCCGGAGCCCGCGATCAGTTCGCCGCGCTGCTGCCCATCCGCGAGCGGATCCAGGGCGCCGAGCACCCGGAAACCCTGAGGGACCGCCACGAACTCGCCCGCTGGACCGGGGAAGCGGGCGATGCGGCCGGAGCCCGCGACCAGTTCGCCGCGCTGCTGCCCATCATTGAGCGGGTCCTCGGCGCCGAGCACCCGGGCACCCTGACCACCCGCGGCAACCTGGCCAACTGGACCGGAGAAGCGGGGGATGCGGCCGGGGCCCACGACCCGGTACGCCGCGCTGCTGCCCATCATTGAGCGGGTCCTGGGGGCCGAGCACCGCGACACCCTGACCACCCGCGCCGACCTCGCCCGCTGGACCCGGAAAGCGGCCGATGACGTCGATACTGGCGTGAACTAGCTAATGCTGTCTGACCCTGACCTACAGCTAATGACGCTGCGTGACAGCGAGGTCCTCGCCGAGATGGCCAGCTGCGGGCAACTCACCGCGCGCCTCCCCCGGCCGCTGAGGAAAATGACAGATCGGTGAGAAAATCCGCGGACAGACCGGTGAGAAGCCCGGCCCCGTGCCCTGGTCAGCGACGTGGCAGGTGACAAGAAGGATGAGAACCTACATCATGCCATGAGGGCCCGACGTGATCGGACGGCAACGAAGACGACTAAGGCGGAAACTGGCCAGCCGTCATGTCCTTTGCCATCAAATATGAGCTATTGCCAGCATGTATGAGCCATTTGCGGGTTTCTGCGATCGAAGGTGGGTCGGCGGCGGCGGCCTGGTGCCCTGTTCAAGTGAAGGCTTCGTTGTCCGAGTGAATCTTGCGACCAGGCTTTCGTTCATCAGCTACAACTTCGTGTCGTTGCCTGGCCTAGGGTGCCCGATAAAAACCGCACTGAGAGGGAATGCCGGAAAGCTGCGCGGTGGCTGGCAGACTGCGGGCGTGGTGTTCGTTGCTGGCGCTCTTGGGCGTGGCTGGTTGAGCAGCCTGCCGACACTGGCCGTATGAAGCTGACCGAGCTGATGCTCGGCAGTGAGCAAGAGCGTGCGTTGCGGCGGGTGGCCGACACCGCGGTCCGGCCCACCGGCGGACAGGCTCGCTCCTAGCTCCTAGCTCGTACTCGTGGCGGTCAGCTCGTCCAGCAGCCGCCTGACGCGTTGTGCGATGTCGTCACGGATGGGCCGGACCTGGTCCAGGGTGAGCCCGGCAGGATCGGGAAGATCCCAATCCAGGTGGCGCTGGCCGGGGTAGACCGGGCAAGTGTCGTCGCAGCCCATGGTGATCACGACGTCGGCGGCTTGGACTTTGCCGGGAGTCAGGGGTTTGGGGAGCTCGCGGGAGATGTCCAGGCCGATTTCGGCCATGGCCTGGACGACGGCGGGGTTGAGCTGGCTGGCCGGCTGGGAGCCGGCGGAGGTGACGTGGACGCGTCCGGCGGCCTGGTGGTCGAGCAGGGCGGCGGCCATCTGCGACCGGCCAGCGTTGTGAGTGCAGACGAACAGCACCTCGGGCGTCTCGGTCATGGCGAGGTCCTCTTCTCGCCTGTTACGAGCTGGCGGGCTTAGACGCACGGACGATCGCCGAATGCAGGCCGGGTGCGGCCTGGTTGGTGAAGGTCACCGATGCATCGGTGAATCCGGCGGCGGTGAGCCCGTCGAGATACTCGGTCCTGGACATAGCCCCGGCGATGCAGCCGACATACGATCCGGCCGTCGCCCGGTCCTCGGGGGAAAGGTGATCTTCGGCCACCACGTCGGAGATGCCGATCCGGCCGCCGGGGACCAGGACGCGGAACATCTCGGCCAGGACCGAGGGTTTGTCGACGGACAGGTTGATGACGCAGTTGGAGATCACCGCGTCGACCGATGCGTCCGGCAGCGGGAGCGCCTCGATCTCGCCCTTGAGGAACTCGACGTTGGCTGCCCCGGCCTTCGCGGCGTTGGCCCGGGCCAGTGCGAGCATGTCGTCGGTCATGTCCACGCCGTAGGCAAATCCGGACGGGCCGACCCGCCGGGCTGACAGGAGCACATCGATTCCGCCGCCCGATCCCAGGTCCACGACGCGCTCACCCTCGTGCAGGTCCGCGACGGCCAGCGGGTTCCCGCAGCCCAGGCTGGCGAGCACGGCATCTTCCGGAAGCCTGTCAGTCTCTCCCTCGCCGTAGAGCTGTGCGCCGGACCACCCGTCCGGGGCCAGTGCCGCGGGCACGGGACCGCAGCAGGAATCCCCGGCCGAGCTGCCGCAGCATCCGGCCTGATTACCCGCTTTCGGGTTCAGGACTGCGCGGGCAGCCTCGGCGTACCGGTCGCGAACCTCTTCGCGCAGGCCATCCTTCGTCTTCTCGGTCATCATGATCGCCCCAAGGAATAGACGGTTGTCAATGTCTACTGTGCCGGGGAAATAGACGAACGTCAATGTCTCCTGCATACTAAGGTTGTGACTACCGTCGCCGACACCCAGGACCGGGCTGCGCTGACGGAGGCGTGCTGCGCGCCCCTGCTGCACGAGCCGATCAGCGCCAGCCAGGCAGCCGAGCTGGCCCGGATCCTGAAGGCCCTGGCCGATCCGGTGCGGCTGCGGCTGGTCTCCATGGTGGCCGCGCACGACAGCCGCGAGGCCTGCGTATGCGAGCTGACCGAACCGCTCGGCTTGAGCCAGCCGACCATCTCGCACCATCTCAAGGTGCTCGTCGACGCGGGAATCCTCACCCGCGACAAGCGCGGCGTCTGGGCCTACTACGCCCTGATGCCGTCGGCCCTCGAAGCCCTCTCGGCAGTACTGAACCCAGCCCTCGACCGTTGCTCCTGCCCGTAGGATTCGGGAGGTCGTGGATACGGCAGCCCCGGCACCGCGGGTCCTCGTGATCGGGCTCGATCCGTACCGGGTTCCCGGGCCCTGGGACCCCCAGCCGGTGGCCGACGCCATCGCGGTGGGGATAGCCCGGTTCGCTGAGCACGGCCTCGGCGTTGAGACTTGCCTGTTGGGTCTCGACGGGAGCGACGACGTGGCGGCGGTCGTCGCCGCGGCCTTGCGGGCCCGGCGATGGGAGTGTGTCGTCATCGGCGGCGGCGTGCGGTACGAAGATCAGCTTGAGCTGTTCGAGCAGGTGCTCAATCTGGTGCGGCGATACGCTCCCGATGCTGCGATCGCGTTTAACAGCACCCCGGCGGACACGTTCGACGCAGCTGCCCGCTGGGTTGATATTCCCTGACCGGCCAGCGCAGGTTAAGGCCGTTGAAGTGGTTTACCGGTGTTTACTGGCCCGAGTCCGCAGCGGCAATGAGTTCCAGGATGCGAGCCGGGGGCAGGTGCTGCTCGTAGATCCGCACGCCGAAAGGTGAGAGCGCGTCCTCGATGGCGTTTACGACCGTGGGCGGTGCGACGATCATGCCGCCTTCGCCCACGCCCCGGAAGTTGACGTCAGCGTCGAGCGGCACCGTCTCGAGGTGCTCGATCTCGATGCGGGGAATGTCACAGGTGGTCGGCATCAGGTAGTCCATGAACGTGGCTGATTGGAAGCTGCCGTCCTCGCCGTACGCCGATTTTTCGAGCAGCACCGCGCCGATGCCTTGCGCGATGCCGCCTCGGATCTGGCCCTCGACGACGGCGGGATTGATAAGCGCGCCGCAGTCCTCAACGGCGACATACCGCTCCACCTTCACCAGGCCAGTCTCGGCATCGACCTCCACGATCGCGCAGTGAGTACCGCCGGACCAGCCGCCTTCGCCGCCGTCGAACGTGGCCTCGACCTCCAGTGCGGCGTCCACATCGGCACCGAACTGTCCTGATGCCGCACGCCGCCCGACTTCGCTCACGGCGATCGCGCTCGCCGGGTCGCCGCGCACCCAGACATTGCCGTCGCTGATCAGGAGGTCCTGCGCGCGGGCCTCCATGAGATAGGCCGCGAAATCGAGCACCTTGGCCTTGAGGTCCCGGGCGCCGTGGAGCGCCACGCCTCCGGTCATGGTGGCTGACCGGCTGCCGCCGGTCAGCCCGAACGGGACGACGTCGCTGTCGCCGACCACGACGCGTACCTGCTCGAACGGCACGCCGAACTCGTCGGCGGCGATCTGGGCCAGGGTCGTCTGGTGGCTCTGGCCGTGGGGCATCTGGCCGGTGAACAGCACGACGATGCCGTCTTCGGTGAGCCGCAGGCGCATGGACTCACTGCCCAGGGCGCCGTCGGGTCCCTCCGGGCGCGGGCCCGGAGCGGCTTCGATGAACGTCGCCACCCCGACGCCGAGGTAGCGGCCTTGCGCTCGTGCCTGCGCCTGCCGGCGCCGGAACGCGGGGAAGTCCACCAGCTGGGCGACCCGCTCCAGTGCCTCGACGGTCGTGACTCCCACCAGCGGACGGCCGGTAATCATCGAGGCCGGCGGATCGGTGCGCGCGGCGATGTTCCGCAGCCGGATCTCGACCGGATCAAGGCCGAGGTCTTTCGCGATGAGGTCGAGGACGCGTTCGCGCACGAACGTCTCGGACGCCCACGGCCCGCGATAGGCGACGTACGTTGCCTTGTTCGTGATCACCGCGGTTGACTCGAAACCCAGGGCCGCGAGCTTATACGGACCGGGCAGCATCGCCTGCATGATGTCCGGGACCATCGCTCCCATCCCCATCCCGGGGTACGCGCCGGTGTCGACGACCACCGCCACGTCCAGCCCGGCCAGGTCGCCGTCGTTGCTGACCGCGGCCCGGACGTCGAAGCTCTCCTCGCGCGCCTGTCCCGACACCATGAGGTTCTCGCCGCGGTCCTCGACCCACTTGACCGGCCGGCCGAGATGACGCGAGGCGGCGGCCACGGCGAGCTCTTCGCGTGATGCGCCGATCTTCAGGCCGAACGAGCCGCCGATATCGCCGGCCAGGACGCGAACCTTATCCGGCTCGATACCCAGGCGCGTGGCGACACCAGTCCTGGTGATGTGCACGCTTTGCGTGGCGGCATACACCGTCATGGCAGCTAGGTCGGCATCCCAGCTCGCGACGCAGCCGCGTCCCTCCATGGGTACGTTCTGGTGCCGGTGCACGTCGATGTGGAAGTCGATGACGCGATCAGCATTGGCGAACGTACTCCCGACGTCGCCGAACTCGTTGCGCGAGTGCGGGCGGGCGATATTGTCACCCAGATTCGCGAACAGCGGCGGGCTGCTCGGGTCGAGCGCGAAGGCGGCAGTCACGACCGGAGGCAGGTCGTCATAGTCGACCTCCACCAGCTCGCAGCCGTCCTCGGCCAGGTAACGGCTCTCGGCGATGACGACCGCCACGGGATCGCCCATCAAGCGCACCTTGTCGGTGGCCAGCAAGGTGAACTCCGGGGTAGGCCCGGCGGCACCGAAAAGAGCCATCAGCGGATCCGGCCCCGGGACCGTCATCGCTTCCAGATCGGCTCCCGTCAGCACCGCGACCACTCCGGGCAGCGCCCGCGCCGCCGAGACATCGACCGAGAGCACATTGCCATGAGCCAGCGGCGAGCGCACGAACGCAGCGTGCAGCATCCCGGGCAGCTTGATGTCGTCGACGTACCGGCCGGCGCCCGTAAGGATGCGCGGGTCTTCTGAACGCTTGATGCTTGCGCCGGTGTAGCGCTCAGCCACAATTTCTGCCATGGGTCTCCCTGCCTCAGCGCTCGCGGTTGCGCTCGGCGGCCAGCAGGACGCCATCGATGATGCTCTGGTAGCCAGTACACCGGCAGATATTGCCGGATAGCGCTTCGCGGATCTGCTGCTCGCCGGCGTCAGGGTGGTCGCTGAGGAACGCGGTCGCCTGCACGACGAACCCCGGCGTGCAGAAACCGCACTGGAAGCTATGCGAATCCCACATCGCTTGCTGCAGTGGACCCAGCCCGCCGTCGGGAGCGAGCCCCTCGATGGTCGTCACCTCGCTGCCGGCCGCCTGGACCGCCAGCATCAGGCACGAGCGCACCGCGCGGCCGTCGAGGATGACCGTACACGCGCCGCAGACCCCGTGCTCGCAGCCGAGGTGCGTCCCGGTGAGATCCAGGTCCTCCCGGAGGAAGTCCGCCAGCGTCTTGCGCGCCTCCGGCGAACCCGCGCACGTCGCACCGTTGACCCTCAGGGTGATGTCCGGCATCAGCCACTGCCTCTCGCGGCGCTGGCCGCAGCTGCTCGCAAGCCGCGGCGCACGATAGCGGCCGCGACCGTCTTCCGGTACTCCGACGACCCGTGAAGGTCGGCCGGCGGGTCGATATCGTCGGTCGCGCGGCGGGCCGCCTCATCGAACAGCTCCGTCGACGGATTCTCGCCGACCAGCAGATCCTCCGCGGCGGCAGCCCGAACCGGCACGTCAGAAACGCCGGCAAACGCCAGCCGGGCATCGCTGATCACCCCGCCGGTCAACGCAAGCGACACCGCCAGGCCGACGATGGCGAAGTCACCGTGACGCCGGGCGACCTCCTGGAAGCTAACCCCCGTGTCCCGTCCTGCGGCCGGGAATCGCACCTCCATCAGCAGCTCGTCAGGACGGCGTGCCGTCGTGAGATAACCCTCGAACCACTGCGCCGCCGGGATCACCCGATCGCCCGACGGGCCGCGCACCACGAACTCGGCATCGAGCGCCCGGGCGACGGCCGGCAGCTCGGCGGCCGGATCGGCATGCGCCAGGCTGCCCCCTATCGTGCCGCGGCTGCGGATCGCTTCATGACCGATCAATGGCAGAGCGGCCGCCAGCAGCGGCACGGTATCGGCGACGACCCCGGATTCCTCGGCAACGTACTCCCGCGTCATGGCGCCGATCGCCACCCAGCCGTCTGTCGCCGAGATGCCGGACAGCTCATCTATGCCGTTGATGTCGATGAGCACCTCGGGGCGGGCCAGCCGCAGCGCCAGCAGCGGTATCAAGCTCTGGCCGCCGGCGAGCACGCTCGCCTCGTCAAGCTGCTCAGCCAGCAAATCGATAGCTTCAGCAACGGTCCTCGGCGCCTCGTACTCAACAGGAGGCAGCTTCATCGGCGCGGCCCTTCGATCGGGGAGCAACTCTTCCTTAGCCCGCCACGGCTCCTTAGTTAGCCTAACAACCATGGCGATCGGCGACCACGGTACCGAGGTTTGCCTATGACGGGTCTGACTTCGCGTATGTAGTTGTGCATGGTCTTGCATTTGTGGACCATGCGGGCCGTCGCGGCGAGGCTATGCCGATCTTGAGGCAGCGACTTGCGCAGCGGTTTTAGGCGGCTGCAGGGAGGGTGGGAGAGGCAAGTTGCCGGTTCGTACGGCCGAATGATTACAGTGTTACAGTTCCGGGGTGAGCGAGACGCCAACACTGTATGAGTGGGCGGGCGGCCGGGAGGCGATCGAGCGGATGATCGGCTGCTTCTACGACCGCGTCGAGCGCGACGACCTGCTCAGCCCCTTTTTCCCCGGCGGGGTAAGCGCCGCCCATCGCGAGCACGTCACCACCTGGTGGTGCGAGGTGTTCGGCGGTCCGGCCGGGTACACCGAGCGGCTCGGCGGCTATCCGGCCATGCTCGCCCACCACCGCGGTCTGGACATCACCGCCGACCAGCGGTTCCGGTTCGCCTCGCTGATGAGCCTGGCCGCAGACGATGCTGACCTGCCGTCAGATCCGGAGTTCCGCGCCGCGCTGGTCGGCTACCTGGAATGGGGCACCCGGCTGGCCATGCACAACTCCCAGCCGGGAGCCGACGTCGTAGCGCACGCCCCGGTGCCCCACTGGGGCTGGGGCGTCGCCTCGCCCTACCAGCCCTGACCCGGCCTCGGTTCGATTCCGATAGGCGGCTCCCAGCTCGCCGGGATCTGCCTCGCATAGTGCGGACGCCGGGCGTTTCGGTTTGAATGGTGATTGTGTCCATGCAGCAGCGCAGGTATGTCCACCTCACGCATTGGGGTGCGGCGGAGATCGAGAGCGACGGGCGGCAGCTGACGTCGGTGCGACCCTGGCGGGAGGACCCGGCTCCCAGCCGCATCCTGGAGAACCTGGCCGCGGCGCATCGTCACCCGGCGAGGGTCGACCAGCCGTATATCCGCCAGGGCTGGCTGGAGCACGGCCCGGCCGCGGCGGCCAGGGGCAGCGACGTGTTCGTACCCGTGTCCTGGGAGACGGCGCTTGACCTGCTGGCCATCGAACTGCGCCGGGTGTATGGCACCTACGGCCCAGATGGGATGTACGGCGGCTCTTATGGCTGGGCCAGCGCGGGCCGGTTCCACCATGCCCAGAGCCAGCTGCACCGGTTCCTGAACTGCCTGGGCGGCTACGTCCGCTCGGTGAACAGCTACAGCTTCGGGACCTCCTCGGTGCTGCTGCCGCACGTGGTCGGTGACGTGGGCCTGGTCATGGCGGGCGCGACAGCGTGGCCCGTGATAGCCGAGCACACTGACCTGCTCGTGGCGTTCGGCGGCCTGTCCCCGAAGAACTCCGCCGTGGCCTCGGGCGGTATCGGGCGGCACACCATGGCCCCGGCGCTGACGTCCGCGGTGGCGCGCGGGTGCCGGCTGGTCTCGGTCAGCCCGCTGCGCACCGACACCGAAGCTAGCCTGGGCTCCGAATGGATCGCTCCGGTGCCCGGCACCGACGCCGCGCTAATGCTCGCGCTGTGCCACGTTCTGGACGCCGAACAGCTAGCCGATCGCTGCTTCCTGGACCGGTATACGGTCGGCTACCCGCGGTTCGCGGGCTATCTGCGCGGTGACGGCGACGGTGTGCCGAAGACCCCGGAGTGGGCCGCCGCCCTGACCGGCATCGCGGCTGAGCGGATCCGTGAACTGGCCCGGCAGATGGCGGCCGGGCGCACGATGGTCACGGTCAGCTGGTCGTTGCAGCGCGCCCAGCACGGGGAACAGCCGGTCTGGCTGGGCCTCGTGCTGGCCGCGATGCTCGGTCAGATCGGCTTGCCGGGCGGCGGCTTCGGGCACGGCTACGGATCAAGCGGCGACGTCGGGAAGGCGCGCCGGATGTCGGCGCCGCGTCTGTCGCAGGGCGCGAACGGCATCAACTCCTACATCCCGGTGGCCAGGATCGCGGACATGCTGCTGCATCCTGGCGATGCTTACGACTACGACGGGCAACGCCGCCACTACCCGAATGTCAAGCTCGTCTACTGGTCCGGCGGGAACCCGTTCCATCATCACCAGGACCTGGCCCGGCTGCGCGAGGCGTTCGCCAGGCCGCAGACCGTGGTGGTACATGACCCGTTCTGGACCGCCACGGCGCGGCACGCGGACATCGTCCTGCCCTCGACGATGTCGGTCGAACGCGACGATCTTGGTGCCGGCAGCGGCGACTCGACCCTGTTCGCCATGCCGCAGCTGGCCGAACCGTATGCGCAGGCGCGCGATGACTATGCCACCTTCGCCGCCCTGGCGGAGCGGCTGCAGGTGGGAGAGGTTTTCACCGAGAGCCGGACCGCGGGCCAGTGGCTGCGTCACCTGTACGGGCAATGGCGCTCGGACATGCAGGCAGCAGGCCACGAGATGCCGCCGTTCGAGCAGTTCTGGGCGGCCGGATCGCTAGAAATCCCGGTGCCCGACCCCGACCAGGTGCTGCTGTCCGCCTTCCGGCGCGACCCGGCAGGCTTCGCTCTCAGCACGCCGAGCGGAAAGATCGAGATCTTCTCGGCCACCATCGACAGCTTCGGTTACGCCGGCTGCCCCGGGCATCCGGTCTGGCTTGAGCCGGCCGAATGGCTCGGCCGCCACCCCAGCGGCTATCCCCTCCAGCTGGTGGCCAACCAGCCCCGCCGTCGTCTGCACAGCCAGCTCGACGTCGGCGCCTACAGCCAGGAGGGCAAGATCGGAGGGCGCGAGCCGGCCGCGATGAATCCGGGCGACGCGGCCGCACGGGGCATCGCCGACGGCTCGTGCGTCCGCATCTTCAACGACCGCGGCAGCTGCCTGGCCGGCGTCGCGCTCACCGAGGATGTCCGGCCCGGCGTCGTGCAGCTGTCCACCGGCGCCTGGTATGACCCCGATCCCGCCGACCCGTCCTTCTGCCGCCACGGCAACCCGAACGTGCTCACCGCCGACCGGCCCAGCTCCGCGCTCTCCCAGGGCACGACCGGCCAGCTCGCCATGGTCGAGATCGAACCCTACGATGCGGTGCCGCCCGATGTCTCGGTCCATCGCCCGCCAGTGACGGCAAAACCGATCAGATGATGGCCATCAGGTCAGCCGGTCCAGGTGAGATTTGAATCGCTGACCGCGGCCGGTCTCCGCGGCGGCGATGATACAGGCGCACCCAGAGCAAATGACTGGGCTAATCGTCCGGATCAGTCAGCGCCCGTGCTGCCGACAGCGGCAGGGTCGGTCTTACCCAGGGCACGGGCGCGAACATCCTGGTGAGAGCAGAAGCCCGTCCGGCTGGCCTTAAAGCACAGCAGGCCCAGAAGCCGACCGTCGGGGCTGGTGACAGCGACCCGCCGCCGCCCGGTGGCCGTCATCGCCTGGCGCACTTCGGCAACGCTGGCCTCGGCCGGCACCGTGCGGCCTGCGAGACGTCCCAGCGGCGCAGCGGCAGCATCAAGAGCCTGGCACCCGGCGACGTCATCACGTTCCACGACAGCCTCCAGGTACCCGGCTGAGCTGACGATCAGCGCGGCATGGACGTGATCGTCGCGGAAGAAGTCTCGTATCTCACCGACGGTGGCCGACAGAGGATGTCTTGCGGGAGTCGTGAGCATCACCTCGGCCGCGGTACGCAACACCCCATCCACCGCTCCAGGATAAAGACCGCTGTCCGCACCTGGTCACCCCTGTCCCCGTCCTCCTCCTACCCGCCAGATCCCGCATGAGCGGGTGCCGGGTCGGCGGAGCCGATCGGCTGTTGTTCGCGCCCTGCGCGGCGATAACCGCGTTGCCGCCGGTAATGCGACAGGTGTCTTTCCCCTCGCGCACGTCGAGGACTGTGCAGGCACCGCGACCAGAAGGTCGTCGAGAAACCGAAGGGTTGCCGAAACCGATTCGTGCCGCCATAGGGCCAGCGTCTGGTCGAATCCAGTTGCGGCATACACCTCCGCCGCAAGCGCATCAGCAACCGGTACGAGCTGCGCACGTTGCTTATGCAGCGAGTCACCGGGATCGGAATTGACCCGGCCTAGCAAGGCGAGCTTAACCAGCAATTCGGAACGAATATCGCGAGGATGGATGACGGGCTGGCGCAGCCAGTCCCTTGCCGCCTGCGCGCCTTTGGAAGTGGCCTCAAGCTGCGAGCGGGCCGGTCCCAGATTGCTGGGGTGCTTTTCGGCCGCCGTTATCAGACCTAGCTGTACGAGCCGCGCCGCGGAACGGTATGCCACGGCCTTGGGAACATGCCAGACCTGACCAAGACTGCCGTCTTTCGCCAGCAGGCTCGCGATTGCGAAGCTGTGCATCGGCTTCTCGCTCACCAGGCAAAGCACCACCCATTCGGCTAGCGAAAGCTTAGACCAGCGCGGCTGCACTGCGACTCCTCCTGTCGGCCTGGCTGCCCCCTGCGGGCACCGCGCGGCCCGGCGGCAGCATCATGAGGCTGGCACCCGGCGATGTCATCACGTTCCACGACATTCTCCAGGTACCCGGCTGGGCTGGCGATCAGCGCGGCAAGGACATGATCGTCGCGGAAGAAGTCCCGTGTCTCAAGGACGGCGCGTCTGGGAGTCATTCCCGGCGGTACGCCTGTTCATCTCCGGGCGGAAGTGACAGAGGAGGGTTCGGTGCGAGCGGCGGGATGGCCCTCAGGCGTCGGCGCACCGATCATGTTCAGGACTGGTTCGGCCGCTGTAGCGATTTCCCACCCGGAATACGCTCTGCGGTACGGCTGGTTGCCGTTAACAGGACGTTGACAGCCGAGGTGACGCACGTGCGGGACATCCTGAGCAGGATCACCAAGTGGTGGGAGGCCGGCGAGAGCTTCGGCCTGGCCACGGTTACGCGTACGTACCGCAGCGCACCGCGGGACCCGGGCGCTGCGCTGGCCGTCTCAGCCGTCGCCGACCACGAGGTCGTCGGCAGCGTGTCCGGCGGCTGCGTGGAGGGCGCCGTCTACGAGCTGTCGCTCGACGTCTGCCAGACCGGGACGCCGGTGCTCCAGACCTACGGGGTCAGCGACGACGACGCGTTCGCCGTCGGCCTGACTTGCGGCGGGATCATTGACATCTTCGTCGAGCGGGTCGATAAGGCAAGCTTCCCCGAGCTCGGCGAGATCGCCGCGGCCGTCGAACGCGGCGAGCCGGTGGCGGTCGCGACCGTAATCTCAGGACCGGGCCAGGTTGGCGCGCGCCGCGTCATCTGGGGCCGTGACACCAGCGCGGACGCCGACGAGGACGGCTGGCACTTCGGCGCGTCCGGCACCCTGGGCGCGGCCCGGCTGGACGCGGCCGTCGACGACGACGTGCGCGGCATGCTGGCCCAGGGACTGACCGGCATCCGGCGGTACGGAGAGCACGGTGAGCGCCGCGGTGACGACCTCAGCGTGTTCGTGAACTCGTTCGCGCCCGCTCCCCGGATGCTGGTGTTCGGCGCGATCGACTTCGCCGCCGCCGTGGCCCGGGCCGGGAAGTTCCTCGGCTACCACGTCACCGTATGCGACGCCCGGAAGGTGTTTGCCACGGCGTCGCGGTTCCCCGACGCGGACGAGGTCGTGGTCGACTGGCCGCACCGGTTCCTGGCCGGCACGGACGTGGACGCCAGGACCGTGATCTGCGTGCTCACCCACGACCCCAAGTTCGACGTGCCCCTGCTCGAGGTGGCGCTGCGCACCCCCGCCGGGTACATCGGCGCGATGGGCAGCCGGCGCACCCACGACGACCGGCTATCCCGGCTCCGCGAGGTCGGCCTGACCTCCGACGAGCTCAGCCGTCTCCGGTCGCCAATCGGCCTGGACCTCGGCGCCCGGACGCCTGAGGAGACGGCGGTGTCCATCGCGGCCGAGCTGATCCAGCTCCGCTGGGGCGGCACCGGTCAGGCCCTGACCGACACCGAGGGCCGGATCCACCGCCAGCTCGCCCTCGGCTAGCGAGCCGCCGCGGGCCCGCGGATTCAGAACCGGCACTTCGTTTGAACGCCGGCACGGCCCTTCAGGCACCTCCCCACGGCCATCCACCAGAGCGTCCGTACGGGCATACCGGGTGGTCAACTGGCGGCCGATTCTGCTGAGTGTCCGCGCCAGGCCCCACAGGACGTAGCCAGTAGATGCGACCGTGAGCCCGAGGGCGATGGCCCCGGCCGCGCCGCTCATGCTGACTGGACTGGAGATCGCCGCGTGCAGTGCGGTCATGGTGATCTTTCGCAACGCTGGCAGCGCGTAACCCACGAAGTACCACGTCGTGAAAAGCACGCCCGGTGCGTACAGGCACAAGAAGATCTTCGCCCAGAAGATCTCCCTGCGCCCAACGGCTTCCAGCAGGGCCAGGTCTTCGGCGGTGGCCTGGCTGACCGCCTGTCGGCTGATCGCTCCCTTGGTGTCCCACAGATGCTTGCAGCCGGTCGCGAGGACGAACAAGGCATACACGTCGGTGCGCGCGAAGATCAGGAACTGGAAGGCGATAGCGCTGATGTTCAGGAAGACGACCTCTCGCATGAGGTGCGCGGCGAGCGGGGACGCGCCGTCAAGGCCGGTCAGCTCCAGTATGGTGAGGACTCCGATGGTTGCCCCGTCAAAGACGATGCCGGCCAGCAGCGGCACGATCCGTGAACGCCGGGGCACGCTCCAGAGCCGGGTGAGATCGGTCTGGTAGACGATGACGATCATGCGGCGGCTGATCGAGACCCGGCTCGACACCCCTGCCGCCCAGGCGGCCAGGACGTGGGCGAGCTCATGCGCCAGTCCCAGCGCGGTGCCGATCACCGAGATTATGACGATGCTCAGCAGCGGCACGCTGGTCACGATGGCGTCTGTATAGGCTGGCCGTACCTGCGGCTGGCTCACCATGATCACGGCGGCGGCCGCGGCGAGCAGGCCTTGCACGGTCAGGCCCAGTGGCCCGAACAGAGCCCGGCCCAGGGTGCGTTTCCACGCGGCGACCCCCGTAGGCGGCACCGGGACATCCTCGGTCCCGTCTTCGGCGGCCAGTAGCCCTGCCTTCTCCAGCCCGTCGAGGAAACCGGCGACGTCGACAGGTTCACCGGCCATTTCCGCGGCCTGCCGGGCGCATTGGCCGACGCTGGCGCCGTCCTGCAGCCACCGTACTATCTCGCCGCCGATATCGGGCACCGCGACGAAATCCGGCGAACGCTGGCTGCCCAGTACGTACCCGTCACCGTCGCGCACGACGGTGAGCGCGGCGTACCGGCTTGCCGCCGGGGCCGCCTGCTGCACCTCGGTCACCTGCCAGCTCCGGCGGTCTGCGCGGATCCGGCCTCCGCCAGGGGTCGCGGGTCCGCGGCAGCGCACAGTGGGCATGCCGGGTGCCGCTGCCAGGGCGCGCGGGCCGTCTGCATCTGGTCGGCCAGCTCGATCACCTGATAGGCCGCGGCGGCAACTGGCGGATCGGTCCTGGTGAGGTAGCGCATCACTTCCATGGACATGAGCCCGGAGATGAGCTGGGCTACCGGCCCGGTGGCGCGATTGACCGGTTCCGGCTCGATGAACGGCGGCTGCCGCAAGATCGCGGGCAGGGTCAGCGCCTCATCGTTACGGTGGCATTGCAGGCACAGCCGGCACGGCGTACGGCCCGGGTCCACCGACCAGTAGGACAGCGTCGAGTAGCTGAGCCCGCCGGCGACGAAGGGTATGCCCAGCGTGAAGCACGCCTCATTGACGATGAGGTGGACATCGTCCGGCGAGTCAATGGCGCAGACGACGACGTCCGCGCCGGTGCCAAGGCGGGCCACCGCCGCGGCGTCGTCGACGCGCTGATGTACCGCCCTGACCCGCGTTCCCGGCGAGTACGACATCACCCAGTCGCGGGCCGCCATCACCTTGGGCTGCCCCACCGCGTTGAGTCCGTAGACGAACTGCCGGGCCAGGTTCTTCGTCTCCACGGTGTCGGTGTCCACGATGATCACCTCCCCGACGCCGAGTCCGGCGAGGGACTGCAAGATCCCCGAGCCCAGCCCGCCCGCACCGAGCAGCAATACCCGCGACCGCTCCGCCGACCGGTGAAACGACGCGCTCGTGCACTCCAGCCGCGAGAACAGATCGTAGAAACGGAGATTGCTCTGGTGCCGCTCCCGCACCACGTCCGGCAAAACGTCATCGCCATCCGCGTCCTCCAGCACGCCGAGATCATCCAGCGTGGCCAGGACGCCGGCGATCTCGTCGTCACAGACCGTGAATCCCCGGTCCGTCATGGCCTGACGCAGCTCTGGAATCAGGTACTCACCCGCCGCGAGAAGCTGCAATATCGCTGCGATACAGCCAGAGCCGTCCTCGATGAAAATCCGCTTCAACGCCCGCGGCCAGACAATCAACTGGCCTGGCGCGCTGTGCACCGTCATGGACTTGAGCCGCGGCCGGCCTTGCATAGACGCACCACCCTTCGCTGGTGGCTCAGGAGGCGGCACCCCGAGCTGCCCCGGGATGCCACCCCTCATGAGCATGACTCAAAGCTGTCCTCAACGATCTTGATGTCAGGCTCTGAGCTGCGAGAACCTGACATCTGTTCACGGTATTGAAGGACATGCTCAGGCGGCCTGGCTGGGATCCGTGTGTATCCGGGTCGCCTCGATTTTCTCGACCTTCGTGATCGTGATAACCATTCAATTCACCTCCTTCGGTGCCTTGCGCGGGCTCCACGCCCGAACGAAGATCCATATCGGGGCCAGTGTCAAAGTGACCGGGCGGAAGCGGATTCCTGCTGCCCCCAGCGGGCAGGCCGTGGACCTCGTCGCTTGGATGCTTCTGGTTCTAGGCTCACAGGCAGCCAGTGTGCGCACCATACGTAACCACTCACATGAAGGCCCACAGGAACGGGGACGAGGCCGTGACGGAGCAGCCTTCTTTGTCGTTTGCCGGGCTGTTGCGCCAGCTACGGGGCGAGGCGAAGCTGACCCAAGAGGAGCTGGCCAAGGCGGCGGGTCTTTCCCCGCGGGCGGTCAGCGACCTGGAACGGGGTATCAACCGCACGGCGCGCAAGGACACCGCCATGCTGCTGGCCGGGGCGCTTGGCCTGGCCGGGCCGGTGGGCGTGGTGTTCGTCGAGGCGGCCCGCGGGCGCACCTCGGCTCTGGACGTGCTAGCTGCGCTGGGAAGGTCGGGGCAGCGGCCCGGTGCGGTGCGGCCGCGGTTGTGGAATATCCCGGCCCGCAATCTCACGTTTACCGGCCGCGACGACCTGCTGGCGGCGGTGCGGGAGCGGCTGCTGGGCGGGCATGCAGCGGTGGTGCAGGCGCTGCATGGGATGGGTGGGGTAGGCAAGACCCAGCTGGCGGCCGAGTACGCGCACCGTTTTGCCGGGAGCTATGACCTGGCCTGGTGGATCAACGCCGAGCAAGGCGGGCTGATTGGGGACCAGATCGCTGACCTTGGGCAGGCACTGGGATGCGTTCCGGCCGGGGGTGGGAGCCAGGCGGTGCGGGCGGCGGTACTGGCCGAGTTGCGGCACCGCGGCCGATGGCTGCTGATCTTCGACAACGCCGAGGCACCCGTGGATGTGGCGTCGTGGCTGCCCGGAGACGGCGGGCATGTGCTCATTACCTCCCGCGAGCGTGGCTGGGACGAGATCGCCACGCCGGTCGAGGTAGACGTGCTCACCCGGGCCGAATCGATCGAGATGCTGCGGCGCCGAGTTCGCAGACTCGCCGAAGCCGACGCAGACCGGCTCGCCGCGGAACTCGGCCACCTGCCGCTGGCCATCGCCCAGGCTGCCGGGTTCATGGCCGACACCGGCATACCGGCGAGTCAGTACCTGGACCTGCTCCAGACCCGGTCCGGGCAGCTGCTCGACCAGGGGGAGCCGGGGTCTTACCCGCAGTCGCTGGCGGCCGCGACCGTTGTGATAACGGCCCGGCTATTCGACCAGGACCCAGCCGCAGCTGAGCTGGCTAGCCTGTGCGCATTTCTCGCGCCCGAGCCGATCCCCGAGGATCTGTTCACCACCGCCGCCGGCCTGTTGCCCGGTGAGCTGGCCATCCGGGCCGCCGACCCGCTGGCCTGGCGGCAGACCCTGGCCCATATGGCAAGGCAGTCGCTGGCCCGCATCGATCATCGCGGGCTGCAGATGCACCGCCTCACCCAGGCCATCCTCCGTGACCGGCTCACCCCCGCGTGCGCGTCAGCCACGCGCAAGCGCACCGAAGCGATCCTGGCGGCCAGCGACCCCGGCGACCCGCCCGATCCCGCCACCTGGGCCCGCTGGGCACAGCTCTTGCCGCACGTGCTGGCCGGTGACCTAGCTGGCACCGATAACCCCGCTCTGCGCCAGCTGGTTCGCCGGGTGTGCTGGTACCTGATTGAGCGCGGCGATGCGCGCACGCCCCGGGACCTCATGAGCAATCTTCGCCAGCAGTGGCGCGACCGGCTCGGCCAAGACCATGAGGACACGTTGATGGCCGCGCACTATCTCGCCTGGGCACTGCTGGAGATGGGCCGCTACGCCGAAGCCCGCGACCTGAACCAAGACACCCTGGCGGGCCGGCGTCGCGTCCTGGGGGAAGACCACCCCGACACCCTGAACTCTGCCCACAATCTAGCCCTGGGCCTGCGCATGCTGGGTGAAGTGCGGGCCGCCCGCGACCTGAACCAGGACACATGGGAACGCCAGCGCCGCACCCAAGGCCAAGACCACCCAAGCACCCTGCGCGCGGCCAGCAACCTGGCCGTTGATCTCCGCGAACTTGGTGAGGTGCAGGCGGCCCGCGAGCTGGACCACGACACATGGGAACGCCGCCGAAGCGTCCTGGGCCAAGACCACCCCGACACCCTCTACTCCGCCCACAACCTCGCCGCTGATCTCCGCGAACTTGGTGAGGTGCAGGCGGCCCGCGAGCTGGACCAGGACACATGGGAACGCCGCCGAAGCGTCCTGGGCCAAGACCACCCCGACACCCTCCACTCCGCCCACAACCTCGCCGCCGACCTCCGGGAACTTGGTGACCTTAGGGCCGTAAACCATGCGCGAAGGCCCCCTGACTGACCCGGCGGGGTCCCTATCCTCCTGCCATGGCGCCGACGATGAGATAGGGCTCGGTCCCGGCGGCGACAGCAGCGGGCAGCGGGTCGTCGGGCGGGTCGTGGGACAGGTCCAGCTGGCAGGCGAAGAACCGGATGAAGGCACGCCGCGGGCCGCCGTCATGACCGCGGATGGTCCCGCAGAGCATCGGGTAGCGGGTCTCCAGGGCGTCCAGCACTGACCGCTGAGTCACGGGGCCGGTGATATCGAGGTGCACCTCGCCATTGATTCGGGCGAGGGCCCGCAGGTGCGCGGGGAGCACGACCCGGATCATGGCAGCGTCTGGACCTCGACCGATAGTACGGCCGGGAGATCGCGTACGATCGGCTCCCAGCTGTCACCGGAGTCCGCCGAGGCGTAGATCTGGCCGCCGGTGGTGCCGAAGTACACTCCGCAGGAATCCAGCGAGTCCACGGCCATCGCGTCACGCAGGACGTTCACGTAGCAGTGCTGTTGCGGCAGGCCCGTGGTCAGCGGCTCCCAGTCATCGCCGCCGGTGCGGCTGCGGTAGACCCGCAGTTTCCCCTCGGGCGGGAAGTGCTCGGCGTCGCTGGTGATCGGGACCACGTAGATGGTGTCCGGCTCGTGGGCGTGCACGTCGATGGGAAAGCCGAAGTCAGAGGGCAGGTTCCCGGAGATCTCCCGCCAGGACTCGCCGCCGTTATCGCTGCGCATCACGTCCCAGTGCTTCTGCATGAACAGCACGTCCGGCCGCTCTGGATGCATCGCCAGGCGGTGCACGCAGTGGCCGACCTCGGCGTCCGGGTCGGGGATGCCCTCGGACTGCAGCCCCTGGTTGATCGGCCGCCAGGTCTGGCCCGCGTCATCGGACCGGAACGCACCCGCCGCCGAGATCGCGGCGAACATCCGGCCCTGCTGCACCGGGTCCAGCAGGATCGTGTGCAGGCACATCCCGCCTGCGCCCGGTTGCCAGGACGGGCCGGACTCGTGGCCGCGCAGTCCGGGCAGCTCCTGCCAGCTCTGCCCGCCATCGCCGGAGCGGAACAGGCCGGCGTCCTCGACCCCGGCGTACACCATGTCCGGGTCGTGCAGCGACGGCTCCAGGTGCCAGACCCGCGCGAACTCCCACGGGTGCGGTGTCCCGTCGTACCACTGATGGGTGCCGGGAGTGCCCTGGTAGGCGAACTGGTTACCTACCGGTGCCCAGGTCGCGCCACCGTCGTCGGAGCGCTGGATCACCTGCCCGGACCAGCCGCTGGACTGCGACGCGTACAGCCGGCCGGGGTCGGCTGGCGAGCCTTTCACGTGGTAGATCTCCCAGCCCGCGAAGTGCGGGCCGTTGACCGCCCACTGCTTGCGCGTGCCGTCCGAGGTCAGGACGAACGCGCCCTTGCGCGTGCCTGCAAGTACCCGTACACCGCTCACGCCTGCTCCCTTCGGTCCTGTCCGGCGCGACGAAACGCCCTTCCCGGCCGGGCATGATCACGGCTGACCCGGCGACCGCCGCCAGGCATAGCTATCACGGCCCGCTGACATCCTGACGGAAAACAGCCGTCGAATTCATCGCGCCGGCGGAAAGTCGCGTGCGCCGGAAACCGGGAGTTGCCCACCGCAAATTAGCTGGTCATCGCCCTGTCACCGCCCACGAAGATTGCTACCGTGACCGCGTGCTAGGGGCGGGTTGGACGCAGGTCGTGGCCCTGGCGGCGGCGTTCGCCATCGCGGTACTGGCCACGCCCGCGGGGATCTCGGGGGCGGTGCTGCTGCTCCCGTTTCAGGTCAGCGTGCTGGGCACGCCGAGCCCGGCGGTCACGCCGACGAACTTGCTCTACAACGTCGTGGCCACTCCGGGTGCGCTGTACCGGTACTGGCGGCAGGGGCAGACCGGCGGCAGGCTCGCCCTGGTCCTCATCGCCGGGACGCTGCCCGGCGTGATCGCCGGATCAGTCATCCGGGTGGAACTGCTGCCCGGTGCCCGCGTCTTCGACCTCGTGGTGGCGGCGGTGCTCGTGCCGCTCGGCGCATGGCTGGCCCTGACCAGGCCAACCCGGCCTGGAACCGAACCCGGGCGGGTAGCACGCACCGTCCCCCATCCGGTGCTGGTCCTGCTCGCGGCGGTGGTGGGCTGCGTCGGCGGGATCTACGGCATCGGCGGCGGCTCGATCCTGGCTCCCTTTCTCATCGGCACCGGACGGCCACCCCGGGAAGTTGCCCCGGCCGCGCTGGCGTCCACCTTCGTGACCTCGGTAGCAGGAGTGGTCACCTTCCTGATTCTCTCGGTCCATCACCACGGGCCGGTCGCCCCCGACTGGCCGACCGGAATCGCGCTTGGCCTCGGCGGCCTGGCAGGCGCGTACACCGGTGCCCGGATCCAGCACCGGCTCCCTGACACCCTCATCCGCCGGATGGTGGGCCTTCTGGTGGTAGCTATCGGCATCCGCTACCTGTGGTCGGGCCTTGGCTGAGACTCAGGAGGGGAGGTTTACGGATCCAAGGTCTACGGCGATCATTGACACTTGTCTGGCGTCGCAGTTAAAGCCTGAAGCAAAGAGATTGACGAAGTTATGAGGCGCCACCGGATTCCCAACGGAAATGCCGGTGATCGTGTCAGTCCGCGAGATGACCGCTTGGAGTGAGAGGCAGGCTGCAAGCGGATTCCCTTGCACGGCCGGAATCCGGACGCTCACCTCGTCGATGAGGGTACCGTTACTCCCGGCGGGCGTCGAAGTGCCTGTAACGAATAGCTGTGCCCCTGCGTCCTGGGCGTTGCCGTCGTTGTTATGAACGATCACCCGTGCCATCACCAGCCAGATGTTTGTCTTCTGGTTGGCCGGACGTGGTAGCTGCAGCTGGAATAGCTTCCGAGGCGCAGGCCCGAGGCCGATGGGCCCGGGCGTTGCGCCCGTCCTGGCCGTCTCGGGCGTAGCTGGTGGCGGTGGTATCGACACTGTCGTGCCTTTCGCAGACGTGGAGTCACGGTAGGCGCATCATGACCTGCTTAACAGGCGCCACGGGCAAGAATCCCCGGTAGCCCAGATGGAAGACACCGGCATCGTAACGCCACAGCAGGTTATGGCGGTAGGCCACAAGCACACCGGTCATCCCTCGTACTACCGATTCAACGACACCAAGGCCACCAATGGGATCGTCGACGTATGTCGGCGCTGCACGGTAAAGGCGGCGATGCCGCCTTTAGTAAGTTCGAGCAACTGGGCTCACCATTCCTGCCGCGCCGCCGGGTTGGGCTAGGAGCGCGGGAAGGCGGCAGGCGGGACCGTTGCTAGCCGAGGACGGCGAGGCCCAGCAGGTCCACGCAGGTCCTGTCGTGAATCGTGACGAAGACCATCAGTACGCTGTCGCACGACCGGCAGCGGACGACGGTGCCGGGCGCGCGCAGGTAGACCGCGAGCTCGGCGACCGGGCGGGCGGCGCCGCAGCTTCCGCAGACGCTGGCGGCATCGGTCATCTCGGTGCCGAAGACCTCGTGCAGCAGGCCACCGATGGCGTTGCCGTCGACTGCTTCCATCAAGTTCCTCCCGTGGCGCCGAACCGCTCGGTCTTCACTCGCTCCGGCGGGTAGCCGGACTGCACCAGGGCCTGCGACACCGCCTCCACGAAGCTGGTCGGCCCGCAAACGTAGGCCAGCGGCATCGCGGTGGCCGGCCAGGCCACCTCGGCGAGCAGGGCTGCGTCGGCCCGCCGCGCGTAGCCTGACCAGTCCGGCGGCTGGCTGCGGGTCAGCGTGTAGATGACCTCGACGCCGCTGGCGGGCTGGTCGAACTCGGCGCGATAGATCACGTCGTTCAGGGTGCGGGATGAATACAGCAGCCGGACCGGAACCGTGCTGCCGGTGCGTTCGCGATGCCGCAGGATCGACCGCAGCGGCACGATCCCGGACCCGCCGGCCAGTAGCAGCAGTGGCCCGCCGTTCTCGGGCTCCCAGACGAAGTAACCGCCGATCGGCCCCCGCAGCTCTAGGTCGTCCCCGGTCCGCAGCTCGTCGGTGAGATAAGGCGAGACCTCGCCGTCATCCAGCCGTTCCACGGTGATCGCCAGCGGCTCGCCGGGCGCTGACGCGATCGAGTAGGACCGCTCGGCCACGTAGCCGTCTTCGTCGGTCAGCCGGATGTCCAGGTGCTGCCCGGCCTGGTGGCCGGGCCAGTCCGGTACGTCGAGCGTGAGCGTCCGCACTGAGGAGGTTTCGACGATTACTGCGCTGACCTTGGCGACCTGCCAGGTCAGTCGCCGGCGTAGCGCTGTTCCCGCCATGGGTCTCCGTAGATGTGGTAGCCGTAGTTCTCCCAGAAGCCCGGGTCGTTGGTATCGCGCAGTTCCAGGCTGCGCACCCACTTGGCGCTCTTCCAGAAGTACAGGTGCGGCACGAGCAGCCGCGCCGGGCCGCCGTGCTCAGGGGCCAGCGGCTGGCCGGCGTAGGCGTAGGCGACCCACGCCTTGCCGCCGGTCAGGTCCGCTACCGGCACGTTGGTCGTATAGCCGCCGTCGCAGTGGGCCATCGCGTACGGGCCGTCATGCCCGGCCAGGTCCAGCAGCGTATCCACTGACACGCCCTGCCAGGCCGTGTCTAGCTTAGACCATTTCGTAACACAGTGAATGTCGACGGTCACGTCCTGCGTCGGCAGGGCGCGGAACTCCGCCCAGCTCCACGTCTTCTGCTGGCCGCGACGGCCGATGGAGAAGGTCCACTGGTCCAGGACCGTGTGAGGCGTCGGGCCGGCTGACAGGACCGGGAAGTCCTTGGTCAGGTACTGGCCCGGCGGAACCCGGCCCGCGTTCTCCGCCGGATCCTGGCGCCTGCGGTGAAATCCGCGCGAAGCAGGGCTCATGATCGCCATCCTCCCCCACGTCAGCCAAGCCGACACCCTTAATCCTAGGGGAACCGCATAGTCGCGTATTAGTCCCTCTGGGCGCAGTTCAGCTGAGCGCGGCGAGCAGGTCGTCCAGGGCGTCCAGGTTATGCGCGCTGACCACGGCGTCGCAGTACGGCCAGGCCGCGGCCATGCCGCCGACCTCGGGCCGGTAGCGCGGCGACTGGGTGCGCGGGTTGGCCCACACGATCTTGTACGCCACCCGGGCCAGCCGGGCCATCTGCCGCCCGAGCAGCTCGGGGTCGCCGGTCTCCCAGCCGTCGGAGATGATCAGCACCACCGCGCCGCGGGCCATGCCGCGGGTGCCGTAGCGGTCGTTGAATTCCTTGAGCGCGGCCCCGATCCGGGTCCCGCCGGACCAGTCCGGGGCGGCTTCGCCGGCCTTGGCCAGCATGGTGTCCGGGCTGGCCGCGGCCAGCGCCGGAGTCAGCCGGGTCAGCCGGGTGGCGAAGCTGAACACCTCGGGCCGGTTCTGGCCGCCGCGCACCTTGCCTCCGTTGAGGGCGTAGAGCAGCAGGAGCAGGGCCCGGGCGTAGGGCTCCATGGAGCCGGAGATGTCGCACAGCACGACCAGGCGCCGCGGCCGGACCACCCGGGCCCGGTGCGACAGCTGGATGACCTCGCCGCCGTAGCGCCGCGCCTGCCGCATGGTCCGGCGCAGGTCCGGCCGCTTCCCTCTCGGCGAGCCCCGGTACCGGCGGGAGCGCCGGGGCGGGATGGCCAGGGTCATCTCACGCATGAGCGTGACGAGCTGGCGCAGTTCGGCCGGGGACAGCTCGGTGAAGTCGCGGCTGCGGAGCTGTTCGGTGGCCGACGCCACCCGGCGCAGAGCCGGGGCCTCGGGGAGGTCTTCGCCGCCATCATCGGACGACGGCGCGGCCTCGGCCAGCTGCAAGCCCGACGTCAGGCCGCCCGGATCCCCGGCGGACGAGCGGTCCGCCGACAGGCCGCGGTCGGCGTCGGGGCGCGGGAAGGACGGCTGGACCGGCGGTAGCTGGTTGCCGAACGGCGACGGGCCGCCGAACACCGCTGCGAAGACCCGGTCGAAGACCGGCATCTGGGCTGGGTCGGACACCATCGTGGCCAAGGCGCAGGCTCTCAGCTCGGCCAGGGAGGTGGCGTTCATGACGGTCACGGCCCGGGCCAGCCGCTCGCAGCGGTCCGGGCCGACCGGCAGGCCCGCGCGGTGCAGGGCGACCCCGAACGCGGCTGTCATAGCGGCTACGTCCGGCAGGACCGCGGGCGCGGTGACGGGACGCTCAGTCAATGATGCCGACCACCGGGGCCAGCCCAGCCTGGCGCACCGTTTCTTCGTCCTCGGGGTACTTCAGTACCGTGCTCAGCGTCTGGTCGGCCACCGGCACGGCCAGTTCCTGCTGGCCGAACACACTGACCGCGAAGGCCCAGGCGATGGCCTCGGAGACGCCCGGCGGCTTGGTCAGGTCCAGCGCGCGCAGCCGATGCACCGCGGCCGCGACCTGGCCGGCCAGCCGTTCCCCCG
>Ga0302178_10000882_pt1 | contig 26205 bp, 28 predicted proteins | sample I_Palsa_E1_3_FD_198790 | JGI IMG/M metagenome (GOLD analysis project Ga0302178, IMG submission 198790) | Peat permafrost microbial communities from Stordalen Mire near Abisko, Sweden - I_Palsa_E1_3 | ecosystem: Environmental > Terrestrial > Soil > Palsa > Peat permafrost | place: Sweden... | reverse complement strand
GAGTTGGTTCGCTGACGAATGCCATGTCCCGTGCCCCTGTTTCGTCGCGTTTGCCCAAGCACCGCTCGCGGGACCGGTTGGCTGGCGCGCGGCCAACGACCACGGTTGGATCGGATCACCGGCGTCGCAACTCAAGTACAGCAAATCGCGTTGGCGGCGCCGGTCGAACAGGCGCCGCGTCACCAGCCGTGCCCCTCAGCCCCGCGGGCAATCCCGTCTATGCACCAGACGTGGCGTCCGCGTCTATGTGGTGGAGTCGTCGGAGCTCCGCCAATGCCTCTTCACGTTGCCGCACAGGCACATAGCCGAGCTGCGTCTTCGCCCTGTCGATCACGAGCGTGCACTCCTGGCTGAAGAACCATCGGAAGGGCACGTCGATCAGCGACGCGGCCTGCTCTCCAGTGAGGTCAGTCGTTGGTACCTCGACGCCGTAGGCTTCGAACTGCCCGGCGAGGAACACATGCAGATCGGTCCGCTGGTCGTCGGTGATGAAGTAGGCCTGACCGCCGATCCCGCGCCGCCAGGCGAGCAGATGGCCTTCGACGGCGTTGTCGACGTGCGTCACGTCCGTCGTGACGTGGCTGCCGTCAATCCAGGCGAACTTCCCGGCCTGCGCAAGTCCGACCAGTGCGCCGATGAGATTGCTCTCCGGGCCCCACACGAACCGAGGCCGCACCACCGTCGTCCGCAGGCCGGGGCCGTTCGCGTCCAGCACCAGCTGTTCGGCAACGGCCTTGGTGGCGCTGTAGTGGGCTGGTGAGTCGGGCCGCAGCGGCGCCGTCTCGTCGACCTCGACCAACGGGTCTCCTGCGAGCAGGGCCGCCTCGGTGCCAGTGTGGATGAAGATCGGCACCGACGCCGAGCGCGCGGCGTCGAGGGCGGCCCTCGTCCCATCAACGGTCACGGCCACATGCGCCGCCAGCTCGGCCGCCAGGTCCGTCTTCGCCGCCAGGTGGAAGAACACGTCGGACCCTGACGCTGCGGCTGCATAGGTAGAGGCGTCGTCCAACCGCCCCGTCACGGGGTCAGCACCCAGTGCGGAGACCGCCGCAGACGCATCGTCGCTTCGGACCAGAGCTGACACCGAGTGTCCGTCGGCGATCAGCCGACGGATCAGGGCGCCGCCAATGAATCCCGATCCCCCCGTGACAAAAGCCTTAGCCATCAGTTCACTGCCTTGGCGCGGGCGTTCTGTGGCACCGCCGTCAGGGCGAGCGCGGTGACTTCCAAGAGTTGCTCGCGAGCGACGCCGCCGGAAGCCTGCACGGAGATGCCCTGCGAGACCGTGCAGAGATAGCGGGCCAGCGCTGCGCAGTTGGTCTCGACGGGCAGATCTCTGTCGGCGACTCCCTGCTCGAGCCGGCGCCGAAGCGCCTCTTGGTTCGCTGCTCGTCTTTGGGCGAGCAGCGCTGCGATGTCCTGGTCCTCCTCACCGGTCGCCAGGCAGCCCTGAACGGTGAGACAGCCGCGAGGCTCGCCCGGCTCGGTGTCATGCTCGACCGCGCCCTCCAAGAAGCGCTGCGCCGCAAGGCGAGCCGTTGGCTGGCCCATGACGTCTTCGAGGTACGCGCGGCGATGTTCGGCGTAGCGCGCGACGACGAGATCGAACAGCTGGCGCTTGTTGCCATACGCCGCATAGAGGCTCGGCGGGCTGATGCCCATGATCGCCGTGAGCTCGGCGATCGACGTCGCGTCGTAGCCCTGGCGGGCAAATAGGTCGACAGCCCGGTCCAGTGCGGCGTCGGCGTCAAAGGTTCGGGTTCGTCCTCTAGGCATCTCCGGGAATATCCTAGCGGACGCTACAGATATGCGGGAGCGCTGGCTCACGCCATCCGTCGCTGGCCTGAACACCGGTGTCGATGCATCACCAGCCTGGCTTCCATAGGGGGCGCTACACTTTTTCCAATCAGCGTAGCGATCGCTATGAAAATCCGTCGATCGCGGAGGGCGCCGACGTTCTGTGACCGCGCTCCGGCCTCTCGGGCCTCTGATGACAACCTCAAAGCAAAGGTAGGGACACTCATGAAGATCACGACAATCGGCAAAGGCACGATCGGCGGAACGCTCGCACGGATGTGGAGGTCCGCAGGACACGAGGTGACCGAGCTCGGGCGAGCCGGCGGCGACGCCAGCGGCTCAGATGTCGTGTTGCTCGCCGTGCCCTATTCGGCGGTGGCCGATGCTCTCGCGGGCGTTACCGGCTTGGGCGATCAGGTCGTCATCGACGCGACCAACCGGCTCGGCGGCGAGGATACGCCAACCGGCTACGCGTCGGTCACCGAGTACGTCAAGGCCAGCACGGGCGGACCGGCGGCGAAGGCGTTCAACCTCAATTTCGGCAAGCTGTTCGAGCAGGCCGCCGCAACCTCGGCCCGGCCGAACAACATCTGGGTCGGCGATGAGGGCGCGCGAGCGGCCGTCGAGCAGCTCAGCCGTGACATCGGCATGCAAGCGGTCAACGCCGGCCCACTCGAGAACGCCACGATCCAGGAGGCGTTCGCAACGATGCTTATGGCGATCGTCAAAGACGTCGGTGACGGTCTTCTCTTCTACCGCTTCGCGACGCCCGAGAGCTTCTGAAGAGGTCTCGCCCGCGCCACCCCCCAAAACAAGAAAAGGCCGCGAAGGCGGCCTTTTCCCACGCGCCCGGAGAGATTCGAACTCCCGACCTTCGGTTCCGTAGACCGACGCTCTATCCAGCTGAGCTACGGGCGCAATGAGCAGGCAAGTGTAGACGCCCACCAGCGCCCCAGCCGTCGAGCCCCGCAGCCATCACGCCGACACGCCGCCCTCGCGCTCGCGCCGCAGCACCCGCTGCAGCTCCTCATACGGCCCCGCCAGGTACGCGTCATCGCCCGCCAGCAGCCGCGTATCGCGCCGCGGCGGGTACTCCAACTCGTCGCCCGCGCTGCCGCTGCGACCGATCGCGATCACGCGCATCCGCGCGCCCAGCTCGTTCATCGCCAGCCCCTCGAGGCCGCCGCCCGCGCCGACCTGCAGTCGTGCCAGCAGGAACGGGTGGTTGCCGACGTAGAAGCTGAACAGCACGTCCATGCCGAGCACCGCCCCGACCAGCCAGGGCGCGCTGATCGCCGAGGTCGACCAGACGTGGCGGAAGCCGAAGCTCTGCTCGAGCCGCCCGCCAAGCTCGCGGTCGAAGACGCGCAGGACGACGGGCACGTCGACCCAGCGCTCGCCGAGGCGGTCGCGCACGGCGAGCCCGACCTCGATGTTCGCCATGTCGTCGGAGGTCATGATCGCGACCGCCGCCGCCCGCGACAGGTTCACCGAGTCGAGCGTCTGCCCGAGTGTGGCGTCGCCGATCACCAGCGGCACGCCATGCTGGCGCACCTGGTTGAGGTAGCGGTTGCTGTCGGCGCGCTCGACGACGACGACCTCGCCGCCGCCACCGATCACGCCCTCGATCACGCCCATCCCGACCGAGCCGAGGCCGACGACGACGACGTGGCCCGCCATCCCCGGGATCTGCGCGTGCCCGAGCGAGCGCTCGATCCGCCGGCTGACCAGTGCGTTGGTCAGCAGCGCGAAGGTCGCCGTGACGAGCGTCGTCCCCGCGATGATCAGCAGGATGCCGAAGAACTCCATCCAGCCGGGCTGATGTGAGAACGAGAAGTCGCCGAAGCCGACGGTCGCGATCGTCTCGACCGTGAAGTAGACCGAGTTGAGGATCGAGAGCTCGCCGCCGCCCGCGTTTCGGTAGCCGAAGTGCAGCACCAGCGTCGAGACGACGACCAGCCAGAGCCCGAGCCACAGCGCGACCCGCAGTGCCCGATCGGTGCTGTGCGAAACGTTCGCGGCGAGCCGTCGCAGCGCGTTCGTTCGCGGCGCTCGCACACGCCCCTCGCCGCCCGCCACGCCGCGTGTGCGCAGGCCCGCTTCGTCGAGCGCGTCGAGCGTCCCGAGCAGCGTCACGCGGTCGCCGGCCTCGACGCGCTCGTCGCGCCCCGGGCAGACGATCGGCTCCTGCTCGCGCTCGGTCGCGACGCCGAGCGGCACGAGGCTGCCGTAGAGCTCGCGCAGCGTCGCCTCGTGCGGCGCCACGGCCTCGACGGTCGCGAACTCGGTTGAGCCGATCCGGATCTCGTGCACGCGCCGCTCGAGGCAGACTTCGACGACCGACGGAGCGAACAGCGACGGGACGTCGAGCACGCCCTCGGCGCCGGTCACCTCCTCGACCGCGCTCGCGACCGCCGGGTTGTCGATGTGCGCGACGACCCGCACGTCGGGGCGCAGCTCGCGCACGAGCAGCACCGTCTCGAGCGTGCGCAGGTCGCTCGCCTCGGCACAGATCACGGCCGCCGCGCCCTCGATCCCGGCCTCGAAGAACGGCTCGGCGAGATGCGCGTCGCGCACGATCACGGGTATTCCCCAGCCCCGGACGATCCGCGAGAAGCGCCCGTCGCGCCGCTCGTCGAGCACCGCAACCCGCGCCCCAGCATTGTGCAGCTGCTCGACCGTCCGCAGCCCCAGATCCTCGAGCCCGCAGACCACCACATGCCCGCTCCACCCGCGGCAGCCCTCGGCGTCGGACTCCGCCCGAGCCTCCGACCGATCCGCAGTCCCCGTCACCCCCGCCATTCTGCCTTTATTACAGGCGGAGAGCGCCGCCCCCGCTCAGCGATACCGTCTTGCCCGCGCTGCTTAACTCCACGCAGCCCACGAAAGGAAACGAATGTTCCTCGCCGCCTTCACCTTCGCCGACGCGACGCTCACGCTCGTCGAGTTCGCGTTCATGCTCCTCTGGATCTGGATCGCGGCCGCGGTGATCCTCGACATCTTCGCCAGCCACGACCTCTCCAACGCCGGCAAGGCGCTCTGGGTTCTCTTCGTATTCGCGCTGCCACTGCTCGGCGTCCTCTCATACCTCCTCGTCCGCGGCCACGTCATGCACGAACACCGCCCCCAGGATCGGCACCCGTTGGACCTCCGCCTGTTCACCCGCCCGACAGCCCCTGCGCCCAGCCCCGCCGACCACGTCAGCAAGCTCGCCGACCTCCGCGACCACGGCGTGCTGACCGACGAGGAGTTCGAGCGCGCGAAGGCCAGGACCTTGGCGTGAGCGAGGTCGAGGCCGCCTCTTTGTGCCACCTGCGCTGGCTCCAACACCGAGCCAGCCGAGACCTCTCCCGCAGTCACAACAGCAACCGTCCATTCCGCGGAGGCGCCGAACAGAACGCACTCGGGCACCTCAGGCGCACCTACGGCTAGCCCCAGCGCCCGCGCCCACCGCGGCAAGCTACGTAACCGTCACCTTGCGCGCAGCAAGCGCAGCAGGCACCAATCCAGGGATTGAGGCCGCGTCAGCGGGCCTCAATCACCTCCGCGCTAGGTCCGGCGCTTGAGAACCGTTTCGTGCGTCACGACTGGCGTGCAGCGCGATGAGACGATCTCCGCCTGATTCGAATTGCTCAGCGTGCAGCGCTGGCGCCGCGTGATCTTGACCGTCACCTCACGGCATGACCGCGCCTTCGCCTTGCCGTCCTTCACGCTCGCGCGCTTACAGAGCTGCCGGCTCGCATAGGAGATCGTCGTCGTCGTGCACAGGCGCGTCTTCGTCGCGCCGCTCCTGCGCGTCGCCCCGCACTTGGTCGTCGTCTTGCCCTTGCGCGCGCCGGTCTTGCCGGCGGTCGTTCCGTGCGTCTGGCTCGCCGCCGCCGCGATCGTGATCCTGCTCGTCGTCGAGCCGCTGTCGCCGTAGGCGTCGGTCGCGGTCAGCGTCAGCGTGTAGGTGCCGGCGGCTGCGTAGACGTGCGTGACGTCCTGGCCGCTGCCGGTCTGCCCGTCGCCGAACTGCCAGGCGTAGGTGACGGCAGCGTTCGTGCTGGCGGCCGCGGCGAGCGCGACCGAGCTGCCGGGCGTGGCGCTCGCCGGCGCCGTGATGCTCGGCACGAGGGCGGTGCTGAGCGCGCAGGACTGCGTCGCGTTGCTCCACGATCCCTGCACGTAGTAGTGGTCGCCGTTGATCGTCTGGTTGAACAGCGTGCCGGCGGTCGCGCTGCCGCCTTCGCTCGGCAGGAACGCGTCGGGGTTCCAGAACACGCCGTTGCAGGCATCGGCGATCTCATCGCCGTTGGCGAAGTACCAGGCGTTCATCAACGGGTCGGTGATCGTCTCCATCTCCTCGTGGCTCATCGACTTGATCGCCACGTCGCCGAATCCGGGGTCGGCGTTCGGGGTCTCGACGATGCCGTTGCCGTCGTCCTGGCAGGACTTCGCATCGCTCGCGCTGTCGAGCAGCGTGAACGGGATCGCGGCATAGAGCACGGTCTGCGAGCCCGAGCCGGCATAAGAGTGGTAACTGCAGAACGAGTTGTTCGAGCACTCGCTGCTCCCGTCCATGCAGGTCACCGTCGTGTCCGGGGTGATCACGAAGTACATCGCGCCGAGGCCGCGCGGCAGGTTGTGGCTCGTGATGAAGCTCTGCAGTTCGCCGATCTCCTGGCTGTCATACAGGCAGGTCGTTGCCGTCGCGGTGCTCTCGCCACAGTTACCGCTGGTCGGGTACGGGTCCGTGTCGACATATTCCCCGCCGAAGCTCTGCGCGTAGCTCGCGCCACCCTGCCCGTCGCTGTACTGGTCGGCGACCGAGAAGAGATTGCCGGTCGTGCCACTGTCGTGCGCGACGTCGGCCAGGTAGCGCGAGATCAGGCTCTCCGTGCTGCCCTGGAAGGCGCTGCCCGGATCCCAGAAGATCGCGTAGGTCGTCAACCCATGAACCACCGGACCACCGTGGTAGACGGCGTCGCCACTGTCGGCCGGCCCAGCCATCATCCCGTCGTCCACCGCCATCGGCTGCGCGCTCTGCGAGGCCGCCGGCGCGCTGATCGCCTGCACGCCAAACCGCGCGCCCCCCTGCCCGTTCACGACCGCCGCGCCCGCCGTCGGCGCAAGCGCCAGCACCGCTCCCAGCGCGAGCACGCCAAGAATCGCGTGCGCAAACCGGGGCCGGCGGGCCAGAGCTGAGCTGAATCGGGTGGATGCCACTTACCTCTGGCATCGGAGGCCCCCTGCGAGCTGTCGAGACGGGCTGGACGTTCGTCTTGGGCCGTGCCCTGGACACTCTTGGACACGCCCGGCCTGGGATCATTCCCAGCAGATGCCGCCCGTCGAGCTCAGCCAGCGCGAGTACGAGCGGGAGCTCGATCGCCTCCAGACCGAGCTCGTCTTCATGCAGGAGTGGATCGTCGCCAAGCGCCGGCGCCTGGTCGTGCTCTTCGAGGGCCGTGACACCGCCGGCAAGGACGGCGTGATCAAGCGGATCCTCGCCGACCTCAACCCGCGCACCTGCCGCGTCGTCGCGGTCCCGACGCCCGGCGAGCGCGAGCAGGGCGAGTGGTTCTTCCAGCGCTACGTCGCCCATCTACCCGCCGCCGGCGAGATCGTCCTCTTCGACCGCAGCTGGTACAACCGCGCCGGCGTCGAGCACGTCATGGGCTACTGCACGCAGGCCCAGTACGAGGAGTTCCTGCGCTTCGCCCCGCAGTTCGAGCTGGCGCTCCAAAACGACGGCATCCAGCTGCTCAAGTACTGGCTGTCGGTCAGCGACGACGAGCAGGAGCGCCGCTTCGAGGCCCGCCTCAAGGACCCCCGCAAGCGCTGGAAGTTCAGCCCGACCGACCGCGAGGCCCGCGCCCGCTGGGTCGACTACGCCGAGGCCAAGGACCGCATGTTCGAGCACACCGACACCGAGCAGAGCCCCTGGTGGGTGGTCGCCGCCGACGACAAGCGCACCGCCCGCCTCAACCTGATCAGCCACCTCCTCTCCTGCGTCCCGTACGAGCGCCAGAACCAGGACAGGATCAAGCTCCCCAAGCGCCAGAAGCGCAAGTACGAGCGCCCCCCGATCGACTCCCAGCGCTTCGTCCCCAACCGCTACGAGGTCCACTGAGCGGCTTTTTTGGGGTGTCACTGCCGCGCGCAACCCCGTTCTTCACGGCCACCCGCGCGATCGACCTCTACGTATGAGTACGTACATGTAACCCCAGCCTCGTTTGACAGCCTGCCGGGCGCCAGCAAATATGCGCCCCCAGATGACTTACGGGGGACGCTCCAGATCAATTCGCCGGCTCGCATTGCCCGCGATCGCAGCCATCGCCGTCGCAGTCCCGGCGATCGCCAGCGCCACGATCATGCGACTGCCGTATCGCGATTACGGCGCGGTCACGGCGAAGCTCGCCGGCGTCCCCGGCGCCACGGTCGACTTCTACGCGCTGACCAAGAAGCTCCTCAAGAAGGGCGGTAAGCCGATCAACGTCAGCTGGAGCGGCATCGCCGGCGTACCGGTCACCTGCACCCAGGGAACGATCAAGCTGAGCAACGGCGGCAGCTTCTACACGGGCACCGACAACCCGGTGCCGGTCAGCGCCAGCAGCGCGTTCACCTTCCCGGTTCCGCTCTACGCCTACGGCTATACCGGCCTCACGATGACGGTCGCCGGCCAGTACTCGGACCACTACAAGAAGGTCACCGGCACGGTCACGCTGACCGAGAGTCCGAGCCCGCAGTCCCTCCCCGCCGGCACCGCGGGCGAGTACACCGGCTGCACGGTGGCGAGCACGCCCTACACCTTCGCTGCCAAGCCCGCCTGGCGCTCGGAGGAGTACTAGGTAGCAGGGCTCGGCACGGCGCCTGCGGCGGGCGTGCCCTTCGGCGGCCTCGGCTCCACCTGCACGGCAAGCAGGATCATCAGCAGCCCGTAGGCGATCACGATCAGGCCGATGATCAGCACCAGCGGCCCGAGGAAGTTGATGTCCGAGGTCGACACGAGGTGCCAGTAGTTGTTGCGCTGCGTCTCGAGCACCGGGATCAGCTCATCGCTGAAGTAGCTGCGGACCGCCGGGACGGTCCTGACCGGGGTGCCGGTGTTGTTGGTGAAGCTGGCGGTGCCCGGCAGGTTGACGATCGCCTGCGTGATCGCCGGGAAGTTCGTCTTCAGCGCGCTGACCAGCTCTGTCGGCGTCACCTTCAGCGCCTTCTCGAGGAACGTGAACAGCCCCGGGATCTCGGCGCTCACCGAGGAAAGCGGCAGCGTCTGGAGCAGCGCCAGCGTGTGCGGGAAGTTCGTCTTCAGCGCCGCGACGACCTTCGCCTGCGGCAGGCCTGTCTTCTGCGAGACGAACGCGATCAGCTGGGGCACCTCGCCGGCCGCGCCGCCCTGCGCGTTCATGATCGGGTTCTCGAGGTTGGCGATCGCCGAGACCATCGTGATCCCCGCGCGGTCGCCGTGAACGCGCGCCGTCGTGTTGAGCGGCGCCAGCGCGTCGAGCAGCTTCTGACCGTGGGTCAGCCGCGGCAGCAGCGAGAGCGCGAGCACGAGCACGACGACGCCGACGCCGACCACCGCGACGACCGACGCGCTCCCGATCCGCACGGCCCGCGGCAGCGGCCCCCGCAGGTTCAGCGCGATCATCGCCAGCGCGAAGACGATCACGACCAGCCCGATGATCAGCAGCAGCGGCGCGATCCAGTTGACCGTCGAGGTCCCGTCGAGGCTGGCGAAGTCGGACTGCTGACGCTGGAGGACCGGGATCACGTCGCCGCTGAAGTAGGTCGCGAGCTGCGGCACGCTCTGCACCGGCCTGCCGTTGAACAGCGTCAGGCCGCCGATGTTCGGGATGTGATCCCAGCCGTTGGTGACGGTCGGCAGGTTGATCAGCGCCTGCGCGAGCGCCGGGAAGCTCTTCTCGAGCGCCCCGAGCAGCTGCGGGGCTGACAGGTGGAGCGTCTTTTCGAGGAACGCGAGCAGCGCCGGCTCCTCCGCGGTCACCGCCGAGAGCGGGATCGCCTGCAGCAGCGCGAGCACATGCGGGAAGTTCGTTTGCAGCGCGCCAACGACCTTCGCCTGCGACAGCCCGGTCTTCGCCGAGACGAACGCGATCAGCTTCGGGACCTCCGCCGCCGCGCCGCCCTGCGCGTTGATGATCGGGTTGGCGAGGTTCGCGTCCTCGCCAATGATGTTGATCCCGGCGCGGTCGCCGGCGACGCGCTGAGCGGCGAACGCGGGCTGCGCCTTGTTGAGGACCTTCTGCCCGTCGTCGAGGCGCGAGATCAGATTGAGCCCGAGCACCAGGGTCACGACGAGCACGCCGACCACGAGCACGACGACCCACTGCAGAACCCCGGACCGGCCTTCGCCTGTACTGCGCATCACGAGCCTCCCACGGTGGGCTCCGAGCGCAGGCCGGCCACAACGGTGACTGTGCTCACGCTCGCGCCCTGATCGGGCTCCGGCCTCTCCTGCCGGATACGAGCCTGCTGCGCCAGCAGTATAAGCACACGGGCGCAGACCTGGTGATGATTGAGACGAAGTCGCCTGGACAGCTCCGATGGTGGCGGAGTATCCTTGCTCGGCTTAGTAGGACGGAGAGGCTCGGCCGGATCGGTCGGGGTCCTGTTTCGCGGTAGGGAGAGGCCACGCATGACAACACGGGCGCAGGTCCGGAAGTCAAACGTTGATGGTGTCTCGTGCTGACGCTGGCATCAGCGTCAGGGACGTGGACGCTCGGGATCGTCATCGGCTCGGTGCTGATCGCCGTCGCCGCCGTGATCGTGATCGTGATCGTCTGGCTCGCGATGCGGATCGCCAAGCAGGCGCGGATTGCCGCGCAGGCCGTCGAGGTGGTGCGCCAGCAGACCGCGGAGCTCGGCGGCGTCGCGCGGATCAACGACTCGGGTGTGCGGATCCTCCATTCGGCCCGCGCCCTGCGGAAGGTTGCGGTCGGTAAGTGATCTTCACGCTCGCGATCTCCGGCGACACCGATTGGGCGATCGCGATCAGCATCGGCTTCGGCGCGGCGGTTGTCGTCGCGATCCTGCTGACGCTGCTGCTGCACTCGGTCGGCGACATCGAGCGCTCGGTTGACAGCCTGCTCGACACGGCCGGCAAGGTCGCCGCCAACACGACCTACATCCCCCAGCTGGAGGCGACGGCGCCCGTGCTGTCGCTGATCGTCACCGAGGCCGTCGTCCAGGACGGCTACATGAACGCGCTGACCGACGGGTACGGCGGCGCATGAGCTCCGCGCACTTCCTGATCCTGCTGAGCGTCGTGCTGGCCGCCGGCGTCGTGCTTGTCCTCGCGGTCGCCCTGATCGGCGTGCGCCTCGGCCTGATGCGCATCTCGCAGGGACTCGCGACGCTGGCCTCAGCGCTCGAGGGCGTCGAGTCCGAGCACCTCAAGCCGCTCGAGGGCGCGGTCACCGCGATCAACGAGCAGTTCGACATCATCCTCGGCGCGCTGCCGGGGATCGCCGGCAAGGCCGCGATCGTCGCCGAGCGGAGGCCGCGATGATCCTCTGGTGGCTGGGTGACGCGGTCCTCCTGCTGGTCGTCGTCCCGATCGTCGTCTACCTGCTGCGCGGCGTCCTCAACGTCGCCAACAGCATCGTCCCGAGCGTCCAGGCGATCGCCACGGTCGCCGCGGCGGGCTCCAAGGACCTCGACGCCGGCGCACTGCTGGTGCGCACGCAGGAGCAGGCGATCGAGACGATCGCCGGTGTTGCCAACTACGGCGGATCGCTCGACGTGATCCTCGACGACGCCTGATGAGCGGCTACGTGGCACCCGTGCTCGCCTTCGCCCCGGCCGCCGGCGTGATGATCCTCGCCGTCGCGCTGATCGTCCTCGCGCTCGTCTACTACCTCGTCTCGGTGATCGTCGCGCTGTGGAAGATCACCAAGGGCCTCGACGAGGTGATCGTCGGCGTCAGCGAGATCATCGCCAAGAGCGCGCCGGTCAACGACATCGTCACGACGATCAACGCGAACCTCGATGCCGGCGTCGACGCGCTCGAGGGCCTGCTCGTCAAGAAGGCCGGGATCGATGACGCCGTCGGCCTGGTCGACGGCATGTACCCCGGCGCCGCCGCCGCCGGCTTCCGCAACTACCCCGAGAGCGGGGCGATCACCCCGCCGCGAATCGGCGAGGTCTACACCAAGGGCACGCTGACGCTCGCCCGGCTCGGTCGCGAGGCGCCGGTCGCTGTCGCCAACCCCGCCGACGGTCCGGTCCTGCGCAACGTCGAGGGCGGCAGCCTCGCGGCGCGCCTGCTCTACCCGGACCGGCGCCAGAAGCGACCCAAGACGCTCGCGCGCTCGCCGGTCATCGGCACCGACGCCCCGGAGCAATACGAGCAGCGCGACGACATCGGCGAGCCGCGCAAGCGGATGCCGGCGCGGTAGCGCGCCGACGCCCCGTGGTCCGTCGATCGACACCCGCTACGCCTTTCTGGACACTTAAAACCGCTTGCTACGCTGAGCAAGCGGCGTTCCCGGTCGTTTCCCCGACACGATAGGAGCCCCCGGTGCAGACCCCGGCCTCATTCGAGTACGAGCGCGCAACCAGCGTCGATGGCGTCATCGCCTCGCTGAAGAAGCGCGGCTCCGGCGCGCGCGTGATCGCCGGCGGCCACAGCCTGCTGCCGATGATGAAGCTCCGCCTCGCGAACCCCGAGCACCTGATCGACATCAACGATCTCGTCGAGCTCGCCTACATCCGCGAGCAGGGCGACGAGATCCGCATCGGCGCGCTCACGCGCCACGTCGACCTGCTGAACTCCGAGCTGCTCGCCGAGCGCTTCCCGCTCTTTCGCGATGCCGAGCAGGTGATCGCCGACCCGGTCGTGCGCAACCGCGGCACGATCGGCGGGTCGCTCTGCCAGGCCGACGCGGCCGAGGACCTCTCGTCGGTCTGCTCGGCGGTCAAGGCCAAGGTCGTGATCCGCAGCGCCGACGGCGAGCGCGTTGTCGGCATGGAGGATTTCCACGTCGGGCCCTACATGACGGCGGTCAGCGACGGCGAGCTGCTGACCGAGATCCGCCTGCCGCTGCGCCCGGGCGCCGGCAGCGCGCACGAGAAGGTCGAGCGGCGCGCCGGCGACTGGGCGATCGTCGCCGCGTCGGCTGCCGTCTGGGTCGACGGCGGCAGCATCGTCGACGCCGGGCTCGCGCTCAGCGCGGTCGGGCTGACGACGATCCACGTCACGCGCGCCGAGGAGCTGCTGCGCGGCAAGGCGCCCTCTGACGAGCTCTTCGCGCAGGCCGGCGAGATCGCGGCAGCGGACTGCTCGCCGAGCGCCGACGGCCGCGGGCCCGTCGACTACAAGCGCCATCTCGCTGACGTGCTCACCCAACGTGCGCTGCGCCGAGCGGTCGCGGGCGCCCTGCACCAGGAGGCCGGACGATGAAGGTATCGATCTCGATCAACGATGAGAAGGTCTCCCGCGAGATCGAGCCGCGCCAGCTGCTCGTGCACTTCATCCGCGACACCGAGGGCCTGACCGGTACCCACTGGGGTTGTGACACCTCCAACTGCGGCGCCTGCGTCGTGCACATGGACGGCAAGCCGGTGAAGTCGTGCACGATCCTCGCGGCGATGTGCGAAGGCCACGAGATTCACACGGTCGAGTCACTCGAGGTCGACGGCCAGCTGGATCCGGTCCAGCAGGGCTTCCACGAGCAGCACGCCCTGCAGTGCGGCTTCTGCACGCCGGGGATGATGATGACGGCGCGCGCGCTCTTGAACGAGAACCCCGATCCGACAGACCACGAGATCCGCACCGCGATCTCCGGCGGCATCTGTCGCTGTACCGGTTACATGAACATCGTCAGCGCGATTCGCTGGGCTGCCGAGCACGAAGCTGCCGCAGCAAAACAGGAGGTATGAGCATGGCCGTCGTCGAGCAGAACCTGCCAGGGCCCGAGACCGAGCGTCCGATCGGCTTCGGTCGCCTCAAGCGCAAGGAGGACGCTCGCTTCATCCGCGGCGAGGGCACCTACCTCGACGACATCCGCCTGCCCGGAATGGTCTACGGCGCCGTGCTGCGCAGTCCCTACGCCCACGCCCGGATCGTCTCGATCGACACCTCCAAGGCCCTGGCTCATCCCAACGTCGCCGCGGTCGTCACGGCCAAGGACCTCGAGACGCTCGGGCTGGCGTGGATGCCGACGATCTCCTACGACACCCAGGCGGTGCTCGCCGGCGACAAGGTCCGCTTCCAGGGCCAGGAGGTCGCGTTCGTGATCGCGACCGACGAGTACTCGGCCAACGACGCGCTCACGCTGATCGACGTCGAGTACGACCCCCTGCCTGCGGTCGTCAACGCCCGCAAGGCGCTCGATCCCGACGCGCCGCTGATCCGCGACGACAAGATCGGCCAGCGCGACAACCTCGCGAGCCCGACCTGGGAGGCCGGCGACGAGGCGGCGACCGACGCCGCCTTCGCCGAGGCCGACACGGTCGTCGTGCGCGACATCATCTATCCGCGCTGTCACCCGGCGCCGCTCGAGACCTGCGGCATCATCGCCGACTTCAACCCGCAGACCGGGCAGCTCGACATCTACAACGGCAACCAGGCGCCGCACGCGCACCGCACGGTCTACGCGCACGTCGCCGGCCTCGCCGAGCACATGATCCGGATCATGTGCAACGACATCGGCGGTGGCTTCGGCAACAAGGTGCCCGTGTACCCCGGCTATGTCTGCGCGATCGCCGGCTCGATCGTGGCCGGCGTACCGGTCAAGTGGGTCGAGAACCGCACCGAGAACCTGACCTCGACCGGCTTTGCCCGCGACTACATCATGCACAGTGAGATCTGCGCGAAGGACGGCCGGATCACCGGTCTGCGCGCCGATGTGCTCGCCGACCACGGCGCCTTCGACAGCACCGCGCAGCCGACGAAGTTTCCGGCCGGCTTCTTCCACATCGTCTGCGGCTCCTACGACCTCAAGGCCTCACACGTCAAGGTCAAGGCCGTCTACACGAACAAGGCGCCCGGTGGCGTCGCCTACCGCTGCTCGTTCCGGATCACCGAGGCCGTCTACCTCGTCGAGCGCATGGTCGAGGCGCTCGCGGTCGAGATGGGCGTCGATCCGATCGACCTGCGGATGAACAGCTTCATCGCTCCCGAGCAGTTCCCCTACGAGACGACAACCGGCTGGACCTATGACTCCGGCAACTACGCCGAGACGATGCGCGTCGCGATGGGTATCGCCGGCTACGAGGAGCTCCGCCGCGAGCAGCTCGAGAAGCGCAAGCGGGGCGAGCTGATGGGGATCGGGATCTCGTTCTTCACTGAGGGTGTCGGCGCCGGCCCGCGCAAGCACATGGACATCCTCGGCCTGGCGATGAACGACGGCGCCGACCTGCGCGTGCACCCGTCCGGCAAGGCGGTCGTCTCGATCAGCTCCCAGCCCCAGGGCCAGGGACACGAGACGACGTTCGCCCAGATCGTTGCCGAGGAGCTCGGCATCCCGCCCGAGGACGTCGAGGTCCGCGCCGGCGATACCGATAAGTCGCCCTATGGGCTCGGCACCTACGGCAGCCGCTCGACCCCCGTCTCCGGTGCCGCGGTGGCTGTCGTCTCGCGCAAGGTCCGCGACAAGGCCCGGATGATCGCCGCGACGATGCTCGAGACCCGCCCCGAGGATCTCGCCTGGGAGAAGGGCCGCTGGTTCGTCAAGGGCGACCCGGAGAAGGGCGCGATGATCGAGGAGATCGCGCAGCGCGCCTACAGCGGTGAGCCGATGCCCGCCGATATGGAGGGCGGTCTCGACGCCCAGGTGATCTACGACCCGCCGAACCTCACCTACCCCTACGGCGCCTACATCGCGGTCGTCGACATCGATCCCGACACCGCCGCGGTGACGGTGCGGCGCTTCATCGCGGTCGACGACTGCGGCGTGCGGATCAACCCGATGGTCGTCGAGGGCCAGATCCACGGCGGGCTCGCTGAGGGTGTCGGCATCGCGCTGATGGAGCTGATCTCCTTCGACGAGGAGGGCAACTGCCTCAACTCCTCATTCATGGACTACCTGATCCCGACCGCGCTCGAATGCCCCGATTTCGAGCTCGGCGAGACCGTCACGCCCTGCCCGCACCACCCGCTCGGCGCCAAGGGCGTCGGTGAGTCGCCGAACGTCGGCTCGCCGCCGGCGATCGTCAACGCGGTGATCGACGCGCTGCACGAGACGCACGGCGTCGATCACATCGACATGCCCTGCACGCCGGCTCGCGTCTGGGCCGCGATGCAGGGGCGCCCCGAGCCACCGCAATGATCACCGCCGGCCTTTCGCGGCGGGCGCAGGAGCTCGCCGAGCAGGGCCGCGCCTGCGTGCTCGCGACGGTTGTCCGGGCGCAGCATCCGACCAGCGTCCAGGCCGGCAACGTCGCCCTGATCCTCGACGACGGCACGATCCAGGGCTTCGTCGGCGGCGTCTGCGCCGAGCACAGCGTGCGCGTCTACTCGCTGCGGGCGATCGCCAGCGGCGACGCCGTCCTGCTGCGGATCCTGCCCGACGCCGACGCCGCCGCGCAGTCGGGGATCAACGCCGACACGCCGCTCGAAGCGGAGCAGATCGACGCGCTGGCTCAGGTCCTGCCGAGTGAGGAGGGCTCGGTCACGGTCCAGAACCCGTGCCTCTCGGGCGGCGCGATCGAGGTCTTCCTCGAGCCGCTGCTGCCGGCGCCGCGCGTGCTCGTCGTCGGCGACACCCCGATCGCGGGCGCGGTGCGCCAGATCGGCGCCGAGCTCGGCCTCGAGCTGGTCACGATGGAGGCCGGGGGCGAGGGCCCCGAACCCGGTGACCTCGCGCTGATCGTCGCCGCGCATGGCCGCGACGAGCTCCACACGCTGCGCCTCGGCCTCGCTGCGGAGCTGCCCTACGTCGGCCTCGTGGCGAGCGTCAAGCGCGGCGCCGGCGTGCTCGAGGAGCTGCGCGCCGACGGCGTCCCCGACGAGCAGCTCGAGCGCATCGACGTGCCCGCCGGCATCGCGATCGGCGCCGAGACACCGGCCGAGATCGCACTGTCGATCCTCGCCAAGGTCGTCGAGGTGCGCCGTGGCGAGCATCCTGGTCCACGACCCGCGGCGACCACGACCGCGCGCTCACGCGCGAGTGCCGCTGCGCCGGTGATCGCCGTCGACCCGGTCTGCGGCATGACGGTCGCAGCCGTCGCCGGCACGCCGTCGGTCGAGCTCGATGGCGAGACGATCTACTTCTGCTGCGAGGGCTGCAAGGCCAAGTTCGTGGCCGAGCATGAGCATGCCGTCGCATCGCAGTAGCCAGTTCGTCACCGGCCTCGTCCTCGGTGCCGGCGGCTCGCGCCGCCTCGGCGCTCCCAAGCAGCTGCTGCCCTACGGCGAGGGCACGCTGCTCGGCCACGTCGTCGCCGTCGCCCGCGCCTGCCAGTTCGACCAGCTGATCGTCGCGATCGGCGGCGCCGCCGACGAGGTCCGCGCGCAGGTCGACCTCGAGGGCGCCGAGGTCGTCGTCAACGACGCCTACGGCGCCGGCTGCTCTTCCTCGATCGCCGCCGCGCTGTCCCAGCTCGATCCCCGCTGTGACGTCATCGTGCTGATGCTCGGCGACCAGCCCGGCGTCCCCGCGGCGACGGTTGCCGCGCTGCTCGACGCCCGCGGCGACGCGCCGCTCGCCGTCTGCCGCTACGACGACGGCCGCGGACACCCGATCGCCTTCGCGCGCAGCACGTTCGCAGACCTCGCCGTGCTGCACGGCGACAAGGGCGTCTGGCGCCTGCTCGACCAGCGCGCCGGCGACGTCGTCGAGGTCGCGATCGCGGGGCCGATCCCGCGTGACGTCGATACGCGCGAGGACTACGAGGCGGTCCTCGCGGCGGCCGGGTCCGGGGCGTGAGATGAGCCCTGCGCAGGCCGCTGGCGGCGAGTCCGCGGAGGAGCTGCGCCGCCTCGTGCCGGACGTCGAGACGCTCGCGCGGCTGCTCGCCAGTGTCGACTATCTCGTCGGCGAGGGGCTCGCGACATCGATCTTTCTCAGCCTGCGCCTGCCCCAGCCGCTGCTGCTCGAGGGCGAGGCCGGGGTCGGCAAGACCGAGGCCGCACGGTCGCTGGCGATGGTGCTCGATACGCCGCTGATCCGCCTGCAGTGCTACGACGGGATCGATGTCGCCGAGGCGCTCTACGAGTGGAACTACCCCCGCCAGCTGCTCAGTATCCGCCTCGCCGACGCCGGCGGATCGACGCTCGCCGAGGAGGAGCTGTTCGGTCCCGACTACCTGATCCGCCGCCCCCTGCTGCAGGCACTCGAGCACCCGGGACCGCGCCCGGCGGTCCTGCTAATCGACGAGATCGACCGCGCCGACGACGACTTCGAGGCCTTCTTGCTCGAGTTGCTGGGGGAGGCGAGCGTGACGATCCCCGAGCTCGGCACGATCCGCGCCACCCATCCGCCGATCATCGTCCTGACCTCCAACCGGACCCGCGACCTGCACGACGCGGTCAAGCGCCGCTGCCTCTACCACTGGATCGACTATCCGACGCCGGAGCGCGAGGTCGAGATCGTCCGCCGCCGCGTGCCGGAGGCCTCCCAGACGCTCGCCGTCCAGGTCGCCGACGCCGTCTCGCGGATGCGCGACAGCGATGTGCAGAAGCCGCCCGGGATTGCCGAGGCGATCGACTGGCTCGCCGCGCTCAACCTGCTCGGGGTCGAGACCCTCGACGCCGCGGCGATCGACCGCACGCTCGGCTCTGTTCTCAAGTACAGCGAGGACCAGGACGCCGTCCGCCTCGACGGGCTCGAACAGCTGGTGAGCAGAAGTGGCTGAAACGCCACCCCCCAGGCCCGTGTTCGGCCTCGAGACGATCGAGCTCGATCTGCCGCCGCTCGCCGGCGCGTTCGTCGAGCGCCTGCGGCAGGCCGGCGTCCCTGCGGGCGCCGATCATGCCGTCGCCCTGGCACGCGCGCTGACGCTCGTAAAGCCGATCAGCCGGCGGCGCCTTTACTGGACGCTGCGCGCCGTATTCGTCACCGATCAGGCGCAGCTGCGCGCCTTCGACGCGGTCTTCTCTGCGGTCTTCGGCGGCGCGCCTACCGCTGAGGCCTTTGATCCGCAGGACGCGCCGACGCTCGCTGCCGCGCCCGACGAGCGCCCGAGCCCGGAGCACAAGAGCTCGTCGCGCGACGGCGCGCAGCAGGATTCCCGGTTCGGGTCCTCGTCAGCGCCCGGCGAGCGCGACGCTGATGAGGAGCAGCCGCAGACCGAGGTCGAGACGCCGGTCGCGATGGCCGACGACGACGAGGTGCTGGCGCGAAAGAGCTTCGACGCCCTCGACGCCGACGAGCTGCGCCGGCTCTACCGCCTGATGTCGAGCCTCCAGCTCGCGACGCCGCTGCGCCGTACGCGCCGCTCGGAGCGCGCCCCGCACGGCGAGCGCATCGACCTGCGCCAGACGCTGCGCGCGAGCCGTCGCACGGGTGGGGACCCGATCCGCATCGCGCGCCGCCGCCGCCGCGTCGCCGCCCGCCGGCTCGTGATGCTCTGCGACATCTCGGGCTCGATGGAGCCCTACGCGCGCGCCTACCTCCAGTTCCTGACCTGCGCCGCCGCGAGCGGGCCGGACGCCGAGGCGTTCGTCTTCGCCACGCGTCTGACCCGGCTGACGCGTGCGCTGGCCTCGCGCAACCCGGAGCGCGCGATCGAGCGCGCCGCGGCGACCGCCCCGGACTGGTCGAGCGGAACGCGGATCGGCGACGCGCTGCGCACGTTCAACGACCGTCACGGACGGCGCGGCATGGCCCGCGGCGCCGTCGTCGTGATCATCTCCGACGGTTGGGAGCGCGGTGATCCGGCGCTCGTCGGGCGCGAGATGGAGCGCCTCGCGCGACTCGCCCACCGGATCATCTGGGTCAACCCGCGCGTCAGCGCCCGCGACTTCTCGATCCAGGCCGGCGGCATGCTCGCTGCACTCCCCTACTGTGACGCGATTGTCAGCGGCCACAGCTACGCGGCTCTCGCCGAGGTCGTCGAGGCGATCAGGGACGGCGCCGCCCAGCCGCCGACAAGCTGGGCCCGACCGCCGGTTGACGGCGCAGGCGAGCAGCAGGAGCCGTGGGCCAGCGCGACGCCGGTCGCCGGCAGCTCGGTGGCGATGCCGAGCGGCCACGGCCCGAGCCGCGGCAACACGACCGGCGGCTGGGTCCGCGAGGACGAAGGAGCCGTTGATGAGTGAGGCTCCGCCCCGGACCTGCCTCTACCCGGGCTGCGAGCGCCCGGCGATCCCGCCCCATGCCCTCGGCGGACCGCCGGGGTCGTTCTGCGACCTCGAGGAGCACAACGCGCTCACCGCGCACCTCGAGCGCGCGCGCCTTGCCGGCGAGGGCCCATCTGCCGCGCCCAAGGGTGCAAAATGATCTGCGAACCGTTCAACGAGGAGGAGGAGTTTCAGCGATGAGCGATGAGGCCTACCGGGCAGTTTTCCTGCGCGTCCATCCGACCGGCAAGATGGTGCTCAGCCTGACGATCGACTCCGACGGCAAGGAGCCACAGTACGCCCAGCTCGTCGCCGAGGAGCTCGGCATACCTGCGCTCGACGTCAAGGTCGTGCCGCACGACACTGACCGCTTCGGCGTCGGCCACGGCTACAACACCGCTCCCTCGTCGGGCACCGAGGCCGCGATCTCGAGCGCCACGGCGAAGATTCGCGACAAGGCTCGCCTGCTCGCCGGCGCCGCCCTGAAGTCCTCGCCAAAGAACCTCGAATGGTCAAACGGCGCCTGGGTCCACGGTGACGCGTCAAACCCGGCGAACGTCAAGACGGTCGAGGACATCGCGCTCTACGCCCACGGCACCGGGGCGCTGCCGCCCGGGGTCGAGGGCGGCCTCGACGCGCAGACCGTCTACGCCGACTGACCGCGCCCGTCGCCGGAGCGGGCCGCTCAGCTCGCCGGCAGGCTGGCCTTCAGCTCGACGACCACGTCGTCGGCGACCTTCAGCGCCCCGAACAGCGCCGTGTAGGGCTCGATCCCCCAGTTGGACTGGGTGAGCACCGCGCGCGCACTCAATCCGCCGCTGGTCCCGAGCGTCAGATCGAACGCCACCGCATTGGTCGTCTCGCCGAGCGTCAGCTCGCCTTCGACGCTGAGCTGGCTGTCGCGGGCACCGCGCCGCACGGCGGTCGAGTGGAACTCGATCCGCCGGCGCAGCAGAACCTCGTCGTCGATCGTCTGCTGGATGTTCTGCTTGTCGTCCGCGTCCAGCGGCTGCATACCGCCGGTCCCCTTGCGCACACGCAGCGACGACGCGTCGGCGGTCAGATCGAGCCTGACCTTCGCCGGATCCTCCGCAAGCTCGACGCTCGCCTCCCAGCGGGTGACATGGAGCAGCAGGTCGTGGCCGGCCTTCGCCGCGGCGCCGGCACGCTTGGTCCGTACTGCGAGCGTGCCGTCCGCCGGCCCGAGCGTGTAGATGGCGCCATGGCTGATCGCGACCGTGGCCTGCTCGTTGTCTTTGTCGTCGCCGCTGACGTAGAGGTTGAGTTCGTAGCGGGGTTCGCTTTCGATTTCGTCGAAGATCGCGCGGAGTTCTTTGCTGGCTTTGTGGGGGTGTAGGAGTGCTTTGGTGGGCGTGATTTTTCTTCGCAGTAGGCCGCGCATGACGACGGGGAGGCTTGAGAGGAGTTCGGGTACCGCGCGCGGGTGGAATTTGCCGCCGTAGCTGTCGGGCAACAGGTCTGCCTCATGAAGGAGGCCGTTGCGGCGGATGTTGTTGACGAAGGCGTGTTCGTGGCGTGATCCGTTGTTGCGGTCTTCGATCTGATGGTCGCCGGCCAGGCGTCGCAGGCGCATGATCTGGCCCATCGGGTTGACGTCTTTGGGGCAGGCGTCAACGCATTTGAAGCAGTGCGTGCACGTGTACATCCCGTCCGGGTCCTCGGCCAGATAGTTCAGTCGCTCGTAGTGCTCGTCATCGCGCGGGTCACCAACGAACCGGTAGGCCTTCGCCAGTGCTGCGGGGCCGGTGAAGTCCGCGTCGACTTCCATCGCCAGACAGTCCGAGACGCACGCGCCGCACTGGATGCAGGCCATCGTCTGCGTCACATCGACCATCGCTTCACGATCAACGAGGTACTCGCGCTCGGGGACCGGCTCTTTGGCGATCAGCCATGGCGTGACTGAGCGGACCTTCTTCCAATGGACGGCGTCCATGTCAACGATCAGGTCCTTGATCACCGGCATGTTGCCCATCGGCTCAACCACGATCACCTTATCCGGACTGCGCGCCAGCGCCGCATCGAGATGGGTATGACAAGCCAGACCGGGCTGCCCGTTGATCCGCACCCCACACGACCCGCAGATCGCCGCACGACACGAACAACGAATCCCGATCGACCCATCAAAACGGCCCTTCGCCTGCAAAATCGCCTCAAGCACAGACCGGTGCGGCTCCAACTCAACCGTATGCTCATCCCAATACGGCGCGCCACCCGACTCAGGATCAAAACGACGCAAACGAAGCCTGAACTTGGCCATCGGGCCAGCCTATATCATCGGCTGCGACGTTCCCTTTGGAGAGGAGACGGCTCATGGCAGTGCAGCTCGAACATCCGTTCACGACGAGCAAGCCGATCGAGGAGAGCTACGCGGCGATCCTCGACCTCGAGCGCGTCATTCCCTGCGTCGAGGGCGGCTCGGTGCTCGAGAAGACCGGCCCCGAATCCGTCAAGGCCGAGATCCTCGTCAAGATGGGGGCGATGTCGATGACCTTCATCGGCACGGTCGAGGTGACCGAGCAGGACGCCGCCGCCCACAGCGCGGTGATGGTCGTCAAGTCGCGGGAGGCCGGCGGCCAGGGCCACGCCAACGCGACCGTCACCTTCAAGCTGAAAGACGGCGGCGGGACGATCCAGACGAACGCCCAGATCACGGGCAAGACGGCCTCGATGGGCGAGGGCGTCGTCTCCGCCGTGCTCGACGCGCTGATCAAGCGCTTCTGCGAGAAGATCGGCGAGCTCTAAGCGTCCCGCAGCGCCGCTCTCGGCCCCACCCAGCGACATGGCGACGATAACGATGCGCGAGATCCGCCCCGGCGAGGTGCCGTTCGATGGCGGCACCGCGATCCAGGACGATCCAGCGCGGCCCGTCTTTAGTGGCAACGGCCCCGACGACTACGTCTGCGTCAGCTGCGGCAACCTCCTCGCGACGTCGATGCAGCCGGTCCAGATGACGAAGAAGGTCCGCGTGCGCTGCGGCCGCTGCAGGACCGTCAACGTCGCCGTGACCGAGGAGCCTGAGCTCCCGCGCGCGAGCGCTCAGCCAAGCAGTCGCACTAGCGCGTCGCGCTCGCGCCGGTAGGCGGCGGCTCCGTCGCCACCGAGCTCGACCACGCGAACGACCGGCGGCTGCCCCATCGCCGGGGTTGCCAGATCGACCAGCGCGTCGTGGTAGGCGCGCTCGCGCGCCGCGCCGCCGAAGCCGAAGCCCTTGGCCGGCAGGCCGCGGGCCAGTCCATCGGTCCGCGTGGACCACTTGCGGCAGAGCTGCTTGTGCTCGCCGACCGCAAACGCGACCGCCGCGTCGTCGGGATAGAGCTCGAGCGCGGCGAGCCGGGCCGAGGTGAAGTGGGGAGAGTCATCGAGCTCGATCACGGTTCCGCTCGCCGCGTGCAGCAGCTCGATCGGCAGCAGCAGGTTCTCGCGCGAGGCATGCAGGACCGAGACGTCGCCGCCAAGTCGTGAGTGGATTGCGCCCAGCAGCGCGATCGCGGCGCTCACCGGGGCGACGAGCGCCGGATCGCGTCGCGCCTTGGCGACCCGCTCGAGACCGACGTGGCCCTGTTCGCAGAGCCAGTCAAACGAACCCGGCTCGAGCACGATGCCGTCCTCGGCCGCCGCCTGAGCAAAGGCCAGCTGAACGCTGCCAACCGCCACCTTGCGGATGCTAGACCCGCGCAGCGCCTGGCGTGGCTAATGCGCAGCGGCAGGCTCGCTGCCGTGCGCGACACCGTTCGCCGGATCCTCGCCTTGGAGCTCCTCGACGAGCAGCTCGTCCTCTTCGCTGCCGGCCGAGCGCTGCTCGCGCGGCGAGTTGCCGCCGAGCGAGATCGTCGCTCGGGCCATGACCATGTGGTAGAGGATCAGCAGCTGCGTCAGCGCCAGCGACTCGGAGCGGTGCAGGTCGACGCCGATCGTGAACTCGCCGAGGCACTGGCTGCGCAGATGCGTAGCGAACTGCATCTTCTCCCAGATCGCCTCCTCGATCTCGGCGGCACGCTCGGGCTCGATGTCGCCGGGGATCTGGACACGGACCTCCGCGTCCTGCTCGCTGACCGTGATGCCACGCGCGCCGTTGCCGATGAACGGGCCGAGATCCGGGTGGGGGAGCGTTTCGCGCAGCACCAGGCTTGCGTCGAGGTGGTCCGGATCGTCGCCGGAGCTGCCCGGCCGGAACGACAGCACGATGTCCGCGTAGCGCTGCTGGGGCCTGATGAAGGCCGCCGAGTCGTCATCGCGTCGGTCGAGCTCGGCCAGCACCTGGTCGGTCGTGTAACCGCGGCGCGAGCAGTCGCGCTGGACCTTCCAGTGTCGCCGCAGATCCTCCGGCGGCGCGAGGTAGACGCGCACGTCGTAGCGCGAGCGCATCGCCTGCGTGTGGTAGCCGAGCAGTCCTTCGACGACGGTGAAGGAATGCGGCTTCACGTACACGGGCGGGCCGAGCGTGCCATCGGCGTGGCGATAGACGGGCTTCAGGATCGCCTCGCCCTGCTGCAGGTGCGCGAGCGCCTGCTCGATGATGTCGATGTAGTTGGACTCCGGGTTGAGCGCCGTGACGCCGCGTTCGGCGCGCTGCTGGCGGTCGTAGCGGTGGTAGTCGTCGGTGCAGACGTGGGTCACCTTGTCCTCGCCGAGGATCCGTACCAGTCCGCGCGTGACCGTCGTCTTGCCCGCGGCCGAGTCGCCGACGACGCCGAGGATGATGGGCCGCGTGTTGGGCACCGCTCAGTCGCCCTCTGACAGGCGCTGGTTGAACACCGAGCTCGCGAGGATGTCCTGCGGTGCGAGCGTCGAGAGCTCCGCCCTGCTGACCGTCGTGGCGGAGTCGAACAGCCGCGTTGCCTGGCGCATCCGTGCCCGCTCGACGGCGTTGCGGATGCTGCGGCCATTGGCGAAGCGGGGCCGCTGCAGGCGCCGCTCGACGTAGTCACGCAGCGCACGATCGGCACCCTCGCCGAGCTCGTAGCCCTGCTGGCGCACCATCAACTCGGCGATCGCGACGAGCTGGTCCTCGCTGTAGTCGGGGAAGTCGATGTGGTGGGCGACGCGCGAGCCCATGCCGGGGTTGGCCTGGAAGAACGCCTCCATCCGATCCGGATAGCCCGCCATCACGACGACTAGGTTCTCACGTTCTGCCTCCATCACCTGGAGCAGCACCTCGATCGCCTCCTGGCCGTAGTCACGCTCGTTCTCCGGGCGGTGCAGGTAGTAGGCCTCGTCGATGAAGAGGATCCCGCCACGCGCCCGCTTGACCACGTCCTTCGTCTTCGGTGCGGTGTGGCCGACGTACTGGCCGACGAGGTCGTCGCGGGTCACCGAGACGAGGTGACCGCGCTCGAGGTAGCCGAGGCGGTGCAGGATGCTCGCCATCCGCAGCGCGACGGTCGTCTTGCCGGTGCCGGGGCTGCCGGTGAAGCTCATGTGCAGCGTCGGTGCGCGCGTGCTGAGGCCCATCTCCTGGCGCACACGGTCGATCACCAGCAGCGCCGCGATCTCGCGCACGCGGCGTTTGACCGGCTCGAGCGCGACGAGGTCGCGGTCGAGCTCCTCGAGCACCTCGGCCACGTGCGCGTCGCGAACGACGGCCCGCAGGTCCGCTCGATCGTCGGCGACCGCCGCGCCGAAGTCGACCGTTGCGACCGCCGAGCCGGAGCTCGCGCCCTTGGCCGGACGGATCACGATGCCGCCCCAATCGTCGGTGAACGACGGTGACCCGCGATCGCCGCGGTTCGCCTGGTCGTTCGCCGCTCGCGGCCGCTCGCCGCCGGCCGCCGGATCCAGCGGCCGGCCCGTCGTATCGAGCCCGCGCGAGGCCATCAGGAGTCTCCGAGGCCCCCGTCGGCACTCGCGGCCGGCGCCGGCGAGCCGGCCGGCCGCCAGAGCGGCGAGTCGCGACCCGGGCTCGCGTCCTGTACCGCCGCCGGATCGCGCGTGGTGCTCAGGTCGCCGTCGTTGCCGTAACGGCGACCGGGCGGATCACTGTGGGCGTAGGGGACCAGCGTGTAGCGGATCTGGCGATCCTTGACGTCCTGGCGCTCGAGGCGGAAGCCGGGCTCGTGCGGCGGGCGGTTGACGATGAAGCTGAGCGCCGAGGTCTGGCGCCCCAACGAGCTGTCGTAGGCGACGACCTTGATGTAGTGGTTCGGGTAGGCCTCGCGACA
>Ga0302178_10000878_pt1 | contig 26246 bp, 17 predicted proteins | sample I_Palsa_E1_3_FD_198790 | JGI IMG/M metagenome (GOLD analysis project Ga0302178, IMG submission 198790) | Peat permafrost microbial communities from Stordalen Mire near Abisko, Sweden - I_Palsa_E1_3 | ecosystem: Environmental > Terrestrial > Soil > Palsa > Peat permafrost | place: Sweden... | reverse complement strand
CGGGCCAATGCCTCAAGCGCGCGCCCCTGGAGCGGCGACTGCGTCTGCTCGGCGTCAGGGTCGGCGGTCTGGTACGCAGCGACTCGCCCGCGGCGCGGCTGGCTGACGCGCCGCCTCCTGACGCGCTGTCGCTGTTCTAATCGGCAGCTCGCTGACGCGCAGCGGCTCAGCGCCCGTAATGGGCTGTGATGCTGGCCTTGGCAAGCTCGTTGGCATGCAGCATGAAGCCCACCATGGCCGCAGTGCTGTCGGCGGGCACATCGATCTTTTCGCTCTTGAGCGCGTATACGGTGAGGATATAGCGGTGGGGCTTGTCGCCGACCGGCGGACAGGCGCCGCCGAAGCCTGGCGTGCCGAAATCCGTGCGACCCTGCGCTGCCCCGGCCGGCAATAGCTGTCCGGTGGCATCGCCGGCATGTTCCGGCAATGCAGTCACGGAGGGCGGAATGTTGTATACGACCCAGTGCCACCAGCCCGAGCCGGTGGGCGCATCAGGGTCGTACAGGGTCACCGCAAAACTCTTGGTCCCGCTGGGAGCATTCTTCCATTGCAACGCCGGGGATATGTTGTTGCCGGTGCAGCCCATGCCGTTGAATACCTGCGCGCTCGACAAGGCGCCGCCGGGCTTGATAGTCGGGCTCTCGATGCTGAACGCGCCGGTCATCGCGCCGGACAGCGCGCCCGTGGCGAGCAGTGCGGCCGCGATCGCGGATTGCAGACGGATACGACCTCGCATGATGATGCTCTCCTCTACTTCGATATTGATCGCGGCACGGCGCAATATAGGCCCTGACCGCGCGGCGCTGAGGATTATACGATGTTGATGCTGATCGCAGGACTCATATTCTTCCTCGGATCGCATTCGATGGCGATCGTCGCGCCCCACTGGCGCGAGCGCATGGTGCTGCTGGTCGGCGCGGGCACGTGGAAGGGCACGCTGGGCCTGCTCAATGTGCTCGGATTCATTCTGATCGTGGTGGGCTTTGTACACTCGCGGCAAGCACCCATGGTGCTCTACGTGCCGCCGGCTTGGCTGCGCCATGTCACTTTTCTGCTGATGTTGCCCGTGTTCCCATTGCTGCTCGCAGCCTATGTGCCCGGCAAAATCCGCTCCAAGAGCAAACATCCGATGCTCGTTGCCGTGAAGCTGTGGGCCACGGCGCATTTGCTCGCCAATGGCATGCTGGCCGATGTGCTGCTATTTGGCGCCTTCCTGCTCTGGGCGATCATCGACCGTATCTCACTCAAGCGCCGCGCACCCGTGCTGATCAGAAAAACAGCGCCCTCTGGCTATTACGATCTGCTCGCGGTGGTGCTCGGGCTCGCACTCTATGCGCTGTTCCTCTTCAAGCTGCACGTCCTGTTGTTCGGCGTCGCACCGCTTGCGCCTGCGATGTCATAAATCCGACCGCAGACGGATGCTCTAATTCTCGTTGCCAGTACAGTGCGCCACGGCGGCGCCCTGCAGCGGCAACGAGGAGGTTAATGAGAATCGCCATTGTGTCGGACGCCTGGCGTCCGCAGATCAATGGGGTGGTCACGACGCTTGAGCAGACCACCGAGGCCGCACGGCGCCTCGGGCACGAGGTGCTGCTGACGAGTGCCGCCGGCCTCGCATCCGTGCCCTGTCCCAGCTATCCCGAGATCCGCCTGGCGTTGTGTCCTGGACGCGCGGTGCGCTCGCAATTGCAACGCTTCGCGCCCGAGGCAATCCACATTGCGACCGAGGGCCCGCTGGGTCTGGCCGCGCGCGCGTATTGCCTGCGCCATCGATTGGCGTTCACGACCTCCTATCACACGCAGTTTCCCGACTACGCACACCAGCGCTGGGGCGTTCCGGCCTGCCTCGGCTATGCTTATCTGCGCTGGTTTCACCGGCCCGCGGCCCGCACGCTGGTCGGTACGGCGAGCGTGCGCGCAAGCCTGCAGGCGCGCGGTTTCGAGCACCTGGTACCCTGGTCGCGTGGTGTGGATACCGCGCTGTTTCGGCCCGACGCGAGCGCACGGCAGGCAGCCGCTGCGCGCTGGGCGCGTCCGATCATGCTCTACGCCGGCCGCGTTGCCGTCGAGAAGAACATTGACGCCTTTCTCGAGCTGCGCACGCCGGGCACCAAGCTCGTCGTGGGCGACGGTCCCGCGCTCGTTGAGCTGAAGCGGCGCTACCCCGATGCGGTATTTCTGGGCTACCGCCTGGGCGCGCAGCTCGCGCAGCACCTGGCAGGGGCCGACGTGCTGGTGTTTCCCAGCCGCACGGATACGTTTGGCATCGTGATGCTCGAGGCCATGGCCTGCGGTGTGCCGGTCGCGGCGTACCCCGTGCAGGGACCGCTGGATGTCGTGCGCGATGGTGCGACGGGTGTGCTACACGAACAATTGCTGACGGCGATACGCGGCGCGCTGCAGATCGATTCCGAGCTATGCCGCGCGTTCGCACAACTGCATACCTGGGAGCGCTGTACGCGCCAATTCCTGGGTCACCTGGCCGTATTGACTGAGCGTGCGGCGAGCGCACGCAGGCGCGGGGCCAAGCGCGGGCGTACGGCGCTGGCCGAACTCGAGTAGGGCGCACGCAGCAGACGCAGCGAGCGCCGGCTTAGAAGGCGAAATAAGGTCCGGTGGCGCCGCCGGCGACGTGCGCTTCGATCGCCGTGTAGACGGTGCGACCGTAGAAAAACGGCAGACCCCAATCGAAATAGTCGGTGCCCAACCAGGTAATGGTGCTGGCCGTGCCGCCCACGTCGTTGAGAGCGAAATTGGCGGTGTTCCGCGCGCTGAGGTTCGCGATCTGAAACGATACCGTGCTGGTGTTACCGTTCTGACCCTGATCGCTTGCCGTCAGATCCAGGGTCGAAGCTGGGCAGTAGAACTCGGCGCCCACGCTGCTCGGGCAGTCGGGAATCGTCGAATCGGTGAAGAAGAGGCCGTTCGAACCCGAGTCGATGAAGCCACCATTCAAGGTGTGGCCACCATAGATAGTTGTGAAGTCGCCGGTTTCAGGATCAACCGTCAGCACGGTCGCGCTGCCCAGGCCGTTGTTGCTCTGCGTGCCTATGCCGAACACGAGATAGCCGCTCGCCGTAGCCGCGCCGCTGGCGGCTATCGAGGGCAGTTGAATGATCACGCCGTTGTTATCGTTGGGCAGGAGCGCGACCGGATTCGTGACCTGACTGTCGAGCGGCTCGATGGCGGCCGCGCAGTGCGTGCTCGAGCAGCTGTAGTACCAGTCAGAATTGCCGTTCGATTGCGCACAATAAGTGCCGCAATCCTGGCTGAACAGACCAATGCCGAGCACGCCGTTGGCGCCGAAGGCGGACACCGAATTCAGCGAGGCCCCATAGGCGCTGCAGCTCGCGGGCACTGAGGGGGCGAAGCTGCCGTTGTCGTCGATCACATGGATCGGAACATCGCTGGCACTCTCTCCGCCGATGCTGACGGCAGCGTTGGCGACGACACCCCAAGCGTAGCCGTCGGCAAACGGCAAGCACTCGGCGATGACATTAGCGCTGTTGTTCGGATCCGCCTGCGGCGTGAGCGCTAGTCCTGCGAGCACGGACGCCATCAGGCGCAAGCCCGTTGAGCCGGTATCGACCAGCACATGATCGACGGTGACACAGCTGCCGGTGCCGGTGGTGCAGACGGTGACGCTGGTGTAGGGAATATTGAAAGTCGAGCTGCCACCGGGCCCCGGGCCGACGGTGATCGCCACGACGTTGGCGCCGCCCGCGGCATAGAGGCTGTCAGCCGAAGCGCCGCTGCCAGCGCTCTGCGCAGAGTCCCCGCCGCCGGCTCCACCGCCGCAGGCGGCGAGGATCAGTGCGGCCAGCCATATCGCGCAGCGGCAGTCTCGCAGCATGCGGAGCGCCGTCAGGGCAGAGCGTCGATGAGGACGCCAGCCGGAATGAGGCTCGGGACAAAGGCGCGGCCGCGAAATGAGCGCGCATGGCCGGCTGCCTGAACGACCAGATCCGGTTGCGACACGGACAGCTGGCGGTGCGAACCGGCGCGAGTTTGCGCCGTGCTCGCCGCGGCGTTCAGATATGGCGTGAAATACTCGCCGAGCAAGGTCCGCAGGTCAGGTGGGGTAGGACCCTGCCAGGTGATCGCAAACACCTTGTCGTCCGGCGAGGCGTATTCACGCACGATCGTACCGGAAGCGGCGCTGATCACGTGCATGGCATATTGTTGCATGAGCGTTGTACTGAGCCCGCCTTCAAGCTCGAGGCGATCATCGCCGACTGAGCTCGCGGCACCGCCCAAATGCGCCAGTGCCGGACCCATGCCGGCAAAAAACAATACAATGCACGCGGCAACAGGTCGGGTAATGCGGGTTATTCGCTTTCGTTGGTGCGGCTTCACAGACCTTCCCGGTCCGCAGAGTGACAGAAGCGGCAGTGCGATTCCGAGACCTCACTCACTGTCTGAACTGTCGGCAGCCCTCGCCGGCGCGCTTTCGGGCACGCATCGATTGGTGCGTGGCGCCAATCGGCGACAATGCGCAGCTTCGCCCTCCCGGGGCGGCGCGGCTGCGGCCCCTGCCAAGGTAGAATGAGCGCATTTGAAACGATTGGTATTACGAACTTCCGATGAATGCCCAGCTCTCGCTTGATCTGTCGCGCGAGGCCGCAGCGCGCGACGCTGCGGACACACCGCGGCTGCGCGAGATTCCCTATAACTACACCTCGTTTTCCGATCGGGAGATCGTACTGCGCTTGCTCGGCGAGCGCACCTGGACCCTGCTCGATGAGCTGCGGCATGAGCGGCGCACCGGCCGCTCCGCCCGCATGCTCTTTGAAGTGCTGGGCGATATCTGGGTGGTACGGCGCAACCCCTACCTGCAGGATGATCTGATCGATAGCCCGCGTCGGCGCCGCTTGCTCGTGGCGGCCATGCACCATCGTCTGGCTGAAATCGACCGCCGTCGCGATGAGCAGGACAGCGAGCGCTTCGACCGGGTCGGGGACCTGCTGGCGGCCGCCCGTGAAGCGGTGCGCAGCTTCGAGCTGTTCTTCGACTCCACGCTGCAGCTGCGCCGGCGCTCGCGCCGTGCGCTCGCACGTCACACGCGCGCCGACAACATCCGCTTCGATGCCTATGCGCGCGCCTCGCACGTGACCGACGCCACCGACTGGCGCATCGAATACCCGTTCGTCGTGCTGATGCCCGATAACGAGGCCGAAATTCCCGGGCTCGTGCGCGCCTGCATCGAGCTCGGCTTGAGCATCATTCCGCGCGGCGGCGGTACCGGTTATACCGGCGGCGCCATCCCGCTCTCGCCGCTGTCGGCCGTCATCAACACCGAGAAACTCGAGTCCCTCAGCGGCATCGAGCCGCTGCGACTGCCGGGCCTCGAGCATGAAACCCCTACCGTTGTGACCGGCGCGGGCGTCGTGACCCGCCGTGTAAGTCAGCTCGCCGAGCAGGGTGGCCTCGTGTTCGCGGTGGACCCGACCTCCGCCGATGCATCCTGCATCGGCGGCAACATCGCGATGAACGCGGGCGGCAAGAAGGCAGTCCTCTGGGGCACCGCGGTCGACAACCTGGCCTGGTGGCGCATGGTCGACTGCGATGGCAACTGGCTCGAGACCACGCGCGTTGGCCACAATCTCGGCAAGATTCACGATGCGCAGACAGTGCAATTCGAGCTCGTCTGGAAGGATGGCACGCAGCCGCCGGAGCGCGCGCGCATTCTGCGCAGCGAACAGCTGAGCCTCGCGGGGCGCAGTTTTCGCAAGCTCGGGCTTGGCAAGGACGTGACCGACAAGTTTCTGGGCGGCCTGCCCGGCGTGCAGAAGGAGGGTTGCGATGGCCTGATCACCGCCGCGCGCTGGATATTGCATCGCATGCCGCGCCACACGCGCACGGTCTGTCTGGAATTCTTTGCTCAGGCGCGCGAGGCGATCCCGGCGATCGTCGAGATCAAGAATTACCTCGATAGCCTGGCCGCCGGCGGCGTGCGGCTGGCCGGACTCGAGCATATGGACGAGCGCTACCTGCGCGCCGTGGGCTACACCACCAAGTCCAGGCGCGGCGCGCTGCCGAAGATGGCGCTGTTCGGCGATATCGTGGGCGACGATGATCTGGCGGTCGCAGCCGCGGCCTCTGAAGTCGTGCGCATCGCCAACGCGCGCAGCGGCGAGGGTTTCATCGCGGTCAGCGCCGAGGCGCGCCGCAAATTCTGGCTCGATCGCTCGCGTACCGCGGCCATCGCTCGTCATACCAATGCGTTCAAGATCAACGAGGATGTCGTGATCCCGCTGTCTCGTCTGGGCGAATACACCGACGCGATCGAGCGCATCAATATCGAATTCTCCATCAGCAATAAACTCAGGCTCATCGAGCAGCTCGAGCAATTGTTCGCCGCGCCGCTGCCACTTGCACGCGCCGAGGACAACGAGCTCGGCACACTGGCGCCGCAGGAGATCATCGGCGAGCGCCTCGCGCAAACCCGCCAGCTGCTGACCGAGGTGCGAGCGCGCTGGAGTTGGCTGCTGACGAATCTGGACATGAGCATGGGCGAGGCCGTGCACGAGCTTGAACGGCTCGGGCTCGGCGAGCTCTTACCCGAGGTGCGTGCCCGGCTCAGGCGCAGCCCCGAACTGCGACTGTGCGATCTGCTGCAGGATCGCAGCCTGCGGGTGTCGTGGAAGCGTGAGCTGCACGCGCCGCTGCAGCAGATATTCGGCGGTCACGTGTTCGCGCCAATACTTGCCGCCTGCAGTGCAATCCACGCGCGGGTGTTGCGCGGGCGATTGTTTATCGCGCTGCACATGCACGCCGGTGATGGCAACGTGCATACGAATATTCCGGTCAATTCGGATGACTACGAGATGCTGCGCGCCGCGAGCGCCACCGTCGCGCGCATCATGGCGATCGCGCGTCGGCTGGACGGAGTCATTTCCGGCGAGCACGGTATCGGCATCACGAAGCTGGCCTATCTCGAGGAGCAGGAGTGGCGAGCGTTTCGCGATTACAAGCAGCGCATCGACCCGCAGGGTCACTTCAACAGCGGCAAGCTGCTGCCCGGCGCTGATCTGTCACGCGCCTATACCCCAAGCTTCAACCTGCTGGGCCACGAATCGCTGATCATGCAGCAGTCCGACATCGGCTCGATCTCGGATGCCATCAAGGACTGCCTGCGCTGCGGCAAGTGCAAACCGGTGTGCGCCACCCATGTGCCGCGCGCCAATCTGCTCTACAGCCCGCGCGACAAGATCCTCGCGACCTCGCTGCTGATCGAGGCATTTCTGTACGAAGAGCAAACGCGCCGCGGCGTGAGCATCCGGCATTGGGACGAATTTGCCGATGTCGGCGATCACTGCACGGTATGTCACAAGTGCGAACCACCCTGTCCGGTGGATATCGACTTCGGCGATGTATCGATGGCGATGCGCGATCTGCTGCGCCGCATGGGCAAGAAGCGCTTCAACCCGGGAACCGCCGCCTCGATGTTTTTTTTGAATGCGACCGATCCGCGCACCATCCGCCTCGCGCGCAAGCTGATGATCGAGTGGGGCTACGGCGCTCAGCGCCTGATGAGCCAGCTGCTCAAGTCGCTCGCGCGCAGGCAGGTGCAGCATCCGCCAGCCACGACCGGCAAGGCGCCGTTGGTCGAGCAGGTCATTCACTTCGTCAATAAGAAGATGCCCGGCGGCCTGCCCAAGAAGACGGCGCGCGCGCTGCTCGATATCGAGAATGCGGACTATGTACCGATCATCCGCGATCCGACGCTCACGAGCAGTCATTCCGAGGCGGTGTTCTATTTTCCGGGCTGCGGCTCGGAGCGCCTGTTCTCCCAGGTTGGACTCGCGACACAGGCCATGCTCTGGCACGTCGGCGTGCAGACCGTATTGCCGCCAGGGTATCTGTGCTGCGGTTACCCGCAGCGCGGCGCCGGCCAGTTCGACAAGGCCGAGAAGATCATGACCGACAACCGCGTGCTATTTCACCGCGTCGCCAATACGCTCAATTACCTCGACATCCGCACAGTCGTGGTCAGCTGCGGTACCTGCTACGACCAGTTGCAGGGTTACCGGTTCGAGGAGATCTTTCCGGGCTGCCGCATCATCGACATTCACGAGTACCTCATGGAGAAGAACGTGCGGCTCCAGAGCGTGACCGGTACGCGCTACATGTACCACGATCCCTGCCACTCGCCGATGAAGAGCTACGATGCGCTCGCGGTGGTCAACACGCTCATGAACGACGCGCAGAACGGGCGCATCGAAAAGAATGAGCGCTGCTGCGGCGAATCCGGCACGCTCGCACTCACGCGGCCGGACATTTCCACGCAGGTGCGCTTTCGCAAGGAGCAGGAGATTCGCGCCGGCGCGGAAAAATTGCGCGCCGCGGCGCCGACGAGCGCTGCGGGCGCGGTGCCGGTCAAGGTGCTGACTTCCTGCCCTTCGTGCCTGCAGGGTCTGAAGCGCTTCCAGGAGGACGCCGACCTGGATGCCGATTACATCGTCGTAGAAATCGCGCGCCATATCCTCGGCGCGAACTGGATGGCCGAGTATGTCGCACGCGCCAATGCGGGCGGCATCGAGCGCGTGCTGGTCTAGATTGCGCCGCGCCTAGCGCGAGGCCACGCCACGGTCCTTGCGGTTGAGCACGGCCGCATCCCAGCCGCCGCCGAGCTGCGATACCAGGTCCGCGCTCGAGACCAGCTGCTGGCTCTGGATGCTCAGCAGGGCGATCTCCGCGGACAGGCGCGTGGTTTGCGCTACCAGCAGCACCGAATAGGCAACGATGCCGGACTTGTACTGATTCAGCGTCAGGGCTTCCGAGAGCCTGGCGTCCTTGACGGCGGTCTGCTGCAATTGCAATTGCTGTTCGAGCACGCGCAGGCTCACCAGATCATCTTCAACCGACTGAAAAGCCGACAGGACGGTGCCGCGGTAAGTGGCAACGGCGTTATCGTAGTTGGCCCGAGCCTGTCGATTCTGCGCCAGACGTGTGCCGCCATTGAACACGGTTTCGGCCAGCGAGGGGCCGAATGACCAGAGCGAATTGCCGGCCCCCAATAATCCGGGCAATACGGTGGAACTGAAGCCAAAGGTGCCCGAGAGCGTCAAACTGGGGAACCAGGCTGATTCGGCCACGCCGATCAGTGCATTGGCACTGGCCATGCCGCGCTCCGCCGCGGCGATGTCGGGCCGGCGCTGCAGCAGCTCCGAGGGAATGCCGGGGGGAACCACGGGCACGGTGGTGCTCAGCGTGCCGGACTCGATGGACAGCGCCTCAGGGTCCTGGCCCGTCAGTACGGCGATCGCATGCTCGAACTTGGCTCGCGTCAGCAAGACGCTGGTGTCAGACGCCTGAGTGCTGGCGAGCTCGGTCTCAGCCGAATACACGTCCGCGAGCGTAGTGACGCCGGCCTTGACCTGATTCTGGGCGATCGTCAGGGAGGTCTGGAAGTCCTTGATCGAGTTCTCATACAGGATGCGTTGCTGGTCGGCTGCGCGCAATTGAAAGTAGTCCTCGGCCAGCGCTGTCTGCGCCGACAGGCGCGCTGCGGCGACGTCTGCCGCACTGGCCTGCGCCTTGTCGCGGTCGGATTCGACGAGGCGCCGGATTCGGCCCCAAACGTCGATCGACCAGCTCGCCTGCGCGCCCGCGCTGTAGATCTTGTTACGTGTGCTGTTGTTGGTGGTCACGGCGGTCCCGCTACCCGTCGTGACGGCCTGATTCAGATTACTGCCGCCGCCGCTGCGCGTATTGGCTGCGGTCGCGGTGATGGCCGGGAATAGAGGACCCTGGTCGATACCGACCTGAGCCTGCGCGGAGCGATACGCAGCCTCGGCGGCCACGAGCGTCTGGTTGGACACGTCGATCTTGCGCTCCAGGGCGTCGAGCACCGGATCGTTATAGATCGACCACCATGTCTGATCGCTGGGCACCTGCGCGGGCGCCGCCGGCTTCCAATCCTTGTTCTCTTTATAGTCGCCAGCGACCAGCGCGTCGGGGCGACGATAATTCGGACCCACGGCGCAGGCGCTCAGCAACAGCATCGCCGCCAGCGGCGTCAGGCGCACTGCGCGCGCGGTCATGTGTAGAGGGGCCGCGCGCTGCCGGAGGCGCGCGCACGCCGGCCGCTTGGCCGCATCCGCTTCATCCAGAGCCGGAAGCGGTCCAGATACATGTAGACCACGGGCGTCGTATACAGGGTCAACACCTGGCTGAAGAGCAGTCCGCCGACGATCGATATGCCAAGTGGTTGGCGCATCTCGGCGCCGCTGCCGCTCGTGATCGCCAACGGCAGGGCGCCGAGCAGCGCTGCCATCGTCGTCATCATGATCGGGCGGAAGCGCAGCAGGCAGGCGTAATAGATCGCCTCCTGCGCACTGATCTGGCGGGTGCGCTCGGCTTCGAGCGCGACGTCGATCATCATGATCGCGTTCTTCTTGACGATTCCGATCAGCAGTATCACGCCAATCAGCGCGATCAGGCTGAACTCGGTGCCGAACAGCAGCAATGCGACCACAGCACCCACGCCGGCGGAGGGCAATGTGGAGAGAATCGTGATCGGGTGGATATAGCTCTCGTAGAGCACGCCGAGCACGATGTAGACGGCCACGATGGCCGCGGCGATCAGCCACGGCTCGCTCTTGAGCGACTGCTGAAAGACCTGAGCCGTGCCGGCGAAGGCGCCATGTACCGAGATCGGCACATGCAATTGCGCCATCGTGCGGCCGATCGCGGCAATGGCCGTGCCGAGCGCGACCCCTTCGGGCAGGTTGAAGGAGAACGTGGTCGCGACGAATGGACCCTGATGATTGATCGCGAGCGGGGTGTTGCCGGGCCCATATTGCGCAAAAGCCGCCAGCGGCACCATGGTCTCGGAACTGATGCTGACCGAGGCGCCGGTCGAGGCGCTACCGCGCGCACTATTGGTCAGCTGGTTCAGCGCCGAATTTTGCGCTGCCAGTGAAGGCGCGCTTGCGCTCGAGGTACTCGCGGCGCTGCTGAGCGTCGTGTTGCTCGTCGCGGTCGCGGCGCTCGAACTCGTTGCGGTGCTCGTGTTGGTCGTGCTCGTGGGCGCGCTGCTGATGAGCCGCGAGGTGATCGATGTACTCGTGGCGCCCGACGCACTCGCGCTGCTGGAATAGGAGCCGACGCCAGCGGCGCTCGACTGGGTACCGCTCAAGGCTCCGCCGGAAGTACTGACCCATACCTCGCGCAGCGTCTCGGGGTTCTGCCAGAAGCTCGGATCCACCTCCATGACGACGTGATACTGATTCATATCGTTGTAGATGGTCGAGACCTGACGCTGTCCGAAAGCGTCATAGAGCGTATTGTCGACATTGGAGAGGTTGATTCCTAGCCGCGCCGCAGTCGCGCGGTCGATCTTCAAGGCGACCGTCAGACCTTTGTCCTGCTGATCGGAGTTGACGTCCTCGAGCTGCGGCACGCTCTTCATCGCCTCGGTGATCTTGGGCATCCAGAAGTTGAGATCCTCGAGACTGTCGGCGAGGATCGTGTACTGGTATTGCGAGTTGCTCTGACGCGCGCCGGAGCGGATATCCTGGATCGCCTGCAGGAACAGGCGCGCACCGGTCACGCCGGCGAGCTTGGCGCGCAGCCGCGCGATCACCCGATCGCTCTTGACGTGACGCTGCGACAGCGGTTTGAGCCCGACAAAGATGGAGGCGGTGTTGGTGGCGTTGCCGCCGCCGCCGCCGCCGCTGCCGCCGCCCGTGAAGCCCACCACGTCCTGCACTGCCGGGTCGCTCTGCACGATGCTCATCACGCTGCGCAGCTTGGTGATCATCGCCTGAAACGAGATGCTCTGATCGGCACGCAGGTTGCCCATCAACGTGCCGGTGTCCTGCTGTGGAAAGAAGCCCTTGGGAACGATCGCGAATAGATAGAAGTTCAGGGCGACGGTACCGGCGAGCACCAGCATTACCATGCGCGGGTTATCCAGAGCGACACGCAGTGTGCGGCCATAAAAGTCGCGCATGGCGTTGAATCCACGCTCCACGGCCGCGAGCAGCCGCCCCTGCTGCGTCTGCGCGCGGCTCAGCACGTAGGCGCACATCATCGGTGTCGTGGTCAGAGATACTACCAGCGAGATCAGAATGGCGACCGATAGCGTCAGGGCAAATTCACGGAACGTGCGGCCGACCAGGCCGCCCATCAGCAGGATCGGCAGGAACACCGAGATCAGCGATAGCGTCATCGCGAGCACGGTGAAACCGACCTCGCGTGCCCCGAGCAGCGCCGCTTGCAGTCGCGGCATGCCTTGCTCGATGTGGCGCTTGATGTTCTCGAGCATGACGATGGCGTCATCCACGACGAAACCGGTAGCGACCGTGAGCGCCATCAGCGAAAGATTATCCAGGCTGAAGCCGAGCAGATACATCGCGCCGAAAGTGCCGATCAGAGACAGCGGCACGGCCACACTCGGCACCAGCGCGGCGCGCGGGTCGCGCAGCATCAGGAACACCACGAGCACCACGAGCGCGATCGAGATCAGCAGCGTACGCTCGACATCGCGCAGCGAGGCGCGAATGGTCTCGGTGCGATCGTTGGTCGGGATGATGCGAATGCTGGCCGGAATCGAGGCCTGCAATTCAGGCAGCAGCGCGCGCACGCGATCAACGACGTCGATGACATTGGCCCCGGGCTGCCGATGCAAGACCAGCAGTATCGCCGGCTTGCCGTCAGCCAGGCCGAGGTTGCGTATGTCCTCGACGCCGGCGCTGACGGTAGCGACGTCCTGCAATCGCACCGGCGCATTGTGGCGATAGGCGACGATGAGCGGGCGGTAATCCTCGGCGTGCGTGGCTGTGTCATTCACGTAGACCTGGTAGCGCTGATCTGCCTGCTGCATCGCGCCTTTCGGACTGTTGGCATTGGCCGCCGCCAAGGCGGCACGCACATCCTCCAGACCAATGCCGTACTGGAACAACGCCCGCGGATTGAGCTCGACGCGTACGGCTGGCAACGATCCGCCGCCGATCGTGACATCGCCGATGCCATCTACCTGCAGTAATTTCTGCTGCATGATGGTCGAGGCCGAATCGTAGATCTGTCCGCCGGTCAGCGTGTCGGAGGTCAGGGCCAGGATCAGCACCGGTGCATCGGCCGGATTGATCTTGCGATAGGTCGGATTGCTGCGCAGCGAGGTAGGCAGATCGACCCGCGCACCCTGGATCGCCGCCTCGACGTCGCGCGCCGCGCCATTGATGTCTCGGCTCAACTCGAACTGCAGCGCGATGCGCGCGTTGCCCACCGCGCTCTGCGAGGTCATCTCCGAGACCCCGGCAATCGTGCCCAGGTGCCGCTCCAAAGGCGTCGTGACGCTGGTGGCGACGGTTTCGGGGCTGGCGCCGGGCAATGACGCGGACACCACGATGACCGGAAAGTCCACACTGGGCATCGGCGAGACCGGCAACAGGAAAAAAGCCAGAGTCCCGGCGAGCGCCAGACCGATCGTCAGCAATGTCGTGGCGACCGGGCGGTAAATGAAAGGCTCGGAGATGCTCATGCTGCTGCGCGCGCCTCAGGCGCCGATCGCCCCGGGGCCTGAAGCCGGCGCCAGCGACTCGATGCGGCGCGGAAAGCGCAGGCGCGCGCGCGCTGCCAGTCGATCGAAGAACAGGTAGATCACGGGCGTGGTGAACAAGGTCAGCAACTGGCTGACCAGCAGGCCACCGACGATGGAGATACCGAGCGGCGCGCGCAGTTCCGAGCCGGTCCCGGACCCCAGCATCAAAGGCAACGCGGCGAATAGTGCCGCCACCGTCGTCATCAGGATGGGCCGAAAGCGCAATAGCGCGGCCTCATGAATCGCTGCCCGCGGCGTTTTGCCCTCCAAGCGCTCGGCGCTGAGCGCGAAATCAATCATCATGATTGCATTCTTCTTGACGATGCCGATCAGCAGAATGATGCCGATGATCGAGATGATGTTCAGATCCAGGCCGGCGATCATGAGCGCCAGGAGTGCACCGATGCCGGCTGAGGGCAGCGTCGAGAGAATCGTGAGCGGGTGGATGTAGCTCTCATACAGCACGCCGAGCACGATGTAGACCGTCACGATGGCGGCCAGGATCAAAAATACCTCGTTGCGCAGCGATGACTGAAACGCCAGCGCGGCGCCTTCGAAGGTCGTGGAAATGCTGATCGGCAGATTGATCTGCCGCTGCGCAGCTCGGATCGCATCGACGGCGTTCTCGAGCGAGGCGTTCGGGGCGACGTCGAATGAGAACAGCGCTGCGGGAAATTGCCCGAGATGATCGATCTCCAGCGGCGCGCTTTGTACGCTCACATGTGCGATCGAGCCCAGCGGCACCTGACCGCCGCCGGCGGAAGGCACGTAGATGTCGTTGAGCGAGTCGATCGTGGCTTGCAGTCTCGGATCGGCCTCCATGATCACGCGGTATTCGTTCGACTGGGCGTAGATCGTGGAGATGATGCGCTGGCCGAAGGCGTCGTACAGCGCGTTGTCGATCGTGGCCGCAGTTACGCCGAATCGCGCGGCGGTGTCGCGATCGATATCGATCTTCGCGGTCAGGCCGTAGTCGTTGAAATTGGTCGAGACATTGGCGAGCTGCGGCGCGCGCTGCAGCTGATCGACCAAACGCGGTATCCAGGGCCGCAGGATCGAGCTGCCGGCGGCCTGGAGTATGAACTGATATTGCGCGCGCCCGACGGTCGAGTCGATCGTGAGGTCCTGCACCGGCTGCAGCGCGAGCGAGATGCCGCTGACCTGCCGCGCCGCGTTGCGCAGCCGCGCCATGGTCTGCTCGATGCCGTCGTTGCGCTGATCCTTGGCTCTCAGATTGATCAGGAAGCGCCCGGTGTTGAGCGTGGTGTTGGTGCCGTCCACGCCGACGAACGATGACAGGCTCTCGACGTCCACGTCGCGGCGGATGATGTCGGCCAGGGCCTGCTGGCGCTGCACCATCGCGTCAAATGAGATTTTCGGGTCCGCGGCGGTCATGCCTTGCAGGATTCCGGTGTCCTGTTCCGGAAAGAATCCCTTCGGGATCATCATGTAGAGAGCAACCGTGAGCACAACGGTGCCCGTGGCAACCCATAGCACCAGAGTCTGGTGGTCGAGCACGCGCGTGAGCACGCGATCGTACTGTGCGATGAGCCGGTTGAACCATTGCTCGGCCTTGAGCGCGAGCGCGCTTTGGCGGCGCGCGGTTCCGGGGCTGTGCGCACGCAGCATCTTCGCGCACAGCATCGGCACCAGCGTCAGCGATACCACCGCCGAAATCAGGATGGAGATCGCGAGCGTGATCGCAAATTCGCGGAACAGGCGCCCGACCACTTCGCGCATAAACAATAGCGGAATCAGGACCGCGATCAGCGATACGGTCAGCGATACGATCGTGAAGCCGATCTCTTCCGAGCCCTTGAGCGCCGCCGCCAGCGGCTTTTCGCCCTTCTCTATATAGCGGGATATGTTCTCGATCATCACGATGGCGTCATCGACCACGAACCCCGAGGCGATCGTGAGCGCCATCAGCGACAGATTGTTGAGGCTGAAGCCGCACAGATACATCGCGGCGAACGTGCCGATCAGCGACAGTGGCACCGACAGGCTCGGGATGATCGTCGCTGGCACGCTGCGCAGGAACAGGAATATCACGAGTACCACCAGCGCGACCGCCAGCGACAATTCGAATTGCACGTCATTCACGGAAGCCCGGATCGTATTGGTCCGATCGGTCAGCACCGTCACATCGACAGTGCTCGGCAGCGAGCTGCGGATGGTCGGCAACAACTTGCGGATCTGATCGACCACGGCAATCACGTTGGCGCCAGGCTGGCGCTGCACATTGAGCAGAATGGCCGGCGTCGTGTTCATCCAGCTGCCGAGCTTGTTGTTCTCGGCGCTCTGCGCCACGGTGGCAACGTCTGACAGCTTCACCGGCGCGCCGGTGGTGGCGTTGTAGGCAACGATGATGTCGCGGTACTGCTGGGCGTCGGCAATCTGATCGTTGGCGTCGATCGAATAGGCGCGCGCCGCGCCGTCGAAACTGCCCTTGGGTGCATCCGTGTTGGCGTTGCTGATGGTTGTGCGCAGATCATCGATGTTCAGGCCATAGGCGGCGAGCGCCTGCAGATTCGCCTGGATGCGCACCGCCGGGCGCTGCGCGCCGTTGATGCTGACCAGGCCGACGCCGCCGAGCTGCGAGATCTTCTGCGCGATGCGCGTATCGGAGAGGTCCTCGACCGCGGTGAGCGGCATCGAGCTCGAAGTCACCGCCAGCGTCATGATCGGCGCGTCAGCCGGGTTGACCTTGGCGTAGATGGGCGGCGCGGGCAGCGAGCTGGGCAGCAGATTGCTGGCGGCATTGATGGCCGCCTGCACTTCCTGCTCGGCGATATCGATGTTCAGGCTCAGGTCGAACTGCAAGGTCAGCACCGAGGCACCGGCCGAGCTGCGCGAGGACATTTCCTTGAGTCCCGGCATCTGACCCAACTGACGCTCGAGCGGTGCGGTCACGGTCGAGGTCATGACCTCGGGACTGGCCCCTGGCAGGAAGGTCTGGATCTGGATGGTCGGGTAATCGACCTCTGGCAAAGCCGAGAGCGGCAGGAACAGATAGCCGATGGCTCCCACGATCAGGATCGCGGCCATCAGCAGCGACGTGGCTACGGGACGCAGTATGTATGGGCGCGACGGATTCATGACTGGCTCGTTCCGGGCTAGCCGCGCTCGCGCTCAGGGAGCCGGATTGCCGCCGCTCGGTGCAGCCCCGGGTCGGCCGCTCCCGCCCTGGGTAGCGCCCGAATCACTGCCGCTGCTGCTGCCCGAGGAACGCTGACGATGCTGGCCCGAGTAAGCCCCGCCGCTGCCATCGCGATGCGGCCGCGCAGCCCCGCCGTTCGCGCCCGCGACGGCACCGCCCTGCGGCACGACGACCTTGGCGCCATCGCGCAGTTGATCGGCCCCATCGATCACGACCGTCTGGCCGGCTGTCAGGCCCTTCGTGATGGAGATCAGATCGCCGGCGGTCGGCCCGGTAACCACGGAGCGCATGCTCACGGTGCTGTCGGCGTTGACGACGTAGACATAGCTGCCCTGAGCACCGGTCTGTACTCCGGCGCCCGATACCACGGTCTGATCATGCAGGGTCTCGAGAATCAGATGCGCGTTGACGAACTGGTTCGGAAACAGCTCGAGCTTCGAATTGTCGAACAGCGCACGCAGCTTGAGCGTGCCGGTAGTGGTGTCGATCTCGTTGTCTGAATTCGTCAGCGTACCGGTTGCGATCTTGTTGGTGAGGCTGCGGTCGTACGCCTCGACCGTGAGCTTCTCGCCGCGATGCAGATGCTCGAGCACATCGTTGACGTTATCTTCCGGTACCGTGAACAGCACCGACATCGGCTGCATCTGCGTCACGATGACCACGGTACTGCTGATCGCTTGCAGCAAGTTGCCGAGATCGACCTGGCGCAGGCCGACGCGGCCGCTCACCGGCGAGGTGATGCGCGTATAGCTCAGATTGAGCCGTGCGGTCTCGACCGCGGCCTGATCGTAGGCAACCGTGGCCTCATCCTGCTCGACGAGTGAACCCTGCGTCGCGTAGGTCTGATCGGAGACCGACTCTTGTGCCAGCAGCGTTTTGTAGCGCTGCAGATCGATCCTGGCATTGGCGAGCAATGCCTGGTCGTGCTTGAGCTGTCCCTGTGCCTGATCCAGTGCGGCCTGAAACGGGCGCGGGTCTATCAGTGCGAGCAGGTCGCCGGCGTTGACGATCTGCCCCTCGGTGAACGCGATCTTGACCAGCGGTCCGTTGATCTGCGGATGCACCGTCACGGTCGCGAGCGGCGTCACGGTGCCCAGCGCGTTGACGGTGATCGGTATATCGCCGACCGTCACCTTGGCCACGCCAACCGTCAGCGGGCCGCCCGCGCCACCGAAGCGGCCGCCGGGGGCGGCCGTCGTGCTCGCGCGATAACGCAGACCAAGCACCAGCAGCACGACGAGCACAATCGCCCCGAGCGCCCACAACAGCTTCTTTAATGGTGAGCGCGGCGCCGCCAAGGGACGGGCAGTCTCAAGCTCGTACTCAGGAATCGGGGCGTTCATGCGGCATCCATTTAATACCTGCGGCGCTGCGTCGATAAATTCTATCGGCCGCTCGGGTTCCGGCGTGTGTCGTGGTCCATAGTTAACCGGCTTCCAGCGCCGGGCAATCATTAGTTAACAACATTTAATCTCACTATTATTTGCAGTGAAGCGCAATGCCAGCGCGCGCGCGGGGCGCGGCCACGCGCGGCTCACACTCTATATACTGAACCGATGAACGCTCCGCTGCTGGGCGCTATCGACGCGGGTGGCACCAAGTTTCAATGCGCGTTGGCCCGCGGCTGTGAGCAGGTACTGGTCTCGCGGCGCATCGACACGCGTGAGCCCGCCTCTACGCTGCGCGACGTGCTCGCATTCTTTGAGGACAGCCAGCTGACTTACGGCGCCATCGACGCGTTCGGCATCGGCGCCTTCGGTCCGCTTGACCTGGACCCGGATTCCGCAAGCTATGGCCATATCCTCTCGACACCCAAGCCAGGCTGGAGCGATGCTGATCTGCTCGGCCCGTTGCAGCGGCGGTTTGGCAAGCCGGTCGCGATCGATACGGATGTCAATGCAGCGGCCATTGGCGAGATCGAGCGCGGCGCGGGCCGCGGCCTGCGCTCCCTGGTCTACGTGACGGTCGGTACGGGCGTCGGCGCCGGCGCCGTGATCGCAGGCAGCCCATTGCGCGGCCTTATGCATCCGGAGATGGGACACATCAGCGTGCGTCGGGACCAGCGCGATCAGCAGTTCCCTGGCGTGTGCCCGTTTCATGGCGACTGCCTCGAGGGCATGGTCTGTGGGCCCGCCATCCTCGAGCGCTGGGGCGTGCAGCTCGATGCGCTCAGTGCCGAGCATGAGGCCTGGAGCATCATCGCTCACTACCTCGGGCAGCTCATGTCCAACCTGGCACTGATGTTCTCATGCGAACGAATCGTGCTCGGCGGCGGCGTCATGACCAGCGGCGCATTACTGCCCCAGGTGCGTGCCAGCGCCCGGGGCTGGCTCAATGGCTATCTGCCACCGGCGTTGCTGCGTGGCGATCTGCAGCAGTACATCGTGGCGCCGGCGCTCGGCGAGCGCAGCGGCATCATGGGCGCGCTGTCGCTGGGACAGCGCCTGCTGGCATAGAATCCGGGCGTGTCAAAGCTGTACGACATTCACGAGCATCGCTTCGCGAACGCCGCGGCGCTGACGCAGACGCTCGCGGCGCGCATTGCGGAGGCACTGCAGAGCGCACTGGCGGCCGGTCGCGGGGCGAGCCTCGCGGTGCCGGGCGGTCACACTCCCATTGCGCTGTTCGAACGGCTCTCGGGCGCGGCACTGGATTGGGACAGTGTATGGATCACGCTGACCGACGAGCGCTGGGTCGACGTCGCGAGCCCGTCGAGCAACGAGGCGCTGGTACGCACACATCTATTGCGCCATGCGGCCGCGAGCGCGCAGTTCGTCGGACTCAAGAGTGCGGACAAGGATGCGCAGACGGCGGTGAGCGCGAGCTGGTCGACGGTGGCCGAGATACCGCGACCGTTCGACCTGATGCTGCTCGGCATGGGCGACGACGGGCATATCGCCTCGCTGTTTCCCGACTCGCCCGGATTGCCCGCGGCGCTGGATCTGTCGCAGCCTCCCGGGTGTGTGGCGACGCACGCACCGGTTGCGCCGCACGCGCGCCTGAGTCTGAATCTGCGCGCGCTGCTGGACTCACGCCAGATTGTGGTGCTGATCGAGGGGGCGGCGAAATGGGCTACGCTGCAGCGCGCACGCGTGCACGGCGCGGCGACTGAAATGCCGGTGCGCGCCCTGCTGCAGCAGCAGAACGTGCCGGTGTCGGTGTACTGGTCGCCTTAGGCGAACAGCGCGGGATACTCCCGCGCCGTCAATCGTCCATCAGGAAGCTGCGCAACTGCTCGCTGCGGCTCGGGTGGCGCAATTTGCGCAGCGCCTTGGCCTCAATCTGCCGGATACGCTCGCGCGTCACGTCGAACTGCTTGCCGACTTCCTCGAGCGTGTGGTCGGTATTCAGGTCGATGCCGAAGCGCATGCGCAATACCTTGGCTTCACGCGGCGTAAGCTGCGCCAGCACGGCATGCGTGGTCTCGCGCAGCGACTCCATGGTCGCCTGGTCGATGGGCGATGCCACCGACTGATCCTCGATGAAATCCCCGAGATGCGAATCCTCGTCATCGCCGATCGGGGTCTCCATCGAAATCGGCTCTTTCGCAATCTTGAGCACCTTGCGCACCTTGTCCTCGGGCATCTCCATGCGCACCGCGAGCTCCTCGGGCGTCGGCTCGCGGCCCATTTCCTGCAACATCTGTCGCGAGATGCGGTTGAGCTTGTTGATCGTCTCGATCATGTGCACTGGAATGCGGATCGTGCGTGCCTGATCGGCGATGGAGCGCGTAATGGCCTGGCGGATCCACCAGGTCGCATAGGTTGAGAATTTATAGCCGCGCCGATACTCGAACTTATCCACGGCCTTCATCAGGCCAATGTTGCCTTCCTGAATCAGGTCCAGGAATTGCAATCCCCGATTAGTGTACTTCTTCGCAATCGAGATCACGAGCCGCAGGTTGGCCTCGACCATCTCTTTCTTGGCGCGGCGCGCCTTGGCCTCGCCGATCGAGACCTCGCGGTTGATCTCCTTGATGTCGTTGACCGACAGGTGATAGAGCTCCTCGAGCTGCATGAGCTTGCGCTGCCGGCGCTCGATCTCATCCTTGAGCCGGACGAGCGGCGCCGAGTATTTCTTGCCAGCCTTGACGTGCTTGGACAGCCAGCGCGCGCTGGTCTCGTTCTTCGGAAAGGTGGCGATGAAGTCCTTGCGCGGCATGCCGGCGTCGCGCACCGCGATGACCATGATCTCCTTCTCGATCTGCCGGATCTCGCCGATATGCGAGCGCAACTGATCGGTCAGCGCATCGAACATGCGCGGCGAGAGTTTGAGCTCCAGGAATTCACCGGCGAGGCGCTTGCGCAGTTTCTGCGTCTTTGGATCGTCCGCGCCGTGCTTGGCGATCGAGGCCAGTGACTGCTGCAGCAGTTTGCCGATCGAGGCCATGCGGCGCGCGACTTCCTCCGGATCCGGCCCGGTGTCGATCGCCTCCTCCTCAGCCTCGTCGCCGTCCTCGGCGTCGTCCTCTTTGTCTGCCGCGTCGGTCTCCAGCTCGATCTTGGTCGGGTTCTGCGGCTGGGCGATGACGTCGGGCGCGTTCGGATCGATAAAGCCCACTACCAGGTCGATCAATCGCGCCTGGCCGGCTTTAACCAGCTCATAAGTGCGCAGCAGGTGCTCGAAGGTCGCCGGATATTTGCCGAGCGCAACGCGCACGGCATCCAGGCCTTCCTCAATGCGCTTGGCGATGCGGATCTCGCCCTCGCGCGTGAGCAGTTCGACCGTGCCCATTTCGCGCATGTACATGCGCACCGGATCGGTCGTGCGACCCAGCTCGGCATCGAGCGCCGCCAGCGCGGCCGCAGCCTCCTCGATCGCCTCATCGTCGGCGGCCGAAGGGGGCTCGCTCGCGAGCAACGATTCGGTATCCGGTGCTTTCTCGTACACCGGGATGCCCATATCGTTGATCGTATTGACGATGCCTTCGATCTGTTCGGGATCGACGATCTCGGCCGGCAGGTGATCGTTGACCTGAGCGTAGGTCAGGTAGCCCTGCTCCTTGCCGCGGGCAATCAGCAGCTTGAGCTGTGACTGTCGGTCCTCGGGCAGACGTTGTCCACGCCGCGGCTCCGCGGCACCGGAAGCCGGGCTCGCGGCTGCGTGCTTATGCCCAGCATGGGTGGACTTGTCGTGCCCCTTTTCCGCCGGCTTGTCGTGGGGTGCGCCCTTGAGCGCTGCGGCCGGCCTGGGCCCAGACGCGGGCTTCAGAGGCACCGCGGGCCGGACGGCAGCGGCCGCCTTCTTATGTGCGCCGTGGGTCTCGGCGGACTTCGCCAATGCGGCGCTCGCGCGCACGGCCGGGGCCGGGGCGCTCTTGCGACGTGCGCTCGTAGCCTGACGGGCCTGGGTTTTGCGGGGCAAGGAGGCTGATTTTGGCTTACGTGTCATGGCGTCTTCGCGGGGCTGTTCGGGGGGCGGAACTTAACGATAAGGCCACACATCCCGTCGCATGCTGACGAAGGGATGGGGTGTTAGGCGCGCTCATGGGAATTCGCCATTATACCTGATTTTGTTGCGATGCCTCCAGATTTCAAGTCATGGCATCGGCAATTTAACGGTAACGGGCGCGAGCCGGACCATTCAGCTGCCGCGGGCCGCGCTTTCAGTCTTGCTCGGACCGGCGGCGAGGGTCTGGAGTTCAAGTTTTTCGGCCTCATCGAGGGTCTGCGCCCGGGCCTTCTCGATCAGCGCTTCGAGCCGAACGACGCGCAATTGCGCGTCCAACAGCCGGTCTATCGCCTGCGTGAGTTCCCGGCCTGCGGCCTGCGCCTCGGCCACTAAAGGCTCGCTGGCCGCCAGTTCGCACAATCGGCGGTATTCGGGACGCTCGCGCCAGCGCTCCAGCGTCTGAGCCATGTTGCGCGCGGGCCGTGCCGCGTGCTCCTCGAGCAGCTCGCTGAGGACCGCAACGCCCGGATGCGCCAGCTGCGCCAACGAGTGGCGCTGTCGCTTCGTTACCGCGTCAGCCGCGGCCGGACAATGCAACAGCAATGTGATCGCCTGCGTGATCAGGCTGCCACGGCCGGCGCGAACCGCGTTGCTCACAGGCGCGCTGGCCCCCGACAGCTCGCGGGCCGCGCGCGCGTCGCTACCGGCAACCTGGGCTCCCGCGAGCCATTGCTGCAGCCGTACGCTCGCTGTGCCGATGGCTGCGGCGAGGCGCTCAATGAGCAGCTCGCGGTAGACGCCAGGGGCGACTTTCTCGAGCAATGGCCGCGCCAGGGCGACAAAGCGCGCCTTACCGTCGGCGTGACTAATATCCGCCTCGCTGCACAGTTGCGCGAGCAGGTATTCGGACAATGGCAGCGCCACGCCCACGCGCGCCTCGAAGGCGGCGGCCCCCTCGAGGCCCACAAGAGAATCCGGATCCTGGCCCTCGGGCAGAAACATGAAGCGGATCTCGCGACCCGCGCGCGCCTCGGGCAGCACGTTGAGCAGGGCGCGCCAGGCAGCCGCGCGGCCGGCACGATCGCCATCGAAGCAGAACACAATCTCGCTGACCAGACGAAACGCGCGGCGCAGATGTTCGGCCGTGGTCGCCGTACCGAGCGTGGCGACCGCGTAGCTCAGGGACTCCTGATGCAGTCGCACGGTGTCCATGTAGCCCTCGACCACGAGCAGACGCTTGAGGCTGTGTCGTGCCAGGCGCGTTTCATACAGCCCGTAGAGCTCCTTACCCTTATGAAAGAGCTCGCTCTCCGGGGAATTGAGGTATTTGGGCTCGCCGCGCTCGATGACCCTGCCGCCAAAAGCGATCACTCGGCCGCGTGTATCGCGGATCGGAAACATCAGTCGATCACGAAAGCGGTCGTAATAGCCCTCGGCGCCACCGGCGCGTTCACGCTCGATGATCAGGCCCGTCGCGGCGAGGGCTCGCCGGTGCTCGGCCGTGTCGCCAAAGCGGTTGAGCACCTCGCTCCAGGCATCGCTCGCGTAACCGATCTGAAAGCGCTCGAGGCTCGCGGGTAGCAGTCCGCGCGCCGCCGCGTAGGCGCGTGCGCGCGCATCATTGCGCAGATTGGCCGCATAGAACTCGGCGACGCGGCTGAGCATCGCATAGAGCGGTGCGTGATCGTCGATGGCTGCACTGGCCGCGTTGCCCTCGTGCGGCACGCTCAGTCCCAATCGGCCAGCCAGATCCTCGACCGCCTCGGGAAATGGCAAGTGATCAAACTGCATCAGAAAACCCAGCGCCGTCCCATGCGCGCCGCAGCCAAAGCAATGATAGAACTGCTTGTCCGGGCTCACCCAGAATGATGGGGTCTTCTCATCATGAAACGGACAGCAGGCCTTGAATTCGCGGCCGGCCTTCTTCAGCGCGACGCGGCTGCCGACGATCTCGACGATATCGGCACGCGCGATGAGCTCATCGATGAAGCTTTGCGGAATGCGGCCGGACATCGGGCGTGTGCCCGGTCAGGAGGCCGACAGACGCGCCTTGATGCGTGCCCCGACCGCCGCCATGTCGGCGCGGCCCTGTGCCTGGCTCTTGATGACATTCATGACACGGCCCATGTCCTTGACCGTGGCGGCGCCGGTCTGCTTGATGGCCGCCTGGATCAACGCGTCGAGCTCAGCATCGCTGAGCCGCGCGGGCAAGTATGCAGTGATGATCGCAAGCTCGGCGGTTTCTTTCGCCACGAGGTCGCTGCGTCCTCCGCTCTCGAATTGAGCGATCGACTCGCGCCGCTGCTTACCCATTTTCTCCAGCGCCGCTATCACCTGGGAATCATCGAGCGTGATGCGTTCATCGACTTCGCGCTGCTTGACGGCCGCGAGGATCAGCCGGATGGTTCCGAGGCGCTCCTTCTGCCCGGCCCGCATGGCCGTCTTCATGTCTTCCTGCAGGCGCTCTCTGAGGCTCATGATGGCATCGGCGCTGTGAGCGGCGCGCGCAATGCGGCGCGTATCAGCGCGCCGGGCGTACGAAGTCGCGCGACACGCGCTTCATGTGCCGCTTGACGGCTGCCGCCTTCTTGCGTTTCCGCTCTTGCGTAGGCTTCTCATAAAATTCGCGCCGGCGCAGCTCCGCGAGTACGCCCGCCTTCTCGCAGGCTCGCTTGAAGCGCCGCAGTGCAGCGTCAAAATATTCATTCTCACGTACGCGAACGCTCGGCATCTAAATCCCAACCTATTGATAGACAACGGCTTTTTGCCGTCTGGCGCTTGACTTCGGGCCGCGATTCTAAAGACAGTCGGGGCAAAAGGCAAAATGCCCGCGCCCTTGCGCCGACCTGCGCGCCGGTGATACTGCGCGCCCATGCGCATTTTGGCCGTTGAGACCTCCTGTGATGAAAGCGCCGTCGCCGTGCTCGATGAGCGCCGAGGGTTGCTCGCGCACGAGCTCTGGAGTCAGGTTGATCTGCACCGAGCTTTCGGTGGCGTCGTGCCTGAACTGGCCGCGCGCGATCACGTGCGTCGCTTGCCGCTGTTGCTGCGCACGGCGCTGGAGCAGGCGCAGGCGCACGGCCAGATCGACGGCGTGGCGTACACCGCCGGTCCGGGACTGATCGGGGCGCTGCTCACGGGCGCCGCGTTTGCACGCGCACTGAGCTTCGGCTGGGGCGTACCGGCCATCGGCGTGCATCATCTGGAGGGCCACCTGCTGGCGCCATTGCTTGAGACACCCACGCCACCTTTTCCGCACGTCGCGCTGCTGGTTTCGGGCGGCCATACGATGCTCATTGATGTGCTGGGCATTGGCGAGTATCGGATTCTTGGCCAGACGCGCGATGATGCGGCTGGCGAGGCGTTCGATAAGACCGCCAAGCTGCTCGGCCTGCCCTATCCCGGCGGACCGGAACTCGCGCAACTGGCCGCCTCCGGCAGAGCTGGCGATTATGTGTTTCCGCGCCCCATGCTCGATCGGCCGGGCTTCGAATTCAGCTTCTCAGGCCTGAAGACCGCCGTCATGCTGGCCGTGCGTGCAGCGCCTTTGTCCAGGCAAGCGCTCGCCGATGTGGCCTTTGCTGTTCAGGACGCGATCGTCGCCACGCTGTGCGCCAAGGCATTGCGAGCGCTGGCGCATACGGGACATCGCGCGCTGGTGGTCTCGGGTGGCGTGGGCGCGAATCGCGAGCTGCGCGCGCGGCTCACGCGCGAGACCGACGCCGCGGGCGCGCGCGTGTACTACCCGCGGCCGCAGTTCTGCACCGACAACGCGGCCATGATTGCCATGGCCGGCCTGCACCGGCTGCGCGCCGGGGAGCGCGCGGGCAGCGCCATCGAAGTGCGCGCGCGCTGGCCGCTTACGGAGCTGCGAGCCCCGGGCGCGCTGTTAGACTGCGCCGCACGAGTCTGCACCCCATGAGCGAACCGCACCGCGATGATCGTATGGACGCTGATCGTGCGCAGGGCGATCGCATTTTCTTACGCGGGTTGACCGCCGAGTGCATCATCGGCTTCATTGATTGGGAGCGGCGCATGCCGCAGACGCTGCAGATCGATCTGGAGCTCCCCTGCGATTGCGCGCGTGCCGCCCGGCGCGACCAGATCGAAGACACGCTCGACTACAAGCTGGTGGCCCGGCGCGTA
>Ga0302178_10000877_pt1 | contig 26270 bp, 35 predicted proteins | sample I_Palsa_E1_3_FD_198790 | JGI IMG/M metagenome (GOLD analysis project Ga0302178, IMG submission 198790) | Peat permafrost microbial communities from Stordalen Mire near Abisko, Sweden - I_Palsa_E1_3 | ecosystem: Environmental > Terrestrial > Soil > Palsa > Peat permafrost | place: Sweden... | reverse complement strand
AACTTTTTCATCATCTGCCCGCGATGAATCTTTACGGTGATTTCACTGAGCCCCATGGCTGAGGCAATCTGCTTGTTCATCAGACCCGCCACGACGAATCCCATTACTTCACGCTCACGCGGCGTCAACGAGTCGTAGGCGATGCGCAACGCAGCAATTGACGCTTCAGCGGCCAGTCGCTCGCAATCGCGGCTCAGAGCGTATGTGACCGCGTCAAGCATGTCCTGATCACGAAACGGCTTCGAAAAGAAATCGAATGCACCCGCCTTCATCGCCCTGACCGACATTTCGATATCACCGTGTGCCGTAATGAAAAGGATCGGTATTCGTAACTCCGCTCTTGTCGCATCTTCCTGAAACGTCAGTCCGCTTTCGCCGCGCAACCTTACATCAAGGATTAGGCAACTTGGCGCATCGTATTTCGGAAAGGCTAGAAACTCCGTCGACGACGCAAACGTCTCGGTACGCAAACCTGTAGAGCGAAGTAAGTTACCAAGCGCAGAACGAACTGACTCGTCATCGTCGACGACATAGACGATGGACGATATGTCTTCCTTGTGGTGCTTACCGGAATTCGACTGCGAGCCCTGAACCATTCCTACCCCTTATTGTGTTGGGCAGGTCCGTGACGAAATCGGGTTGGTGATCTCGATCCCACTCCCGTACGCCCCAAAACGATCATCCTCGAAGATACTTTCTAACAGCCGAAGTATAGTCGGTTTCGAATTACGCATCGAGCATGCCTCCTTCAGACCTGAAAATCTGCCGCGCCCGCCAGATTTCCCGCCCCCAAGAGAGCATTGGAACGGCCGAAGCTCGAACGACTCTGACCGCAAGCCGTCACCTGAAGAAAGCTGGGCTGAAAAAAACTGCCAATGAATCGTGACTGGCAATCAGCACGACGGAAAGTCCCAATCTCGCAAGATGCGATGTTGTTATAGGTCGGAGGCGGCAAGCGTAGGAACGCTATGCATAGCGAACGGAAGCCTCACCGGAAATTGCATCATGGCTTCACGGGCGTGGCGGCCGAAGCAGCGCCGCCGATTTGCGCGTTGGCGAGTAACGTCGCGCATACAGTTCGATTGCCGGCGGGTCCTTGCTGCCGTCGTGGCCCGGAACTCCAGAGGCCGCGTCGAACCGCACAGCTTCAGAATGCTATGGCTTCCCCAATGCAAGATTAAGCCAATACTCCATGGCAGCAGCATCGACAGGTTTACTGAGAATTGCCAACACACCATTCGTCTGGACTTTCGCCTGAACCGCGGCGGCCGGAAATGCCGTGATAAAAATAGTCGGCGGAGCGTACCCCCGTTTCAGCAGTTGATCGTGCATTTCGATCCCGGATATGCCCGGCATGCGTACGTCGGAAATGAGAAGTGAAACTTCACCGATGGTTGGAAACTGCAAAAACTCGTCTGCTGAAGCAAACAGGCTGGTCTGCCAACCCAACGAGCGCACCAAATTAGACGTAGCCAAACGCACAGATTCTTCGTCGTCCACGATAGACACAATCTGAGTGACATGCACGCAAGAGCCCCGGCATTCGGAAGTTAAGTGAAAACCCGCATGCGTTCATAGTACATGCCTAACCAATGCAGGATACGTAACATACTGCCGCGTGCAAATCATACAAATGTATGAGCTTTTCAAGCGAGTAACGGGACTGGGCAGACTGTCCATTCGGTCCCTAACCTTCGGTTTGATAGACGGGTGGTATCGATATCGTGTTCGTGATCCATGGCACTGCATGTGTGGCGGATCGTCCGTTGACGCCGATCCGGCTGCTGGCGAGGGAAGCGTCGAAACGGCCTGAAGAGCTGTTCAGCGTGATCTGCGGACACCGGCCGAGCTTCAGTTGTCGCTGGGAGACTACCGTTTGTGCTGCCTCAGGTGTTCTACCCGATGCCACCGAACGCATGCTGACGGAGCGGGTGCGCGACACTCTGCTGTTTCGCAGGTTCGTCGGATTGGATATCGAAGACGCCGTCCGGGAGAACTCGGTGTTCTCGGAGAACCGCGACCGGCTACTGAAGTGTGAAGTCGTGGACGCGAACGCGGTGGCCGACAAACTTGGTCTCAGTCGAGGGAATATTTTGACGTAGACGGCACGTGGGTCGATACATCGCACAGTAACAGGCAGTTCCGAGGAAGGACGGTTCGGAAAAGGGCCGCCGGCAGGCGGCGAACGCAATGACGACACCAACCTGAAGGGCAAGCGGCGTATCAAAGACACGCACAAGTCGAGGCAGCAATCGGGATGCGCATCTATTCAAGAACAGCAGGAAAGGCGTGATGCGTGCGAGCAATCTGACCTGCATGAGGCGGTTCTCATCCGGGACACCGCAAGCCGCGTCGCGGTGAGTCTCCTCGGGACGGATGCTACGTAGCGTCAGGCCTGAGCTCAAGCGAATTGCCTGCACAAGCCATCTAGGCGAATCCGCAATTCAGCAGCAAGTGCCACGCGCAACCTTCCTGCCCCTGCTTCGGTGGTCTTGACGCGGCGCATCTCACCTTGCCTGCCAAGGCTGTCCGGTGAATTAGAGAGTCGCCTTGTATCATGTCCGCTCGTTGGACATGGCTTGCGGTGCGTCGAATGTTGGGGCTGGCGACGACCACTCGCGGATCAAGCACGTGCCTCTCACGCTTCAAGCACGCTGGCCAGAAGAATCATCTCGTCGCAGTTGGCGGGACGATACCGGCCGCGTGTACGCGGTTTAAAGACACTGTCGCCCTTCTGGATGCGTTCGCCGGTCAGCGCGCAGTAACCGCAATGACGGGCCGTCACACGCGTCCAGACCTGGTCGACGTAATGACACAAGGTCGGGTCACACCATGAAACGAGCGCAGACGCGTCGTCTTGGTGCTCGATCACAGTAATCCTGATGTGATGCCGATCGGCCAACGTCGGCCGACGGTAGCCTCGCTGGCCGGCGTGCGCCATCCGGCCGCTCCGGCTAACCTCTCCGAATGTCGCTGCGAATACGCCATCGTCACTACTGGAGAGATGCGATAAAAGCGAGACTACCTGGGTCCAGGGGTTTGCTTGTTCCATTTTGGCATGCCTCTCTCATAACTCGGGGAAATCAAGCGGAATGCGCCAGCCAAAGGCGCGACATTAATGTGGCAGCGGGAGCAGTTCATCTCTATCTGTTGTCGAAACCGTCAAAGGCAGACAAGAGACCCCCTACCGTACAACACAGCATCCTTAAAAGTCCTTTATGTTGTGTCTCACACCACGGCGCCGACAATCGTCTTAGCACGAGAACCCCGACGATCCGCTCGTGTCATCCACATAGGCAGTGTCCGCCCAAACCGCCAGCGGCTTAGGGCGATCGGCATACGCCGCAACACGGACAGCGTTGCCGCCACGTCACCAGCCGAATTTTCCCTCTATGCCGATGTAGTCTGCATTGTGTGCCCCAAGTGCGCGCAGCGAATCGCCGACCTGAAAATGAACGGCCTCAATAGCAGTCGAAACGTTCTCGTCGACGACCCAGTCCACCCTCAATTGGGTGTACATACCTGTCCACGCGCCTCCATGTCCGGCCGTGTTGGGCACTGCAACCCCACCCTGCTGATAGACTGCATCTGCCGTGCTTTCGCGCCATTGAAAACCAACCGCCGCCAAAACAGTTATCGCAGAGCTTGGTTTGAGAGTCAGCGACGGCTTCACGTGAAGCAAATTGCTGTACCCGGTGTAACCAGCGAGGGTGAAGTAATAACCATTGGGAAATAGCGCGTTGAACGTTCCGATCCGCCCATCACCTGGATGGCGATCGCCCGAGGCTCCGTCCATCTGCAACGCGATACGTGGAGAACCCGGCAACCCTGTAAGGGTGTAGCCAGCAATCGAGCCGAATGCCCACGCCTGAATCGTGTCGCTGCCAACATGTCCAGTCTGCAGCATCGATTCGATATCCCAATCGATGTGGTGGCGATTTCCTGCATAGCGAACGTCGAAGACGTCACGATGTTCGGCGCCCGATGCATCAAGATACTGCGCATTGCTGCGGTCATAGCTCGAATAGTAAGCCGACAGGTCACCGGGTCCAAAGTCGTGTCGCTCAGCACGCACGCCGCTGAACGTAGCGTGCCTGTTTGAAGTATCGTCAAAAGGCTGGTCGTCGCGGTACTGAACGGGCTGGGTCGCGTAGGCGATGAAGCGCCACTTCTGTATTTCCCAGTCGGCCCAGATCGCGTCAAATGCCTGGCGGACGTTCGGTCCGTCACGCACCGACACGAACCTCTGCAAGTCGAATGCCATCTCCTGCCGCCCAACTCGGAATTTGAACACGCCGCCCGCCAGTGGTCCGGTATAAGTCACGAACGCCTGCTCAAGGTCCAGCACGTCACGGTCGACAGGCGAAACCGCATTCTTGCCAAAGGGTCGCGCGTCTTCTAACTGGACGAATATCTGCACGCGCTGCTCAAAGTGGGCATCTGCATGAACCTCTGCACGCTGGATGACATAGGAGTCGTCGCGCCCGTTGCCCAACCCAAATAGCGTCGCGTTATTCAGCTCAAAACGTTCGCGAAGGTTAACGCCCAGCGACAGGTAGTTATCCGGGTCATTTCCAAGTGGAATGTATTTGAGTTTATCGAGCGGCTTCCTCGGCACGCATGGATCGGCTAGAACAGACCAGTCTTCCTGCCACCGGTTAAACAGAATCGCGGGGCGCTCGGCCCTGCAGGGCTCAGCCGTGGTGGCTGGCGGTTGAGTTGAAGAATTGCCGTTGGCAGTGTCTGGTATCGGCTCGTCGCTTGGTGCGGCACCGTGCGCTGGAGAAGCGTAGACGCCCGCCCATACGACAAAACATATCGCCATAAGAACGGTAGAAGAGTAATTTTGCGCCACCGTCATAGTTCCCTACAGGAGCTGCCCGACCGAGTTTCTATCCGGGATCATGTGGCAGTTCAACGTCAGCGCCCCGATAACTACGGCATGCCGCGATGAGCCAAACTGGAGAACATTAGGCGGACCAAGGAGATCGCGCCCGTCAAGGCATTCACCTATTTGCTTATCTGATGAATCTCGGCGATATAGCCACCAGGAAACTCGACCATGGCAGTGCGTCCATCTGCGTTTCGGATTGACTGCGACAGGACCTTAACCCCGCTGGCCCGCGCCTTGATCAATGTTGCGTCAAGATCCGCTACCTGATACCCCGTGATCTCACGCCCATACGGCCAAGGCAACTTGCCGTCTGTGACGAAGATGAGCATGTTGCCGAAGACCGACTTTAGTCGAATACGCCGCAGCAACTGCCCGTCCAGACCGATTTCCGCCCCATCGGCGCTCCGGTCGTCCGACACGACCTTGCCATGAGAAAAACGCAAGAACCGTCGCACGAATCCATCGACAGCGTGAGCCGACAAATAGACGCGGTTGTCTGGCACGGTCGCGAGAGGCTCGTAGACCGGCGCTTTCGTATGCCAGTAAAGCTGCATCGTCAGCCCTCCCGGCCACTGGATAACCGCATCCTTGCCAATTGGGTCATCGAACGTGTCGACGATCACATCGGCACCTGCCGCCCGCGCGAGGCGCACGGCCGCGTCCATATCGGTGACGAGGTAGCCTGTGCGCTCATTGCCGAAAGGGTAAGGAATCGGACTCTGAAATGCGAAGACTGACAGCATGCCGACGGGAGTGCGGATATATTGCGACGCGGTTTTGCTCGGCGTTGGCGTTACCGTAAACACCGCGCGTTGCGACGCAAAGCCGCCGAAAGTCGCAATGAAGCTGTCAACGAACGCATCGATGTCATCATTCGATACGTAGACATGCGTCGTATCGTACTGAGGCCCGACTGCCACGCTCGCGACCACTGACGCGTGCACATCGTCGCCAGAGCTGGCGTTTGCGAACGGGGCTCCTGTCATTGCGGCTGTCGCAATCAGTAGCGCGAGTGTCCTCGCCACAATCGACGCGCCGTGCCGCTGTCTGACCGAATTAAGCGTAATCACAGAATCTTCCTTATCGAATAATTAGCCAGTCCAATCCTGTGATTGAAAAGGCGGCGCGAACATCTGCTCGAATCGGCAGGAACTGCAATTGCATGACTCCGAGCTACTTTGTGGTCTTCCCATCGCATTACTGCAACCCGCCAGTTCCACTGCAAGCCTGTTAACCTTCCTTGCGCGAATCAAGCGCGTGCTCGGCGCGCGCATCGCTCGCGGCGGGCGCTATTCCTGCATGGGTGTCCGCGTGTAACAGATGCGCCTGCACAAACGGCACCGCCGCTTCGCCAATGACGATGCCGAGCAACCCCGCCAGAGCGATCAATGGGGGGGCCGGTGATTGGACACGCACCAGCCAGTACAGCAGTCCAACGACCAAGCCAGCACCGAAAGAAATCAGATACGGCATCATGCTCCTCCTCTTCCACCTGCAAGTCTTCGAGCCGGTAAGGCCCCCGTCAGCATTGCGCCTAGTGTCCGCCCGGTTCGGCGACGTTCGAAATGGCTCACAACATCGGTCACACCCGCAACCGCCTGAGCTCGTTTTACGGCAAAGCCAATCTGACCGTCCCCCGGCACCGAACCTAGCAAGGTCACTTTGCCCGAGCGTGCGATCACGGCGACGTTCGACATCTCCACGTCGCCGTCTTCCGCAATCGCCTTGCGCACATCATGGGACAGCTTGCTGTCGGCCAACTACATCGCTTTGCGCGCGATGGCCTCGCTAGAAGGACGCGCATCATGCGTTTCGGCCGGAGGTGAGCAATTGTCCTCGTCGGTGTACGAAGAAAGCGCCGCCCAAGCGAGCGTCAAGTCGACCCTCGCTGACCATGCAGGCATCCCCATCATCGGTTCATCACCGACTCGTGATGCCTGATTTCATGCTCATAAATCGCGATGTAGTCGTCGCTAAGCACGGCGAAGTCGCCTAGCATGCCGGTCGCCCGTGTGCCTTTATGCATTTCATCGCCAGAGAACCACGCGCTGTCAACTGTGTAGCAGCGCAGCGCCTCCATCCTGTCGAGCCGGTCCTTCTGGGCGTACATTGGCGTTCTGCCCACGGTGCGCCCAGAAACCAGCCGGTAGAGCGAGACGAACGGGTTATAGCTCGCAGCGCGGCTGGCGATCTTATCGTTGAAAAATATCCATTCGGCCAGACGGAAAGCATGCGTCGAATCGTGCATCGTTGATCTCTCAGCGGTTAAGCCTGGCGCAGTTGTGTCATGCCTGTGATTCTGATGGCTGTCGCCATCGAGATTTAGAAGCCCGGGATGATGCATGCTTTCGTGCCGGCGAGCGGCGAACACTGTTCGCGCTTGATAGTCAATCCGCGCACGAGCGCCTTTCACGGGCGTCAACAACTCATCGGCCGTCGGCATCTCCGTTAGACGAAAGAAATATTCCAGTCCCGAGACCGTAAATTCGAGCGGTGAAGGTACGGCGCTAGGATGCGCTGCCCTACATCTCCGTAAATAGAAGATTAGGGTGGAACGCAGATGAAAGCCCTTTATCGACAGCTTAATTGTTGTTAAAGACCTTAAGCTTTGACGGGTACTGCAAGCTCGACTAGAGAACGTCGCGACCGCGATTGTCTTCAGAAAGTTTCAGCCACCATTCAGGACTTATGCGCCCCGGGCAAGTACGCTTGAGCCAAATTCGGAAGGCCTTGATGACCAATCGAGCCTTCTGAGACGCACACATAGCATAGCCATGCTTGGCCGTACTCAAAGGGATCGACGATGACTGCGCAAACAACCGACACCGCTGTCGCGGACACCATCTTTTTCAATGGGAAGGTCGCCACGCAGGATGACAACCGATCGTTCGTAACCGCGCTCGCGATTACAAACGGCCGGATTCTTGCGAGCGGCAGCGACCAATATGTCATGCAACGAGCTGGTTCTGGTACAACGCGCATCGATCTAAAAGGCCGGACGGTCATCCCTGGCCTGAACGACTCGCATCTGCACGTGATCCGCGGCGGCCTGAATTTCAACATGGAGTTGCGTTGGGATGGCGTCCCATCGCTCTCTGATGCGCTCGACATGCTTCGCCGCCAGGTGGCGCGCACGCCCGCGCCTCAGTGGGTGCGTGTCGTGGGCGGCTGGAATGAGCACCAGTTCGCGGAGCGGCGCGGCCCCACGCTGGAAGAGATCAACGCTATTGCGCCTGACACACCCGTGTTTCTGCTGCATCTGTATGACAGCGCATTGCTGAACGGCGCAGCGCTGCGCGCAGTGGGCTACAGCAAGGACACCCCCAATCCGCCGGGCGGCGAAATCCAGCGGGACCGTCACGGCAACCCAACCGGCATGCTAATCGCACGGCCCAATGCAGGTTTGCTCTACGCAACGCTCGCCAAAGGTCCCAAGCTCGGACTCGACGATCAGTTGAACTCGACCCGTCACTTCATGCGTGAGTTGAACCGCCTCGGCGTGACGAGCGCGATTGATGCAGGCGGCGGCTACCAAGCCTACCCGGATGACTACGCGGTCGTCATGGATCTCGCGAAACGCGGTGAGCTGAGCGTGCGTATCGCTTACAACCTCTTCACGCAAAATGCGAAGAAGGAAATCGAAGACTTCGCCAAGTGGGTCAAGATGACAAAACCGGGCGACGGTGACGACTTCCTGCGCATGAATGGCGCCGGTGAAATGCTGGTTTTCTCGGCCGCCGATTTCGAGGACTTTCTTGAGCCGCGCCCCGACCTGCCCGAGCCTCTCGAGGCCGAACTGACTGCCGTCGTGCGGTTGCTGGTTCAAAACCGCTGGCCGTTCCGGCTGCACGCCACCTACGACGAATCGATCAGTCGCTTCCTCAACGTGTTCGAACAGGTGAACCGCGAAGTGCCATTCGATGGGCTGCGCTGGTTCTTTGATCACTGCGAGACCATTTCAGAAGCCAATATTGCCCGAGTCGCCGCCTTGGGCGGCGGCATCGCGGTGCAGCATCGGATGGCCTATCAAGGCGAGTACTTCATCCAACGCTACGGCAAGGAGGCCGTCGCGCGCACACCGCCGATCCGGCTCATGCTGGCGGCCGGCCTGCCGGTCGGCGCTGGCACCGATGCTACGCGCGTCGCAAGCTTCAATCCGTTCGTTTCGCTGTACTGGATGGTATCGGGACGCACGGTAGGCGGCACAGCGATGTACCCCGAACAGAACCGGCTCGATCGCATGGAAGCGCTGCGCCGCTACACCGTGGGCAGCAGCTGGTTCTCGAGCGAAGAGGACCGCAAAGGCGCGCTAATGCCCGGGCACTTCGCAGACTTCGCCGCGCTATCCGACGACTACTTCACGATCGACGAACCGCAGATCAAATACCTGACGTCGGTACTCACCGTGGTAAACGGTAAGGTGGTATACGCCGAAGAGGAGTTTAGCCCACTCGCACCGCCGCCGTTGCCCGTAAGCCCGTCATGGTCGCCCGTGGCCGAGTTCGGTGGCTACAGCCGGTACCGGCCGGCTTCACAGCCGATGCAAGCCTGCGTCGACGGCTGCGTGAGTCTGTGCGGCGTGCATGGTCACGGGCACATGTGGGCATGGCGCAGCAACGTGCCCGCAAGCGACTCAAATGGTTTCTGGGGTGCACTCGGTTGCAGTTGCTTTGCGTTTTGACACTGAAGATCGGTAGGTTTGACTATAAGACTCCCCCCGGCCGGCCCAGTTTGAAATCCCGCTGGGGATGTCCGTTGCGCTGAGCGGCGGCGACAACTCGCAAACTCTATGACGCCGCTCTGGCCGCATGGCAAGTAGCGTGGTCGAGGCGCTCATAGAGGTCCGCATGCAACTGGCCGGTGAAGCGGGTCAGGCGGCCGAGCTGCTAGGGCAAACGACTGCTGACTCCGACGCGGCCGTCGAGCCTGACGAAGATTCGGAGTCGATGGAGCACATCGAATTCGGCCCGCCCCTATCGGTCATCTGAGCGATGCAATAAAGACAGGCCGAATGCCATCATCTCTATCAACGCAGGCTTCTTGTCGCGATGACTCTGGTGCGATCCTGCCGACAGCCCATCGCGGCAAGAGCCGGGCGCGTCGTTCAAAACGAAGTGGCCGACAAAATTTGAAAGGAGTTCCAATGGCTAATCATCTTTCAGGTACCACCCGCCTTCAGGTTGAGCGGTGGCTCAAACACTATTATTTTATGCGTGCCGCATTTTCTGTCATCTGGGTCGCGCTCGCGTTCGCCATCGGGCAGCATGCCACGGCGATCGGGGCAGCACTGCTCATCGTCTATCCCGCATGGGATGCGCTGGCCAATTACGTCGACATGTCGCGTAGTGGTGGGATACGCGAAAACCTTCCTCAGGCTCTCAACGTCTTCGCTAGCGCGGTGATAACGATTGCGGTGATTGTGGTATTGAGCGTCAACACAAGCCTGGTCCTTGATGTATTCGGACTCTGGGCCGTTCTGTCCGGATTGCTTCAGCTCGCCACCGCCGTCCGCCGCTGGAAGCGCTTTGGTGCGCAATGGGCAATGATTTTGAGCGGGGGCCAGTCGGCACTGGCAGGCGCGTTTTTTATCGCGCAGGCCCATGCATCAGTGCCTCCGGCGATTGTCAAGGTGGCCGGCTACGCAGGTGTCGGCGCGATCTATTTTCTTGTCTCCGCGTTGTGGCTATCGGCCGGCCAACTGCGGCGCAAGTTTGCATCGATGCATTAAATAACTGGATTACCGCGGCCGTCTTTTCGCAGGTGCTGCGATTCGGCGACCACTACAAGGTCAACGCTGGCATGGATCGAATAGACTGCTACGCAATGGTACGTCTTACGTGTTAGCGGCGTGGTGCTTCAACCCTCGGTCGCCGCCTCTCGCTTGCGCTCTCATCGAATTGATGTCGACAACCGCATTCTGAAGATCGAAGACGACAAGGGCGGTGTTGGGGCGATCTGCTAATGTGGTCATATGCAGTTTCCTTCGGGGAACAATTTATATGCTGCCAGCGATGCGGACGACCGCCTCGAGATGTTCAGTGGACATGCGTACGTTAGGGGCGAAAGTCGGCTTCGGGTCGAGACCGTGTGAGAACTCAATTTTTGGCGCCGAACGCCCGGTCTCAGTTCAGCTGGATCAGGTTTGATAGGTCCAGCTTACGCTGATCGAGTCTCGCGAGCGCAGCGAAGCCCCTGCGGGCTTTAGCCTCCAGCCATCTTCATGGCTTTCATCGTTCCCGCAACACCGAGTATGTTGATGACCCGCTTCAGGTTGTAGGCCAATACGTGAAGACTCATCTCCGTACTCACCCGCCCAAGCGTCCGGGTCAGGAAGTGCGCGGGACCTATCCAGTTTTTGAGCGTACCGAAGACATGCTCAACAGTCCGACTTCAAGACGATCGCCGACTTTCGCCGCCGCCTCACTCAAACCAGAAGGAATTGGTGCGACTGGCCCTCGTTGGTATAGCATTGGTCCATCTGGGCAATTTTCCGATAGAACGCCGCGTGACCTATTTCGCCCATCCAAGGGACGAGTAAATGCGCAAAGTGTCTGTAGCCAACGTTCGAGATGCAGCGCCTTGGAGATATGCGTTGACCGTTGCCTCATGAATGTACGCGGGCACACCTGCAAACGCAGCCTCATGCGCGCGGATATGACGAACAAACGGTGAGCCCCATAGGCGCACCGCGACTGGATCTATCAGCACTAGCGATTGATACATGGAGCCAGCGTCACCCGTCAGCCATTCGGCTCAGCGCGCTAACTTCGCCACCTCGCCCGGGGTCTCAAGACTATCCCACAATCCCGGGGTGTCCCGTGGCGCTGCCGTAGTTTTCCCGACCCGCCACGTGGCAACCTAAAGTTCCGACGTTGCAACGTGTATAAGGGATGCAGCCAGGATGAATCACGTTGTGAGACATGCCGTCTGTATCCGCAGCAGAATTGCGCGTCGCCACTAGGCTCTTCGCCCGCCTTCGTCACCGAAAATGCTTTGCTACCGGGTTGCTCGAAAGCGTCAGCAACATTCCGCCAACCTTATGCGTGATTTGAGTGCTAATTGGGTGGGAATTCTGCCGCAGCGGCATTGCCGACCACCCCACCTCGCCGCACGCTGGCAGATATCGTTCCGAGGCATTGTGAACTGGTATGCCAACATGTCACTCTCGCGGCATGCTCAGTCTGCCGCCATCTGGACGATCGGTAGGCCGAGGTTCCGCGCGAAGAGCCGAGGTCAAGCGCGCTCTCATGATGGTGAGCTTAAAAGCAATTGCGCTGTCGTACTAATGACCTTCATCGTGACAGAAACATGCACGATCTTCTCCACCGGCAATTCTCGTTGGCTCCGTGCTTGCTGACTCTCGAAAGAAAGTTCTGTCACGGCGTCACCTAGCTCGCAAGGCTCTCGCGCTCCGGCCGCCCTGCCCCTCGAACGTCGGCGAGACGTGTCCGAATTCCTGTCATACCAGCGCCGGGTGAGGGACTTGGCGCAATGTGCTGCGCCTATCGGTCATCTGACCGATGCAATAAAGACAGGCCGAATGCCATCATCTCTATCAACGCAGGCTTCTTGTCGCGATAACTCTGGTGCGATCCTGCCGACAGCCCATCGCGGCAAGAGCCGGGCGCGTCATTCAAGGCGACGCGGTCGACAAAAGTTGAAAGGAGTTCCAATGGCTAATCATCTTGCAGATACCACCCGCCTTCAGGGTGAGCGGTGGCTCAAACACTATTTTTTTACGCGTGCCGCATTTTCTGTCGTCTGGGTCGCGCTCGCGTTCGCCATCGGGCGGCATGCCACGGCGATCGGGGCAGCACTGCTCATCGTCTATCCCGCATGGGATGCGCTGGCCAATTACGTCGACATGTCGCGTAGCGGTGGGATGCGCGAAAACCTTCCTCAGGCTCTCAACGTCTTCGCTAGCGCGGTGATAGCGATTGCGGTGATTGTGGTATTGAGCGTCAACACAAGCCTGGTCCTTGATGTATTCGGACTCTGGGCCGTTCTGTCCAGATTACTTCAGCTCGCCACCGCCGTCCGCCGCTGGAAGCGCTTTGGTACGCAATGGGCGATGATTTTGAGCGCGGGCCAGTCGGCACTGGCAGGCGCGTTTTTTATCACGCAGGCCCATGCATCAGTGCCTCCGGCGATTGTCAAGGTGGCCGGCTTCGCAGGTGTCGGTGCGATCTATTTTCTTGTCTCCGCGTTGTGGCTATCAGCCGGCCAACTGCGGCGCAAGTTTGCATCGATGCATTAAATAACTGGATTACCGCGGCCGTCTTTTCGCAGGTGCTGCGATTCGGCGACCACTACAAGGTCAACGCTGGCATGGATCGAATAGACTGCTACGCAATGGCACGTCTTACGTGTTAGCGGCGTGGTGCTTCAACCCTCGGTCGCCGCCTCTCGCTTGTGCTCTCATCCGATTGATGTCGATACCGGTGCGCCCACGAATTTAACGAGGTGACCGGCGGCTGTACCGCTGAAACGGTCGTTCCGACCGCGAGTGTTGGAGTGACGAGTCGAAAGCGGACCGATTCGTCCGGGCGAGTAGCGCCAGTCATCGCGCGGGTTCCCGCGATGAACACTCAGAGGTTAAGCTGGGCGGTCCTTGCGAGATTCACCGCTTAGCCGTAAACATCTTCTTTGCGTAGCTCTCTCCTTCTTGGGTATTCCGATTTTCAAGTCTTTCCTTTATTTCTATCTGTTTGAAAGACGCACGCCTTGAATTTAGACATGCACCTTGGTGGAGTTGAGCCCAGCCCCATCCTTACCGAGGCCTTCAGACCCAACTCGCGCGCATCATCATGATGCACCTTGGAGCCAGCGTCACCCGTCAGCCGTTCGCCTCGAGGCGCTAACTTCGCCACCTCGCCCGGGGTCTCAAGACTATCCCACAGTCCCGGGGTATCCCGTGGCCGCTGCCGTACTTTTCCCGACCAGCCACGCGGCAACCCAAAGGTCCAAGGTTGCAACGAGTATATGAGGCTGCAGCCAGGATGAAACGCGTTGTGACACATAAAGCTCAGCATTCGCAGCGAATTCCGCGTCGCCATTGTCCTCCGCGCCCACCTCCGTATTCGAAGGTGCTCGTTACAGGTTTGCTCAGTTGCTCGAAAGCATCAGCGACATCCCGCCGACCTTATGCATGATCTGCGTCCCAGTCCGGTGGGAATTCTGCAGCGGACGCATTGTCGACCACCCCGCCTCGCAAGGAGCTGGCAGATATCGTTCTTAGGCTTTGCGAGCCGGTATGCCAACGCCTCACTTTTGCAGCATGCCTCGTCCGCTGCCCTTTGGACGATCGGCAGGCCGAGGTTCCGGCCGAAGAGCCGAGGTCACGGGCGCTCTCATGAGCGTGACAAGCAATTTCGCTGCCGTAACAATGAGCTTCATCGTGACAAAAATATGCACGATCCGCTCCACCCACAATTCTCATTGGCTCCGTGCTTACTGACTCTCGAAAAAACGTTCTGTAACGGCATCACCTGGCCGGCAAGGCTCTCGCGCTCCGACCGCCCTGCCCCTCGAACGTCGGCGAGGAGTGTCCCAATTCCTGTATGAGAGCACCGCGTGAGAGACCCGGCGCAATGTCGCGTATTTCGTATTGAAAATTATTTTGCTTTAAAAAAGACCAATCGCAGAAGAGCGATTTTCTCGCACCTGACAGGACATCCAAAAAAAGACCCCATTCCGCTCTCTTCATTCGGCCTCTGTCTTCTATACCGATAGGTCCCGCACTCGGGGACATTGGGTCGATCCTCCGGATCGTTCTCAGTCAAAGACAAGCTCTATATCAGAAGAGGCCACTAACATGACTTGCAGCTCAACCATCACTATCGGCGGCTATCCGTTGGACGTAATGAGGCGCTCCTACACCGTATGGCGGCACTTCACACTGGAGGACAGAATCATCCGGTCACGAAGAAAGGACCAGCGCAATCCCCACATCCAAGGCATGCCAAGGACTGAAATAGAGGCCCAGCAGCCGGAGATAGATTTCGCTTACTCCACGACTGCCGACATCCTTCGCCGGCGGCTCGGGCGTGCAAGCTTTACCCGTACGACGTTGGAGCAAGAATACCAGAGGTACTACGACGCAGCCTGCCAGTCTTCCGGGAGCGTGTTCATCGATCACAACCCAGAAACGGCCGGCGCTCGCGCCGAAGCATTCCGCGCTGCCACGCTTGATGATTGGCTTGAAGCTCTTGCGGAGACCGTCAAGTCTGGTGTGAGTCGCATTCGCCGCGGTGCTCGAGAGGTACAAGAGCCCAAGAACATTTTAGTGGACATCATCACTGGTCCCGACCAGCCGCCCACGTTGGACCTGATGGCCCATCATTGCCTTTTCGGCTTCCCGTGCAGTTCGCTCGATAACATGGCGGTCGCGTTGTTGGAGGTGACACTTGGCAACGCTGTGTGCGAGCAAGAGGTGTCTGATTTTGTTCAATACGAGGGCGATACGACATTCAATGATATGAGGCTTCGAAAGACGCGCTGTTACGAGCCGGAAGACATTTAGCACCACTCAGGCCTTCAGTTCGCATGGCACCTGGAACCGTCAAGCGCCTGGGCAACGCTTCAATGCTTCGACCGCACGCGCTAGCTTACGGGCCGTGAAAAATCAGTGACATGCGTCAGCCAGTCGAAGATCTTTCGATAATTTCATAAAGGAAATCACATGGAATGCATCGTACATACAACTATCGGCGAGTATCCGATTATCAGTACCGTCAACCGCTACAACCGGTGGCGCTTCAGACCAGAGGAAAGGATCATCAGGTGTCGGCGAAGAGACCAGCGGAATCCGCTCATACATGGCAAGCCCATCGACAAGCTAGACGCTGGGCTAGTAGACACGGAGTACGTTTACTCGATAACGGCCGATACTCTCCGTCGACGACTCGGTTGTGCAGGATACAACCGCGCCTCACTGGAGAAGGAGTTCTGGGAGTATTACGAAAAAGTCGTCCACTTCTCGGAACCCGGTAATCTGCACTTTACTTCCGAGTTCGCCGAAGACCATGCAAAAGCGTTCTGTAGCTCGATGCTAGACGATTGGCTGCATGCGTTGGCAGAGACTGTGAAAACTGGAACGACTCTCCCACGGCGGAATATGAGCGAATCCGAACGGCCTCGCAATCTGCTCGTCGACATCATCACTGGTCCGGACAAGCCTGCGTTCGAGGAACTTGAACCTGAACATGGTCTGTTGGGATTTCCGTGCAGTACGTTCGACAATATGGCAGTAGCGTTGCTCGAGGTCACTGATGGAAATGCATCGTGCGAGTTGGATGTAACGATGTTTGTGCTGCATCACGGTGACATCACTTTCGATGACATGCTGGGACGAAGGGACGAACTGTAAGCTCAACGTGCGCGATCGACGATCGCGCACGTTTTCATTAATTGGAATGCAGACCGAACACTGCGGTGTGACGGTAGCCCTGCAATTTAGACACCCGGCCCCAACTCTTCCTTTGAACCGCTTCATGCGCACTCGGCGCGCCTATACGCCCGCGTCGACAGGCTGCAACAGCCCTATCCTAATCTTTACGAGCAACCCGATACATGAGCGAATCTAACATCAATAACGACGAAGCTGCCGTTGAGCGCTACGCACAAGCAGCTGCCGGCATTTTCAGTTACGTCGTCGATTGCAAGTTCGACGAATCGCATTTGAACGCAAGCAATCTTTTCCTCGCCATCGAATACGCTTATCGACGCCACCCGAGGTTCTGGCGGGACCTCAAAATTGAGACTGTCGCCGATGGCGTATCGCGCAGGTTTCCTAACTGGCGACAGATTCTTGACCAGTCTGGAAAGCGCCCGAACACCGTCTTGAAGGAACTCGAGGAAACCATATTCATGAACGCTTTCGACGAGGCCAACGCTGAGATGTTACTGGCATTACCCGAATCCGAGCGTCCGACGAACGCGGATGCAGCATTCCTCTTGATTTCGAAGATACTTTCTCAAAAGGGGCTACAAAAGCAAGTCGAATACGCGGAGCGCGACGGGTACCGCTGCGGCGAAGAAGCGCTCAACGGTCTATATCGTCTTACGCAGGGGCAGCGAGGAATTACTGTCGAAAGATTAGGGACCGGCGTAGCTCGCATGTATCGAGATGCGGTAGTGAATCGCGCATATTGACTAGAGCGTAGAGACACCTACCACTTCCAACCAACATGCTGTTTATTCGGTCACCGGAATACACGGCTCCATAACGCGGTCACGACAGCCATGAAGATAATTCTGAGAGAGACTTCATGGTAGGTATCCAGCGAATTAATGGGCGGAGATCCCCGAGCGGGTAGACCCTGGAGGACCCGAACTTTGCGGCGCAACCACGCCGAACGTGCTGCGCGAGCGAATGCCCTCTCAGCCTCTTGCGGCAGATCCGTGACAACGTCAAATTCCCGGCCGTCGATGTACCCTGACAGCGAATAGCCCGAGGCCCGCTGCGTCATCCACCCCACATAGCCCCATGCAAAGACTTGGGTCACTTCGCCTCCTTCGTCGACATTGCAAGTTTCGCGATGAGTTGATACGAATCACCAGCAATATCGCCAGCGCCAGCGGCAGGTATGAGTGCGATTTTTCCAAAGAGTCACACACGGTTTACGTGCCCATGCGACTTTGCTGATACGCGGACGTAAGCAGATTCATCCCTCGGCGCTAATTTCCGGTACACGAAAGACAGTACTTACAGGACGGCGCTTGACGAGTTCCCGGGTGTGTTTCGGTGTTCGTGCGCGACGCACCCCAGCTTTGACGAAGCGTCCGAGCGTCCCAGATGGCACGGTGAGAACGGTATCCACCACATCAGGCGCGAGCATGCAAATCGTCAGTGCCATACGCGAAACTATCGCCCCCGCTTTAGGTTTAAGGCCTTGGGTAAGGCGCCCAACATTAATTCGGTGGTAGCGGATGCGAGCACCTCTTTTTCCACCAACGCGTATGTACGTAGCGTCCATGTTGAACGCCAGGGCCTTCAGGTCCACGCGGCGAAGCTTGGAGGCGTTGGCTGGCAACCAGCCCTCAGAAAGAATATCGTTGATTGCCCAAGGACATTCCGATGGGAACGAATCGTGTCCGTTTTCAGTCGTCGCCTGAGCGAGTGCGTCCGCCCATATCACTTGGAAAGTCCGGAGTTCATCAATCCGGGCACGCAGGCTCGGTGAGTCGTCCAGAATTTCGGCAGCATCTAGCCGTCGAGTCTCAGCCATTGCCGAGCGACTGGCATTGCGCTCGGCTGGCTGGTAGTGCCACTTGAGTAAATGGGCGAGCAGGACCGACATCCGTTTGGTTAGCTCACGCAGTTCAGCCTTCGCGATATCTTCAATCTCATCGGCAAGGTGCTCGATGTCCAGCAGGTCAAAACGATGTTCCCGCAGAAAGCGAGCTTGTTCGCAAGCCCACGCGCAGACATCCTCGTCATAGGTTGGCATCTGAACTCCTTGATAGACATCACCGGCGCCCTGAAGTAGTGAAAACTCATTTCCGGATGATTGCGACCACAAGAACGATGGCACCTATCAGTCCAACGCCAACTGCTATCCGGCCGACCCAACGAATAACACAATCGACATTTTCCGGTGACTCAACGAAGCGAAACAGCCATTTCATGACTTTCCTCGGAGACGGTATGGACTTCTTTCACAACACACCGCGCCCCGGCCCTGTTCGATTAGATGGGACCTTTGACGCGACCGCCGACTCGGTATGAATATGCCGAAAGCGTACGACGAACTCTACAAACCAAGCGGGTCGTTATCTTCAGTTTGTGAGTCAAACCACCCTTTGGCAGTGCGCCCCTTGGCCGCGGCATATTTTTCGACCGATGCGTCGTCGATTTCGTAATCCCCGTTTTCAGTGGGAGTGCCAGCTAGAACGCCACGCTCAACCAGCTTTCTCACGTGCGGTCGATTTACGAAAAGATACTTTGCTGCCTCTGCAATGTTCATCTGCGACCTCGAGTTTCAGCTAGCTCCGATGAGGCCCAATTAGCTGATGCTTTTCGGTGCCTCGTAAACTGTGTCGGTCACGTCGTTGAATTTCCGGACACCGTTCACGAGGCACCACTGCTCCCAGACGTACTGCGCGTCGGCGTTGTGGCCTGGCGCGCCGCGCAACTGATAGATGCGCCCCGACTCGGTCGTCGCCACCATCCGCAAAGGGTCGAACTTCGTTATCGCAGTGCTTACCCGTCCTGTAAAGTCATCTCGGGCGCCAACAAGGTGGCGCTCGCCGGTATCAGTCTCCATAACGCGCCAGCGAACCAGGACGATTTCTGGTTCTCCATTGACACTCGCTACGTTCCACACCGTCATTTGAAACTCCCTCAAGAAAGCTGACTGCGTTTGTCGAAGCGCTGGGAACAAACGGCTCAACGGAGCAGCATGTAGATGACGAATGCGACAGCTAACACTATGCAAAGGACTGAGACGGTCCCACCTAGCAGAATCGTGACGCGGTCAACGTTCTTCTGCGAAGAGGTGAAGCGGAGGAGCCATTTCGAAAATGGGTTGAACTGCTTCATCTCATGCCTCGGTTGGTACGTATGCCATGTCGCTCCTCTTACCACGTGCAAAGACTTGGGTACCGCGTCGGAGGAGAGTCCCGATCGCAGCGTCCTCTGGAACTCATAAGAAACCACCACGGTTCCGTTCATTTGAAAATCCTGGGGACCACTATGACGAGCACGAGGACCACGCCGAGCAACGCTATGGCACCGCCGAGCCACCTTGCAACGCAATCGATATTCTTCTGCGATGAAGCGAATCGGCTTAGCCACTTCATGTTGGGGCTGCCTGCTCAATGGCACTACCTGCCGCCAGCCAGGAAATCGAACCAGTCCCATGAATAAACACAGTCCATAGGCATCGGGTCTTCTTCAATTACCGGACGTGTCGAAAAGACAATACGTTTTTGGAACAAGCTTCGCGCAGGTTCCGGTATCTCCCGGAGGCGAACATATGAAGTATTACCCGCGGTGTGAACAGGAACATCGAGTTGCAGTGGGCGTGGAGGCAGTTCCTCCTTCCCTGTCAGCGCGACCGCAACTGCGCGAGCTACCAGGTCCCACAGGCTAAAGGCGTAGCGGGGGTAATCGTCTAGTGACCCGCATATTTTTCCGTGAGGTTCCTCACTGAGTTCAACCCGATAGTCGGCGAGAGGACCACTTCGCACTCGGCCAATCTTCGCAGTAGCCAATACGCGGCTACCGCTCTCGCGGCCGTCAGGCCATATTTCGACAGTTACTTTGAGCATCGAAGGTGTAACTCGGTCTCAGTATCAATTGAGAAATTCTAAATCAGCGCTGCCATGCCCCAAAGATTCGACGTTTCGCGTCAATCTAGTTCGGAAAACTATGTGTTTGCATCCTTGTGCGCCTCGACTAGCCATTCTTGAATTCGCTGCTGAGCGCCTTCATCGCTGATGCCGCGGCTAGACTCCAGAAGCAAAAAATTTCGCATCAGGTCGCCTGGCTCACGACCAAAGTGATAAGCACCGTAGACGGAATCGTCGATTGCTAGCCATTGCCGCAAGCCCTTACCAAATGCGTAGCAAGTGATTACGTCGGTGCGGCCGGAGCCGTTCAGCACGTAACTCAACCGGGCCTTTCTGTCGCGAGTCGTGTCCACAACCCTTCTCGCCAGTTCAGGCGGTAGGAATGAAATGACCTTCTCCGCCGATAGCGTCTGTAGCCATGAGGTCGTGAGCACGATCTGCACGGATGGATACGGCTCAAGCATTTCGACGAGTAGTGGCGCGTATTCGAACAGTTGCCTGCGCGAGTCGAGGGTCACCTGACTATTCGCGTCAAGAAGAGCGTTCCCACTATGCAGCGTTCCGTCGTAGTCGACAAAGAGCGTTGGAGTGTTCGGGTCCATGATAGGTGTTGACGGCGTCATCGGACTGCCCTTTGGCGTCGAAACAGGCACCCAGGTCGCGCATCCGGAAACGTATTGCTCCGCTCTCGTGGGGCATCGTCATTGCATATCCTTGATAAAACGTCTGAAGATCCCTCACATCACGGCGGTCATCATGCTCCACCAAACCGAGACTCAAGTCGCGTTTTCAGTTTAGACGACATTTGCAAAATGGCAAGGGCCGAAGAGGGTCGCGCCCTACCCGGCGCCCACGACCACGCCAACACCTGATTTGGCTGCGGAAATGAGTGCCGTGAACGGAATGAAGCGATCCAGACTTGGACTGCCGAGCGCGGCGATGCATTGAAGAAAAACAGATAAGGGTACGGTTCCCTCTGTCAAATGTGAGGTCAGGGTCTTTTCGGTGGTAAGGATTCCAAGAAGAGCCAGTCGATGCACCAATTCCTCTGGTGTAACCCACGGCTGCCGCGACAATTCTGCCGCCATGACAGCGCATGCACGGGCTTCCCACGTTCCCGACATCCGAAGTGCATCCGCCCATAACGCGGGAGGATCGTCGTCGCTCACTTGTATTATCTGAAGCAGAAATGTAAGTCTCACACTGCCACGCGATACACGATTCACAAGCGTTCGTTCGCTTTCCTCAACGCCGTCCGTCGTAAGCGCGTTCGCTAACTCGACGTAGCCAATGTCTCCGCGGGCAAGCGCAACGCGGATCACATGCGTCGCAAGTCTCGCCCAAGAGTTGTCTGCCTCACTCACACGTATCCCTGGTTCAAGATGCAGTATTTAATTTCGAGACTTAAGTCTCGTTTTCAAACTATACGGAAGGAGGCACAATTAACAAGCGACATCTGCGTCGAGTCCGCGATATTGAAGGCCGCAAATCCCTTGTGGGCCGAGGATCCGCCCTCCCCGACTTGATTTGGAGATATCAGAGATACCCTTGAGCGCCGCTCAAGAGTTCAACGTCAAGACCCAGCGAGCGGCCCGGCCTCAGCGATATTGCCCGCAAGGCGCTGCGCATGAATGTTGTCATAAATCTCATTTTTCATGATACCGCTTTCTGGAACCAGGACGATTGTTAGGTCCGACCCGACGAAAGGGCAAATCAGCTCAGTGTTATACGAACCGATGCACATGCGCGGCCAGAGACCGCGCATGTCTTAGAGTTGTATCGATGCCCTCACAAACCAATTCCCTATCGTTGGGCCAGCTTGACAATCAATCGCTGTTTCACGATCGGCCTGTCATTTGTGAAAGGTTGAAGTCGCTCTGTAAGCAGAGCGTTTACGAAGACACGCCGTAACGGCACGGTCGGGATATCGCTCGTGGCCCCCGTCTGCAGGACACCGCTTCCCGCCAAGGACGCAATGCCGTGCCAAGTATGCGCAGTAGGTTCACGGTCTGGTGTCCGGAATTGCTCATTATCCAGTTTGCCAAGCGGTACCTCCGGCGCGCAAAATTTAACCCGCCGTTGGTCGCCAGCATCAACCTTGAACCCAATAGGAACGCGTCGTGCGCGCCTCCACATATCGATGGCGGCCCAAACCTCCGGGTCCGTCATTTCAGCGAGCCAATAGATCTGCAAGTCGCCGAGTTGCAGCCGGATGGTCATCAGCATGCCATCCTCAAGTTGCATACGGCCAAAGCCAAAGGACGACTGACCATAGTTCGACGCGAGACAGTGCGCGTCCGTTGCCGCCACCGGGCAGGTCAACACCGGAATATCGCCCGGTAAGCCGGCAGCCTGGTTCAGCTTCGTCCGCAACGATTGCAGTTTTTCCAAAGTTCCAACAGCAACCAGTCCTTCTGCGTCAAATACGCTCGTAGCTTTCATTTTTATGTCCATTCACTTTCAGAGAGAGGTATCACGACATCGCGAATTGCGCGTCCCCGACATGTTTATGGCATCGAGTGCATACATTCTTGAATTGTTCGCGCCCGCGGCAACAGATGCCCGCCATTCGTATAGGTCAACCGACGGGGCATAACGACGAGAAAACTAGCTTTCAGGCGCGGGGATATCTGCTTGACCGAGAAGCTGATTCGCCTGCGCGAGATTTCCGCACGAAGACGCGTCCGAGACTCGGAGGAAATTCGGCCGCCGTGGGAAGTCGATGCACGGTTACTGGGGGGCGCCACACACAAGTTCGGGTCAGCGCGGGAGCCGGCCGTCCTCTCTTATGACGAATTTAGTATTGGTGACTTGCCGCTTTGAGGGATTTCTAGACGGGGCGGCGGGACTGCCAGTAAATTTGTCGCTCCGCCCTCAATTCGAGGTTTGCGAGAGGCGCGCGTTGTGGCGATCGATACGCGCCAACGACTCCTCGCGAGCCGCTTGCTGTTGCTTATGCTGCATGGCAGCGCAGGTTTGAGATTTGCAGCAGACTCTGTTGTATATGAAATATTCGGAAGCGTTTGCTGCAGACTTTGTTGTGCGTCGATAATCCGACATGTTTCCGGAACGCGAGCGGTCGACGATGTAGGTAATAGTTTCTCTTTATCGACGCTGTTGCATTGCCGCATTTGATGACCGCGCGCCCTCTCTCGTCGATTACGAAAGGGGCGAAATCCGCGGCCAGCCTAGGTGGAGCAGACATTATTGTCCGCCCACAAGACCGGTTATCTCTGACCGGCATCTCCACCATGCATTACAAAGTTCCAGCCATTCCGAGAGCCGTGTCATCCAATCATGATTACGGCAACAGTCGTCGCGGGAGAAGTAAGAATCAAAGCTATCTCCTGCCTACGATAAGGTTTGATGGCTCACCACCACGTGACCTGCTTGCAGCGAGGTGGTCCGGCCAAAAGCAATCTTCACTTATCCGTCTGCAGACTGCAATTTTCAAATGCGAACAGCTTGACGTTCTTACAGATCCACTGTGAGGCTCGGAATAAATTCAGCGTTTTCCGATCTAGTTTCGGATCGTCGGTTGTTCTTCGCAGGATAACCACGTGGGTTGCATGCAACGCGACAATTTCCCACTCGGCTGTCGCTGCTTGAGTGGATGCGCCCATGCACCCATAGGTCGACTTTTTGCACTAGGCAGGTTAAATCGCTCACGCACGCGGAATTTAACGGGTCTCCCGCGAGATGAGCAGGTAGGGACATCGAAGTGGGGGCGAAATGCGTCACCACGACAGTCTTTCCCCGAAAGGGTTCGCCTAAACGCTTCTCGAGCCATAGTCTGCTGCGGCGATGCTCGGCTAGCGCGTTTTCCGGAGTGAATAGTCTTCCACAACTTCTTATGAGGTGATGTTCATTCAGGAACCGTCCAGCTTCGTACATCGCATGTCGCTGAGAGGCCGGTCCGAGCCTGTAGTCTACCCATAGGCAACACCCGAGAATTCGGGTGTTGGCAACGACGACTTCGTCACATTCCAGATACTTTATAGAGGTCCCCACCGAAGCCCGTTGAAGTTCCTGCTCAACCTCCCGTAAGTCGCCACCGTACAGTTCGTGGGTGCCGTGCACATAAACAACCGGCGCCGGAAAGTTCTTATATAGTTCGACGCCTTGTGATCGATGGTGTATGTCGCCCGCCAAAATCAGGACGTCAGCCGATGTAGCCCGATCTATCGGCAACCGCCACGCCGACGAGCCGGTCGCAAACTCGTGGTGCAGATCTGAAGCCAGTTGGATTCTCAACGTTCAGCCCTCCAGTAACACGAAAGCAGACTCACCTCGCACCCAACGCAAACCGACATCTGAGGTTAAAAATATACGTTCAAACCAGGTAATTCAACAAAACCCCCACCCAGAATTTCAACTGAGGAGTTTTATCGGACAGAGTCTCATCGAAATTGATTAGTCAACCATATGGAAAACTTCTATAACTTGTAGACGACCAGCATCCGTTCCACGATGCTGTCGGTGATATGTTCGCAAAGCAATCCGCCGCACGCGCGTCCTTCAGTCCAAGACCGGCATACATACGCAGCGCGCGGCACCTTTCAAGTAAAAAACTTGCATTCATGGCCGGAGTTCACCAGGAACGCTTCGATACATCGAGAAAACATGCGCAAGCGCGTAACTAAGTACGATCGATCGCCTTTGCCGAGCGTTCATTCTTGTGCGTGTATCGTTCCGTTCCTTCCAAGTCGTAACACTACGACGTTCGTTACCGGATCAGCGAATGCTGGAATGTGGTCGTTGATGAGGTAGCAAGAGATTCAAACATCAAGATTGTCGAACTATTTGCAATGTCGTGGCGGCGCCGACACCGCTGAACCGCATAACGGGGCATCTGCAGCACGTCGGGAGAGGATGGATGGTCGGTCCTTATTTCGCTGGTCGATCCATGCCGTCGAAACAAATGCGAGGGTCGAGGGTATGAAACCGCGTGGCGGTATCGATGTGCATGTATTTATGGGCCAACGGCTCAACGAACTCCGTTGCGCCAAGGGAATCTCGACCAGGGACCTGAGCGATGCCCTGCCATACGCCAATGCGACTCAGCGAATCGAACGAATTGAACGCGGAGAGGTAAAACGCATCGACATCAGTTTTATCGCTCGGGTAAGCGGTGCGTTGCATATTCACCCCGCATCACTTTTCACCAGGTGCGACTTCCCGTATCAACGAGAATTTTCACCAGATGAGCTTGTCGCACATATTTTGGGACGACTTGAGGTCTTTTGTATGATGCGACATATCTTTCATATTCACTTGTGCAAGTTGGCGTCGCTGTCGCCGGACTACATCGCCAAGATGCAAAACGGCAGCGGGGGAGGTAGTCTCCAACGTCTTGTGAGGCTAGCGGACGAGCTCGATATCCCAGTTTGGCAACTTTTTGCGTAGGGACGCAACGCACCAAAAATTTAGACGAGTCATCAAAAGACAGTCGAGCTAATTCGGCAGATACACGGTTGTCCTTCGAGCTCATTCGACAATGTAGACGCACCACCAGCAGCGTACCCCAAATAAGATGCGATAAGTACAGACTTTTTGTCAGTTATACGAAGTAATTACACTTTCAAGTAGAAGTAAAACTGGAGGGTTTGCTGAAAGCTACGCCCGCGCCGCTTGCGCGCGCACAGCCCTGAGTAGAAGGCCTCTAACAGTTCTTCCATATTGTGAAACAAAGAGTGCGATCTTATTTGTCTAGCCGCAACCAAAGTACAAAAGTACGTTCTTAATTGTTCACGGACACTAGTCGACCTTCTCTTTACCCACGCGCTCGATAAACCGCCACAACGCGTCCTCGGTCGAATACGGCGCGTTGAAGCGGAACCACGCGCTCGCCGCATCGTCCGGGCGGAAATACGAGCCCGGCGCGAGCCAGATGCCGTGTGCGAGCGCGGCCGTCGCCACCTCCCCCGCCCGCTCCGGTTCGACAGGCAAACGCGCCCACAGAAACAGCCCAGCACGCGGCCGGTGAAACAGCTCAAGCCCCAGCGCATCGAGCCGCTCTTCCACCACCGCATGGGCGGCCTTGAGCCGCTCGTTGACGTCCTCGACGTGGCGCGCATAGCGT
>Ga0302178_10000876_pt1 | contig 26280 bp, 27 predicted proteins | sample I_Palsa_E1_3_FD_198790 | JGI IMG/M metagenome (GOLD analysis project Ga0302178, IMG submission 198790) | Peat permafrost microbial communities from Stordalen Mire near Abisko, Sweden - I_Palsa_E1_3 | ecosystem: Environmental > Terrestrial > Soil > Palsa > Peat permafrost | place: Sweden... | reverse complement strand
CGGCGTGCGAACCTCGCTGGCCGCGGCCTTCGGCGATGACGTGTACGGGGACTTCTGCTGGTCGACGCTCACCGAGCAGGAGGGCGTCGACCTCACCTATTCGCGCCGGTTCCAGGACTGGCACTCACCGGTGACGGTCTCCATGGTGGTCGAACGGGACCGCGCCCTGATGACCCACATGCACCCGCCGCCCGTTCCGAGCGGCGAACTGCTCGCCACCATCCCCGCCGCGCGGGTCGGCTTCGCGCACCTGGACGCCGAGCCGCGCGAATGGTTCCAGGCCGCGACCTCCGCCGGGATGCTGCTGTTCGCGGACACGGGATGGGACCAGGACGAGAAATGGTCATCGAGCGTCCTGGATCAGCTGCAGAGCTTCCATGCCTTCCTGCCCAACAGCGTCGAGGCGATGGCCTATACCCACACCGACGACCCCCACGACGCCCTGCACGCGCTGGCCCCGCGCGTCCCCATCGCGGTGGTCACCTGCGGTGGCGCCGGCGCGATGGCCGTCGACTCCATCACCGGCGAGCAGGAGTGGGTTCCCGCTCTCCCGGTCAACGCCCACGATCCCACCGGAGCCGGCGACGTCTTCGGGGCCGCCTTCGTGCTCGGTACCCTGCGGGAGTGGCCGCTGCGGCAGCGGCTCGCGTTCGCCAACCTGTGCGCCGCGCTTTCCGTCCAGTACGTCGGCGGATCGCTGGCCGCGCCGGGCTGGGGGGACATCATCGACTGGCTCGCCCACACCCGGGCTAAGGCGGCGGCCGGTTCCAGTCATGCCGCCGAGCTAGCCAAGGCCTACGGGTTCATCACCGAAGTACTGCCCGAGACCGGGCGGATCTCGGTGCGCCGCGCCCGGGCCACCCTGGCCCGCACCTCCGACGTGGAGACCCACCGAAGCCCGGGGTCCGGGGGGATCTGATGGCCACCGGGCCCACCGCGAAAGCGGATGAGGCGGCCGGGGACGACGGCTACAAGTGGGTCGCCCTGGCGAACACGACCGCCGCCATGTTCATGGCCACGCTCGACGGCTCGATTGTCATCATCGCGCTGCCGGCCATCTTCCGCGCATCCACCTGGATCCGCTGGGGGCAGGCAACATCAGCTACCTGCTGTGGATGATCATGGGCTACCGGCTCGTCCAGGCCGTGCTCGTGGTGGCCGTCGGCCGCCGAGCACCCTGAAGCGCCCAGCCCGGCGGCCGGGCTAACCCCTAGCTGAAGACGGTCGCAGGGCGCTGCCGTCCGAGTGGCACCACCCGTAACGTCGTTGAGGAACGGCATCACGCCATCGCTATCGCGCCTCCCCGTCCCGCCACCGTCCCGCCTGAAAACCATCTTTTTTACCGAACGGACACCGCCGCGTGCCCCCACACACCTCTCTCGGAACACGTGTCCCACGCGGGATGCCTCCCAGCGCATCCGTATTGTGTGGTTGTGGCAACGTACACAGTCTTTTGTTTAGGGTGCCACTTTCATGCCATGGCGGTCTATGGTGCCCACCGGTCCCAACCCGCCGCGGGCGCGCCTTCGCACGAGCCCTGAAGCGCGCGGCTAGGCTGCGGCGAGCACCCGCGCCGCGGTCACGGCCATGACCACCGCGACGAACACATCCATGGCTCGCCAGGCGCGGCGCTGACGGAAGACCGGGGCGAGCAGCCGGGCTCCGAAGCCGAGGCCGGCGAACCAGGCGATGCTGGCCACGGCGGCGCCGCCGCCGAACCACCAGGGATCAGGCCGGGTCGCGGCGACCGAGCCGAGCAGGACCACGGTGTCCAGGTAGACCGCCGGATTGAGCCAGGTGAAGGCCAGGCAGGTCGCCGCGACCGCCAGCCAGGTCGGGGTCGCCGCCGCGCCGTCGGCGATCCTGCCTGCGGGCCGCAGTGCCCGCCGCGCCGCCAGCGCCGCGTAGCCGAGCAGGAAGGCGGCCCCGAGCAGGCGCACGGTCAGGAGCAGGCCGTGGGCGTGCCTGACCACGGCGCCGAGGCCCGCGACGCCCGCCGCGATCAGGATCACGTCCGAGACGGCGCATATCGTGACGACCGTCGGGACGTGGGCACGGGCGATGCCCTGCCGGATCACGTAGGTGTTCTGGGCGCCGATGGCGACGATGAGGGACAGTCCGAACAGCAGGCCCGCTAGCACGGCCGCGATCGTGGCTGGGATGAGCATGAATCCACCGTAGGAACGATGGGCCCGACAATCCAGCTAAACATTCTTCAGCTGCATTAGCATCGCTAATGATGAACCTGGATCCGGACCAGCTCGAGGCGCTGGCGGCGGCCATCTCGGAGGGGACCTTCGACGCCGCGGCGCGGGCCTTGCACGTGACCCCGTCCGCCGTCAGCCAGCGGGTGAAGGCGCTGGAAACCAGCGTGGGGCAGGTGCTTGTCACCCGCTCCAAGCCGGTGCGGGCCACGACGTCGGGGGAGACGCTGCTCCGGGCCGCGCATCAGATCCAGGCCGTCAGCGCCGACGCCCTGCGCGAACTGGGGGCGCAGGACGCGGGCGAAGGGGCCGGGCCGTCTGTCGTCGCGCTCGCGGTCAATGCCGACAGCCTGGACACCTGGCTCCTGGCGGCGCTGGCCGAGCTGGGCGGTGCGGTATTCGATCTGCGGCGCGAGGACGAGAGCCGGACCGCCGAACTGCTCCGCCGGGGCGAGGTGATGGCCGCCGTCACTACCTCGAGGAACCCGGTGCCAGGCTGTGCCGTCCGGCGCCTGGGCCGGATGCGGTATGCGCCGCGGGCGGCCGCCGCCTTCCGCACCCAGTGGTTCCCCGACGGGGTGACCGTGGCCGCGCTGTCCCGCGCGCCGGTGGTCCTGCTCGACCGCGCCGACACCATCCAGGACCGGTACCTGCGCCGCCGCGCCCAGCGGCCGCTGCATCCGCCGCGCCACTACATACCCGAGTCCGGCCCCTTCTTCCAGGCCGTCCGGCTCGGACTCGGCTGGGGCATGATCCCGGACCTGCAACTGGCCCGGGACACCGGCGCGGACCTGGTCGACCTCGACCCGGCCGGCGCGATGGACGTCGAGCTGTACTGGCAGCAGTGGCGAGTAGCCGGTCCGACCCTGGAGCGCGTGGGCCGGGCCGTGCAGGCGACCGCGGCGCAGTTTCTGCGCTGACCGGGAACCGAATCGGTCACCAGCGGCCAGCGCACAGTCCGGCGCTAACCGCCCGGCGGGCGCTCACCGCCCGGTCCAGACCGGCTTCCGCTTGTCGCGGAAGGCGGCGGGCCCTTCCTGCGCGTCCGCACTGTTATAAACCGGCGCCCAGATCCGCTCGGCCTCGTCGAACAGGTCGGGCCGGGACAGGTAGGCGGTGCGCTTGGCGGCCAGCACGGACAGCGGCGCGTTCGCGGCGATCCGCTCGGCTAGCTGCTGCGTCCGTGACCGCAGCTCCGCCAGCGGAACGACCTCGTTCACCAGTCCGATCTCGTGCGCCCGCTGCGCGGTGACGGGGTCCCCGGTGAGCAGTATCTGCAGCGCGATCCGGGGCGGGATGAGCCAGGAAAGCGGCGCGGCCCACGGGGAGCCGCGGCCCACCTTCACCTCGCTGATGGCGAACGTCGCGGAGTCCGCCGCGACGCAGAGGTCACAGCTCTGGGCGAGCAGGAAACCGCCGGCCCAGGCGACGCCGTTGACGGCGGCGATGGTCGGCTTGGCGATCTGGATGGTGCGGCCGAACTGGGGCACGAAGTCCGGCGGCGGCACGGTCAGCGCGGTATCGGCCATCTCCTTCAGGTCGCCGCCCGCGCAGAACGCCTTGTCCCCGGCTCCGGTCAGCACCAGTACCGCCGCGCTAGAGTCCTCGTTGAACCGCCGCGCCCCGGCGAAAAGGCCCTCCCGGGCCGCCGCGTTCAGCGCGTTGCGGGCCTCGGGCCGCTCGATGGTGAGCCAGGCGACGCCGTTGCGCACCCGATAGCTGACCGCGTCTGTCATCGAGGTTGCGGCGTGGAGGCCCAGGCCTAACGCCGGGGAGGCAACGCCGCTTCCTCCCTTCGGCGTGTCGCGCGGCATCCCTACACAGATAACCGCTATTATATTCGATATGGAAAAGACGGTAAAGCGGGCATACAAATACCGCTTCTACCCGACCCCCGAGCAGTCCGCCGACCTGTCCCGGACCTTCGGCTGCGTCCGCAAGGTATGGAACCTGGCCCTGCAGGCCCGGACCACGGCCTGGTCCCAGCGGCACGAACACGTGACCTACCTCCAGTCCTCCGCGCTGCTGACCCAGTGGAAGCACAGCGAGGACCTCGCGTTCCTGGCCGAAGTGTCCTCGGTCCCGCTGCAGCAGGCCCTGCGGCACCTCCAGTCCGCCTTCGACCGATTCTGGGACTCCCAGGCCCGCTACCCCAGGTACAAATCGCGGAAGAAGTCCCGCGCCTCGGCGGAGTACACCCGGTCGGCGTTCCCGGTACCGCGACGGCCAGCTGCACCTCGCGAAGATGACCGGGCCGCTGGCCGTGGTGTGGTCGCGGCCGCTGCCGGACGGCGCGGAACCGTCCACGGTAACCGTTAGCCGCGACCCGGCCGGGCGCTGGTTCGTGTCGCTGCTGTGCGAGTACGTGGTCGAGCCGCTCCCAGTCGGCCACTGCGTGGTGGGCGTCGACGCCGGAATCACGTCCCTGGTAACCCTGTCGACTGGCGAGAAGATCGCCAATCCCCGGCACGAGCAGAAGGACCGGGCGCGGCTCGCGCTGGCGCAGCGTAGGCTCTCCCGCACAGCCGCGGGCTCCGCGAACCGGGACAAGGCCCGGCTCAAAGTCGCGCGGGTGCACGCCCGGATCAGCGACCGCCGCAAAGACTTCCTGCACAAACTCACTACCCGGCTCGTCCGCGACAACCAAGCGGTCGTGATCGAGGACCTGAGCGTGCACAACATGGTCCGCAACCACCACCTGGCCCGCGCGATCTCGGACGCGGCGTGGCGGCAAATGCGGACCATGCTGGCGTACAAGTGCGACTGGTACGGACACGACCTTGTGGTGACCGGCCGCTGGTACCCATCCAGCACGACCTGCTCGGCGTGCGGGCACCGTGTGGGACCGCTCCCGCTGAACGTCCGTGAGTGGGAATGTGTGAACTGCGGCATCCGGCACGACCGGGATATCAATGCCGCGATTAACATCAGAGCCGCCGGGCTGGCGGTGCTTGCCTGCGGAGCTGGCGTCAGACCTCAACGGGAGTCCTCCCGGGCGGGCGGCCGGCGGTGAAACAGGAATCCCGGCGGGCGACCGTCGGGATCCCCGCCCGTCAGCCTCAGGCCGGGGAGAAGTCAACGCGTCACTCCCTGCTTCACAACAGCGAAATGGGCTCGTATATTAGCACATTAGTGAACCGTGAATCACTAATGCCACTACGCTAGTGTCCAACGCTAATGGAGGCGCCGTGGACCTCGATGTGACCAGCCTGCATCACCGCCGCGCCGTCCACCGCTGGGAGCGGATGAGCGTCGGCGACCTGATCGAGCGGGTGACCTGGAGCCGGCCGGACAAGCCCGCCATCGTGGGCCGACCGGGCGCCTACGGCGACGAGAGGTTCGCCGCGCTGACCTACCGGCAGGCCGACCAGGTGGCGAACCAGGTGGCGCACGCGCTGCTGGCCCGCGGGCTCACCCAGGGCGACGTCGTCCTGCTGTTCTGCGAGAACTCGGTCGAGGCCTACCTGGCCAAGATCGGCATCGCCAAGGCGGGCCTGGTCGCCGCGCCGCTGAACCCGATGATGGCGCCGGACCTGGTGACCGCCATGATCGATCTGGTCCAGCCGAAGCTGGCCATCGTGGACGCCGAGCTGTGGCCGAAGGCGGAGCAGCCGTTCAAAGCGAAAGACCTGCCGCCCGGCATCACCATTGCCATCGGCGGGCCGCCTGCCCCGCACAGCGTCTCGTTCACCGAGTTCATCGCCGGCCAGCCCGTGACGGAACCGGACGTCGAGATCCACGCCGACGACATCTGGGAGATCCTGTTCACCTCGGGCACCACCGCGCTGCCCAAAGGCGTGATGATCTCGCACGCGTGCAGCTACTCGGCCGGGTTCGGGTTCGCGCTCTCGCTGACCCGGGGGCTCCGGCTCGAGTCCGACCTGAAGGTCGGGACCTACCTGCCGATGATCTATCACGTAGGTGATCAGCCGTTCACTTACTCCGTGTTCCTGTCCGGTGGCACGCTGGTGCTCGGCCGCAGACCCAATCCGGAACACATCGCCGAGATGATCGCCGAAGACCAGGTGACCGCGCTGTGGGCCGGGTCGCCGGCCATGGTCCGGGCGGTGGACGCGGCGCTGACCTCGCGGCCCGATCTGGACGCGCGCAGCCTGACCGTCATCGTGTACGGCTGGGCCGCGCTGCCCCCGGGCACGCTGGCCTCGATGAAGCGGCACTGCGGCGAGGACCTGTGCGCGTTCGAGATCTTCGGCCAGACCGAGTCGATCTCCTGCCACCGGTTCTGGCCGGACGAGTGGCCGGAGCTCTACGCGGCGACGGCGCCGCAGGACAACTATGTCGGGGTGCCGAGCCCGATCCTGGCCTCGACGGTGCTGGACCCGGACGGAACCGACCTGGCGGACTCACCCGGCGTGGCGGGCGAGGCCGTGTACCGGTCCCCGGCCGTGATGGCGGGCTACTACCGGGACGAGGCCGCGACCTCCCGCGCGTTCCGGTACGGCTGGTTCCATTCGGGGGACAGCTGCGTCTACGACGACGCCGGCCTGCGGATCATGGTCGACCGGTACAAGGACATCGTCAAGACCGGCGGGGAGAACGTGTCCAGCCTGCGGGTGGAGGCGGTGCTCGCCCAGCACCCGGACGTGGCCAAGGCCGCGGTCATCGGGCTGCCGCACCCGCGCTGGAGCGAGGCGGTGACCGCGGTGGTAGTGCTCCGCGACGGGGCGCGAGCCAGCGAGGACGACCTGATCAAGCACTGCCGGGCCAGCCTGGCCGGCTACGAGACCCCCAAGTCGGTGGTGTTCGCGGCCGACCTGCCCGAGACCGTGGGCGGCAAGGTCCTCAAGTACCGGCTGCGAGCCGAGCACACCGGTCACTACGCCGCGGCCAGTCCCTCGTCCTGATCCCCAACCGGTGCTCCAGCGGTGCCCCGCGCGAGGGCCGCGGTCCGTGCTAGGAAACAATGGTGCCTTGCGTTTCCAGCACGCACGGGAGGAACACATGCCGTTCAAGATCAAGGTTTCGCACCTGCCGCCGCGCCTCGCGGCCGGCGCGTTCATCCTCAACTCCGGCGTGGGCAAGTGGTCCGCCGATGACGAGGCCGCCGCCCAGTTGCACGGGTTCGCCGTCGGCGCCTACCCGTTCCTGGCCAAGCTCAAGCCCAAGGACTTCGTCCGGCTCCTGGCGGCGACCGAGATCGCGCTCGGCGCAGCCCTGCTGGTGCCCGTCATCCCGTCCGCCGCGGTGGGCGCGGGCCTGACGGCGTTCTCCGGCGGCCTGCTCGGCCTGTACGCCAGGACGCCCGGCATGCGCAAGGACGGCACCCCGTTCCCGAGCCAGCAGGGCATCGCCCTAGCCAAGGACGTCTGGATGATGGGCATCGGCCTAGGCCTGGTAATCGACGACCTCACCGACTGACCCCCATGATTCGGAAGGTTTTTAGCCCCTTCGGAACGGGACCTGGTATCCGCCCCCCGCATGACACCAGCCCACCCGGGCGTCGCGCAGGTAACACCTCCGCAAGACCTTCGTCCCCGCGATGAATTCCGCCTGGGTCGCCAGCATGACCGCGACCCTGGAGAAGCTAGCCGCCCTGGCCAGGAGCGAGAGGCTGGTTTAGCGCCCCCGCCAGGAGCGAGACGCTGGTTTAGCCCCCGCCAGGATCATTCGGCCGCTGGCCGCAGCGCCAGCAAGGCGATCTCCTCGTTGCGGGCCAGGTGCCGGTGCACCGCCTGCGCCGCGCCGTCCGGATCGCGCCGCCGGAAGGCGGCTACGAGGTCCTCATGCGCCCGTTCGCGACGCCAGTGCTCATGCGGGTCGGGATCGAGCAGGCCGAAGCCGATCCGGATGTAGCGTTCGGCGGCTCGCCACAAGGTCGTGAGGATCCGGATGTCCCAGGTCGTGGCGGCCGGCGCGAGCAGCGCCAGGTGGAAAGCGTGGTGGTCTTCGTAGATCTCGCTCATGCTCCGCTGCTCCTCGCCGAACTCCGCCGCCTGACGCTCCAGCCGCTCGAGCTCGCGGCCGGGAAGCATCAGGCAGGACCGCTGGGCGATCTCGGGTTCGAGGGCACGCCGCAGCCGGTAAATGCCGCACAGTTCGTCCAGGTCCAGCGGAGCGACCAAGGCGCTGCGGCCGGGCCGGGTCACGACGAGGCCTTCGCCTTCCAGGCTGCGCAGCGCCTCGCGGACCGGGATGAAGCTGACCTGCAGCATGTCCGCGATCTCGCGCAGGGAGAACTCCTGCCCGGGAGGCAGCGCGCCGGAAAGAATCGACCGGCGCAGCTCCACCGTGACCTGCTCCGCCACGGACCGCGTCTCGATCGGGCGGACCGCCGGCGCGGCTGTCCCGGTGCCGGCCGTCTCGCCGGGAGATGTCCCCATCCGGACTGCCTCGTTCCTTTACTGTTATCACATATATCTGTTAGCGTCTGAGCCAGATTTTAGGCGAGATATCAGGCAAAGGAGCATCTGATGACCATCGCGCCCAAATTCGCTCACGTGGTGTTCCAGACCAGCCAGCCCGCGCAGATGCGGGACTGGTACTGCGCGGTCCTCGACGGGCACGTGGTCTACGAGGACAAAGCGCTGACCTTCATTACCTTCGACGACGAGCACCATCGCATCGCGCTGCTGAACCCGCCCGTTCCGCTGGAGCGCAAGAGTCCCACGACGGCGTGCATGCACCACGTGGCCTACACCTTCGGTGATCTCGACCAGCTTCTCGCGCGGTATGAGTCGCTGCGGGACCAGGGCGTCCGGCCCGCGGTATGCATCGCGCACGGCGTGACCACGTCGCTGTACTACCGGGACCCCGACGGCAACTTCGTCGAGATGCAGATCGACAACTTCAGCCGGCCCGACGACGCGACCGGCTACATGAACGGTCCGGAGTACGCGGGTGACTCGGTGGGACCGGCCTTCGATCCCGAGGCCATGCTGGCGGCCCGCCGGGACGGCGCCAGCGTCGAGGAGCTGACGGACCGGTCGTGGTCGCTCCAGGCTCAGCTGCCCGACCCGATGGCCGTGCTCAGCGGAGCAAGCTGATGGCCGGGCCGCGCACCACCGTCGAGTTCAAGGCGGACGGCCTCACGATCACGGCCCTGACCACCGAGCCGGCGCCGGATGCCCCGGTGCCGGATTCCCCGCGGCCGCTGATCGCCGCCCTGCACGGCGGCACGTACACCTCGCGCTACTTCGACGTGGCGGGCTCGCCCGAGCGATCGTTCATGGACACCGCCGCGGCCAGCGGATACCAGGTCGTCAGCTTCGACCGGCCGAACTACGGCGGCAGCTCGCCCCTGGCCCCGGAGCAGAACACCTTCGACCGGCACGCCGAGCTCCTGGCCGACGCGATTGCCCAGGCCGCCAGGCGCTTCTCGGCGGAGCGCGTGCTCCTCGTGGGCCACTCGATCGGCGGCATGATCGCCCTGATGATCGCGGCGGGGGAGACCGACTTCCCGCTCGCGGGCGTGTCGGCGACCGGGATGGGCGCGGTCATCCCGGCGGGCGGAGCCGCGCAGGCGCTGGCGTCCCTGCCCGTGGACCAGACCGTCGACCTGCCCTACGACCAGCGGGACCAGGTGATGTTCGGCCCCGCCTTCACCCACTCCGCCGCCGCGGTGGCCCAGGCGCACGGCTCCTACGCGCCGGTACCGGTGTCCGAGCTGTTCCAGGCGCCGCGCTGGCCGGTCGACCGCCTGCCCGGCCTGGCCCCCAAGGTCCGGGTGCCGGTGCACAACGCGCTGGCCGAGTTCGATGCGCTATGGGACAGTTCGCCGGCGAACGTGGCGCGCTTCGCCGGATTCTTCACGGCCGTGCCGTTCATCGAGGCCAGTATCGCCTGGGGCACCGGGCACAGCATCGACCATCACACCCTCGGGCACGCCCTGCACCTGCGCCAGCTGGCCTTCGCGGCCGAATGCGCCCTGTGGGCGCGCCAGGATGGGCACGGTTAACGCATCCTCGCGTCCGGTGTCACGCCTGACGTCGCTACCGCGCTCGGTCCAGGTGCTGGTGGCGGGCGGCGGCCCGGTCGGCCTCGCCGCGGCCGTCGAGCTGGGCCGCCGCGGCGTCAGCTGCCTGGTGATCGAACCCCGCGAGGAGGTCAGCCACGCCCGGCCGAGATGCAAGACGGTCAACGTCCGCACCATGGAGCACCTGCGGCGTTGGGGCATCGCGGACCGCTTCCGGGCCGCGGCGCCGCTGCCGGTGTCCTGGTCGAAGGACATCGTGTTCTGCACCTCGCTGGCCGGCTACGAGCTTTCGCGTTTCACCGGCGTGCTCGGGCTCGCGCTCGACGGTGACCGCTTCCCTGAGACCGGCCAGCAGGCCCCGCAGTACGTGCTCGAGGAGCTACTGCGCGACGTAGTAACGGAGCTGCCCGGCTGCGCCCTGGCCACCGGCCTGCGGGTGACGTCCGTCGAGCAGGACCCGGACGCGGTGCGGGTGACCGTCCAGGACCGCGCGGGCGGCCAGGCCAGCGTCGAGGCGGAGTACCTGCTCGGCTGCGACGGCCCGCGCAGCACCGTCCGGGACCAGATCGGAGCGCGCTACGTCGGTGAGTTCGCGCTGCGGCCCAACTTCGGCATGGTCTTCCACGCTCCCGGCCTGTGGCCCCAGGTCAGGCACGGCCCGGCCGTGCAATTCTGGATCGTCAACGACCGCGCCCCGGCCCTGATGGGACCCATGGACCGGAACGGGACGTGGTGGATCATCGCGCTAGGCGTCCCGCCCGAACTGGGACGGCGCACCGCGGCGTCCCTCATCGAAGGAGCCGCGGGCGTGCCGGTCGAGGCGCGGATCCTCTCCGACGACCCGTGGACGGCCCGCATGCAGCTGGTGGACCGGCTCCGCTCCGGCCGCGTGTTCCTGGCCGGCGACGCCGCCCATCTCAACCCGCCGTTCGGCGGCCACGGCCTCAATACCGGCATCGGGGACGCGGTCGACCTCGGCTGGAAGCTCGCGGCCGTGCTGCAGGGCTGGGGCGGGGAGCAGCTGCTGGCCAGCTACGAAGCCGAACGCCGCCCGGTGCAGGACCGGGTGATCCGCGAGGCGAGTGAGAACATGAAAACGCTCTCCACGGACCTGACGGCCGCGAGCCTGGAGGACGACACCGAGGCCGGCCGCCACGCCCGCCGAGCCGCCGACCGCCGCATCCAGCAGGACAAAGCCGCAGAATTCCACTCCCTCGACCTAGTCCTAGACCTCTCCTACGACCCCTCGCCCCTGCTAGTGCCCGGCCCCCACCCGGTCCCCCACCCGGGCCCCCACCCGGCCCCCCAGCCGGCCCCGCACCTAGCCGCCCGGCCGGGTGAGCGTCCGGTCCCCCACCCGGGTGCGCGTCCCGGAGCCCGCCTGCCGCACGTCTGGCTCGGGCCGGGCCGCTCGGTCTACGACTCACTCGGCCCCGCCATGACCTTGCTCGTCCTCGACGCGCCCCCCGGCTCCTGGCAGCCCCTGATCCAGGCGGCGTCGAAGGCCGGCGTCCCCCTCGATGTTCTCGACCTGCGCCCGCGGGACCTGCGCCCGCGCTACGGCGCGGGCCTGTTGCTAGTCCGTCCCGATCAGCACGTGGCCTGGTGCGCCGATGCCATGCCCGCCGACCCGGCGGCGATCATCGACCGGATCCGGGGCGCCAGCACGACGGCCCGGACGAGTTTACTTTGTGACCTAGACACCCAAAGAAAGGGAGCCACTCGTGACGACCCCGACGACCTCGACCCCGGCCCTGACCAGTAATGAGATCGTCTCCGACGACACCGAACGCATCACCGGCCACCGCCCGCGCGACGTCGAGTCCTACCTCGGCGAGACGCTCGGCGACCTCAACGACCAGGCCGCCCGCTGATGAGGTCCGCGGGAGCCGGAACATGATGACGCCCGCAGCGGACTGCCTGATCTGCCGTCAGGAACAGGCCGATCCTGGCGATGTCGTCTTCGCCGACGAGGATTGGTCCGCCGGCGTAATCGCCGGGTACGACGTGCCCGGCTGGCTCGTCCTCCGGCTGCGCCGTCACGCCGAGGGCTTCGGCCAGCTCAACGAGGCCGAGCTCGCCCAGTTCGGCCGCCGGGCGCGAGACACCATAGCCGCCGTACGTACCGTCACCGGCGCGGCCGCGACCTACCTGATCATCTTCGGGGAGGCCAATCCTCACCTGCATGCGCTCATCACCCCGCGAACGGCCGACATCGCCGAAGACCGCCGCCTAGGCGACATCCTGAAACTGCGCACCGAACGCAACGACGCGCAGGCGGCCCGCGCTCTAGTTCCCGCCCTCCGCACCGCCTACCTCAGCAGCGCCGCCCAGCCGATCGACGCGACCCTATGACCGATCCGCCGGCCCTGCCGGCGCCCCAGTGCCCGACCCCGACCTGTCGGAGATGGGCGCGGACACCACCCGCAGGGTCCAGGCGCCGATATTCTGCGACGGTCGCGCTGGAGCGCACGCGGGCGGCGTTCGCCTGTGCCTTGAGGTCCCGCGTGTCCCAGGGGTTACGCCTGTCCCGGGCGTCACGCATCCAGCTTCTCAGCAGCCGATTTTCGTGGTGGATCCGGGCTTGGCGGCGGATCCGGTGCATCCCGATCCCCCCGATCCACCGCCAGGCCCGGATCCACCACGGTAAGCGAAGGCGCTCTGAGGTGATTGTTGCTTATGTCAGTATTTGCCGAGCAAAGTGGTCGACTGTGTTGACCGCAAAGCGCACCGCTGCGCGACAGCCTCATCCGGCGGCGGGGATCCGCGGGTACCGTATCGGCTTGAGCGGGTGGCTGCGGGTAACCGGGTGGCATCGGGCGACGGGGGAGCTGCGGGTAACCGCGGAGTAGGCTTCGGATGCCAGAGCGCGTTCCCATAATCTGGCCGGAGGAGAGTCACATGCCACTTTTCGGCGGAAAACAGGCCGGCGACGCGGCCACCTGGGAGCCGCAGGCCGCGGCGGGCAGGCTGGCGCAGACCGCGGGCGCCTCTCCGGCGGGGGTCTTCACCTCTGACTTGTCCGTCTCCGAGTACGTGCTGCTCGGCGAGGCCGGGTTCGAGCCGCTCGGCTTCGTGGTGGGATCGTCCATCTACCACATCGGCCTGCAGATCGGACGATGGTCGCAGAACCAGGAACTGCAGGTCCTGACCCAGGCCATGTACAACGCCAGGGAACTGGCCATGAGCAGGATGCAGGCGGAGGCTGACCACCTCGGCGCCGACGGCATCGTCGGCGTCCAGCTGCGCTTGCAGAGTTACGTGTGGGGCCAGGGTGTCCTGGAGTTCATCGCGACCGGGACCGCCGTGCGCGCGCTGGGCAGCACCGGCGGCGGCACCGGCGGCGCCCATCGGGCCCCGGACGGCCGGGCGTTCACCTCGGACCTGTCGGCCCAGGACTTCTTCCGCCTGCTGGCGGCCGGCGCCGTGCCGGTGGCGTTCGTGCTCGGAGTCTGCGTGTACCACATCGCCCATCAGTCGGCGATGCAGTCACTGCGCCAGGCCGGCCAGAACCAGGAAATGGTGATCTTCACCCAGGGCATCTACGAGGCCCGCGAGCTTGCGCTGGCCCGGATGCAGGCCGAGGCGACGCAGGCCAAGTCCTCGGGCATCGTGGGGGTGAACGTCGCGGTCAACAACCACGTCTGGGGCGAGCACGCCACCGAGTTCCTCGCCACCGGAACCGCCATCCGGCGCCTCGCCGCCGAGCACCGCCTCCCCGAGACCTCGCCCAAGCCCACCTTCACCCTGGGTCTGGACCGCTAGTGGATCTGGACCGCTACCGGGGCTGAACAGCTAGCGCGGCTCGACAGCTAGCCGGACCCGACAGCTAGCCGGACCCGACAGCTAGCCGGACCCGACAGCCAGGCCGGGCCGTTTCACTCGCCCGTCTGGCCGTCGATCGACTCGCGGATCAGGTCGGCGTGCCCGTTGTGGCGGGCGTACTCCTCGATCATGTGAGCCAGGACCCACCGGAGGCAGACGCGTCCCTGGCCCCCCCAGGCCCAGTGCGACCTGCTCAGCGCCGCGGCCCCATCCTGGCCGAGCTGGGCCCGGACGATGGCGTCGGACCGGTTGACCCGCTCGACCCACAGGGCCCGCAGCTCGCCGCCGGTATCGTCAGCGGCGCTGTTCCAGTCCCAGTCGGGGTCCGACTCCGGGCGCCCGCTCGCCCACGGCTCCGGCTCCGGTTCGCCGCCGATCACCTCGGTGAACCAGTAGTCCTCGACGTAGGCCAGGTGCTTCAGCATCCCGCCCAGCGTCATCGTCGTGGGCGGCAGCGCCATCCGCAGCTGCTCGTCGTCCAGCCCGCGGCACTTCCACTCCAACGTCGCGCGCTGGTAGGTCAGGAAGCCTCGCAGCGTCTCGGCCTCGCCGCTTTCCAGCGGAGGCTCGGGCCGGCCATGCTCGTCCATCAGCACCTGATCCACGACCGCATTCTACCGGAGCGAGCCAGTCACGCTGAGCTGTTTCCCCTGGTCAGCCGTAATCTCGTCGGCCGCCAACCGGGAAAGCTCGGTGAGCCGTGGTATCACCGCGGCCGCCAGGCGCTTCCTTCCCGGGGGTTGAGCTCAGCGGGGCAGCGCCGTCGCGGCGGGGCTTGGTCTGCGCGGCGGGCGGGGGCCGCCCTGGCTGGACCGGCGGATCTCGAGTTCGGGCTCGAAGATGACCTGCCGGTGCTGATGGCCGTCCTGGCCCGTGGCCTCCTCCAGCAGCAGCTGGGCCGCGGTGCGGCCGATCAGCTGCCGGGGCTGGCGGACCGACGACAGCGGCACGGCGGCGGCCGCGGCGAAGTCGATGTCGTCGTAGCCGACGATGGCGATGTCGGTGGGCACCTTGATCTTGCGCTCGGTCATCTCCTGCAGCAGGCCGAACGCGACCAGGTCGTTGGCGCAGAAGACCGCGGTCGGCCGGTCCGGCGGTCGCGTGTCCGCGATCACACTGCCCGCGGCCTTTCCCGCGGCGACGTTGAGCGCCGGTGTCTCGAAACCCATCAGCTCCGCCGGGCCCGCGCCCGCCCTGGCCAGGGCCCGCAAGGCGCCCTCACGGCGATCGGCGACCTGGCGGAGGCTCACCGGCCCGCCGGCGAAGGCGATCCGCTCATGCCCGGTCTCGAGCAGGTGGGTCACGGCGATATCGCCGCCGAGCACGTCGTCGACCGAGACCGAGCACTGCCCGCGGCCCGGGGACCTGCTGTCCACCAGGATCACCGGCGTGCCCCGGGCCTGCAGCTGAGCGAGCCGGCGCCGGTCCTCACCGACCGGGGTGATCAGGATGCCCTGGACCCGGTTTTCCTCCAGCAGGTCCAGGTAGCCGTTCTCCCTCGGCAGCTGGTCATCGGAGTTGCACAAGATGACGGCCAGGCCGGACTTGCCCACCTCGTCCTCCACGCCGCGGGCCACGTCGGTGAAGAACGGGTTCGCCACGTCTAGCACGATCAGGCCGATCATCCGGCTGCGCCCGGCCCGCAGCTGCCTGGCCGACTCGTTCCGGACAAACCCCAGGGCCTTGATCGAGGCGTGCACGCGGTCACGGGTCGCGGCCGCCACGATGTCGGGCCGGTTCATTACGTTGGATACGGTGCCCACCGACACGCCCGCATGCGCGGCCACTTCCCTGATGCTGATGGGAGCGTTCACCGCCATCCCCTTGGTCCCTCACGCCAGTGCCCGCGACGCTTTTAGAACACGTCAGTCATGACAGCCCAAGCTTACGGGCTGCCGGCGTCACCCACGGAACGACCCGGCCGTAGGCCAGACGTTCAGCCCGCCTGAGGTGGCGAATCAAGTGCCTTGCCGATGAGCGTCATCTCGGTCTGGACGGCGGCGCCGGCCACCTGGACCCGGCGGTTGAACGACCGCAGCTGGGTGAGCGAGGACGACCGTGCCTGCTCGGCGGTCAGCTCGGCGCGGGCCTGGTTGGCCTGGACCAGCGCCTTGGCTATCGGGGCGATAGCGGGCGGGAACGTGATGGCCGCCAGGCTCGTGTCGAACGCGTGCTCCGATGTCACTTCCGCCGTCAGGGCCGCTTCGGCTTCGGCGAGGTTGCGGCTTTCGCTGGCGGTGTAGGCGGCCAGGTCAGTATTCAGTTGCTGGCTGGCCGGAGTCATGATCGCCATGTACTGGCTGGCCAGCATCTGCGCGGTCGTACATTGCAGCCCGGAGGGCGACAGGTTGGGCTCGCACGAGGCGGCGGCAAGCGCGGCTTTATGACGCGCGCCGGTACCCGAGGCGTAGAGCAGGCCCGCGGCCACCAAGAGAGCGGCCAGGATGGAACTAACCACGAGTATGACGCCGCCCGCTGTCGTCTGGGCCTGGCCGTCTCTGGCGTACGCCTCGCTCATCAGATTCCTTTCCTAACCCGTCCCGCCGGTCTTAACCCGTCCCGCTGGCCCAGCCCCGCCCGCGCGATGACGATCGCTGCCTTATTCGCCGCTGGGGTGCTCTGTGAAGGAGTCGAGTCCCTTGAAGATCTCCTCGTTGAGGATGAAGATAAAACCGAACACGAATAGCGCGAAAATCGGCAAGACGATGAGGTATACGAGCCAGTTCCGGCCTTCCTTTTGGCGGGCGACGATCCAGCGCTTTACCGGCGGCAGCCGCAGCGTGAGCAGGAAGAGGCTGCACGCTGAGTACTGGTAGAAGCGCTGATGGAAGACGGGGTCACCGTCACCAGCGAAGCCGGAGCCATTTGACCCGCTCTGGAACCCGAATCCCTCCAGCAGGCTCAGGTGGAAAAAGAGCAGTCCCCAGATGACATAGATGAGCCGGTGCAGCTGCTTCCAGTACCGGCCGAGCTTGCGCTGCGCCCACGGGTTGCCGGTGAGCAGGAGCGGGATGACCAGCATCACCATGATGAATCCCACCAGCTCGAAAATGTGCCCGGCCAGCCGGCCGAACACGCCTCCCGCGAAGGTATCGGTAATACCGGCCGCGGTGGCGTCGCCGATGGCGCAGCACGCCATCATGATCCCGTACCAGCGCCGCAGCGGGACGAACCAGCGCTGCCCGGTGAGCGTGACCATGGGCGTGACGAGCAGGCACAGGAACAGGCAGATCTCGGCCCCGGTCCCCAGCGTGTCGTCGACCGAGACGGAGAAGGTGTTGCTGTTCAGCGTGACGAGGGCGGGCAGCATGAAGAACAGCGGGACCAGCCCGGGGATGCCGAGCAGGACAAGCGCGACCGCCTTCCGCTTGATCCGGGAGCCGCCGAACTTGAAATCCACCTCCATCCATTCATCCAGGCGCTTAGCCACCCGCCGCGGCGGCGCCTGGTAGTCCTCGGCCGGCTCCTTTTCCGCCTGCCGCGCAGCTATGGCATCGTCAGGGTATAGGTCGGGCTGGTAGGTATCCGGGTCGCCATACGGGGCCGGTCGGTAGTTATCCGCGGCCAGCTTTTCGTCCATACCTCTGCCGATAGTGCTTCTGGCCATCTCGACTCTCCTTCCTTTCCCGCTATTTGCTATTGACTTCGGGCGGTCTTATCTCTGGGGAGGCAGGGCGGCCACGACCGGGTGATCCTTGTGGATCTTGCCCACTCTGGACCCGCCGCCCGGTGAGCCGAGGTCATCAAAGAACTCGACGTTAACCCGGTAGAAGCCCTTCCACTGGGCGGGCACGTCGGCCTCGAAGGAGATCGCCTCGACCGGGCAGACCGGCACGCACGCGCCGCAGTCCACACACTCGTCCGGGTGGATGTAGAGCATGCGCTCGCCCTCGTAGATGCAGTCGACGGGGCACTCCTCGATGCAGGTCTTATCGAGCAGGTCGACGCAGGGCAGCGCAATGACGTAGGTCATGTCGGAACTCCCTCTGAGGGTCTCGTGCAGTTATTTGTCCCCCTCCCGGTTATCTGTGCGCCCCGGTTATTTGTGCCCCCCCGGCGCATCCGCCTGGCCCGGACCCTGATTTTCCTGAAGGCCGCTGTCCGGCGTCTCGCCTACACCGCCTGACCGGAAGACAAAGAACCGGAATCCGTGCAGCGCTACTTCCGTGGACCCGGATACCAGGGCGAACAGGAACAGGGCCGCGGCGAAAGCGGCCATCACGCGGATGGCCACGAGCTGGCGGGGCCGGGCTTTCGCCTTGGCGGCCGCGCGGGCCCCTGGCGTGGCCGCCGGCCCGGGTTTCGGCCTGGGGGCGGGCTTGGTCCCGGGTGCGGCCGTCGGCCTCGCCGCGGGCGGGGCTTCCACTCCGGCCTGGGGTTCGGGAGCCGGCTTGATCATCGGTTCGAGCGCGGGCGGGACGACCGGCTTGATGGCCGGCGGCGCGTAGGTAATGAGGTTCTGGGTGACGTACGCGGCCACTCCGCCCAGCTCGCCCGATAGCTTCACGACGGTGGCCCGTAGCTCGGCGGCCTCGAGTTCAGCCGCCGCGAGCTTGGCGGCCGCCTGGTCGGAGGCCTGCCGGACCAGCTGGTCGGCGTCGCGTTTCGCGCCTGCCAGAGATGTGGCCGCCTGATCGCGCGCCTCATGCCTTATCTCGGCCGCAGCCTGGTTGGCCTCGGAGATAATCCAGCTCGCGAGTTGTGCCGAGCCCGCGTCCCAGACCGGGACCGCCCCGGGCCCGCCTTGGACCGCCCCGGGCCGGCCTTGGACCACCCCGGGCCGGCCTTGGACCGTCCCCGGCCGGCCTTGGACCGTTTGTGGCCGGGCCGGGATCGTTTGCGGCCGGGCTTGGATCGCCTGTGGCCGGGCCTGGACCGCCCCTGGCTGAACCCAGTCGGTGACCTCGGCCGCCCTTCCCTGGAGCACCGGCCCTGGCGGCGCGAGGTTCGCGCTGGGGGCGAGGTCCGTCCGCACCGGCGCGGGCAGGACGGGCACCGGACGTCCAGTCGGCTGCGGGCGCGGGCCGCGGGAGGGCGCCGGCGTCGGTTCCTGCTGTACCGCGGATCCGCCGTCGCCGAACCAGCCTGGGGCGTAGTTCCTGGGCCGCGGCGGTTCGGCGTCCTGCCGGGGCGGGACCGGGCCTTCGGGCCAGCTGGGGTAGTCGTCCGCCCGCAAGCCCGCTTCCGTGGCGGCCCAGCGCGGGTCCGAGCCTCCGGGCCAGCTCGGGTGATCGGGGTGCAGGGCGTACGGACCTGGGCGTCCGGGCCAGCTGGGGTGGTCGTCCCGGTGCACGGGCGGCTCGTGATCGGGCCAGGGCGGGTCGGGACGGCCGATCCAGGGGTCGCCAGCGGTCCAGTGACTGTCGGCGTCAGCGGGTCCGTCGGCCGGGGAATAGTCAGCGAAGGAGTTAATTCTGTCGTCGGCCCGGCGCCTGGAGGTCTTGGCGTGCGTGGCGGCCCGCCTGCCGTCGCCCCGGCGGTGGCCGTACGCGGACATCAGCGCCGCGGCGGTCAAGACGATCAGCGCCTCCCCGACGAAAAGCGCCTGGCCGGCCAGCGAGCCTGATGCCTGCGTCTTGACCGTGGCCCACGGCGCGGGCGCGTCTTCGGGAGCGTCAGGCCCCGCGGTCACGCTGACTGCGGCTGCGGGCGCGGTCGGCTGCATGAAGTCCGCCGGCGCTGTGCGGGAACCCTTGTCGGCGTTCATCGTCTCCGTCTCCAGCATTCGGGAAACGGCGTATGCGCGTCCCGTGGGCTGTGCCTGTTATGCCTAGCCGAAGCGTGCTCGTGCTCAGTCAAGATGGTGACAGCAAGGGCGCGATCTCGCGAGCCATTTGGCTAAATTGGGTAAGCTGAGAAATGATGACTCTGCGTGTACTGGGAAGATTACTCCGTGGAATCAGCGTGACGGTGGTCGTTACTAAGAATGTCCGCAATTGCCCCGACCGCTTTATATAACATAGGCCGTCCGCCGCCGTCCGTCCCTTAAGAAATACGTAAGATCTCTATGCCGAACGAGCCCTGGTGCGTCACGTCCCTACCATCCCCGCGCCAGCACGTGGTCGCTTACCGCCGCGCTTTATATCGCGGCCGAGGCGCTGGATCCCAAAGGCACCCATCAGCTGATCAGCACCACGGCGCCGTCGCGCGCCGTAGCCCTACGATGGGCTCCGTGCTCATCGATCGCCTCGACCATTTGGTGCTGACCGTCGCCGACATCGACGCCACCGTGGAGTTCTACACCCGCGTGCTGGGCATGCGGGCGATGACGTTCGGCCCGGGACGCACCGCCCTTACCTTCGGCCACAGCAAGATCAACCTGCACCGGGCCGGTCACGAATTCGAGCCGAAGGCCCTCCGGCCGACGCCCGGCAGCGCCGACCTTTGCCTGATCGCCGCCGACCCGCTGGAGCGGGTGATCGAGGAACTCGCCGCGCACGGCGTCCCCGTCGAGGAGGGGCCGGTCGAACGCACCGGCGCCGCCGGTCCCATCCTCAGCGTCTACTTCCGCGACCCGGACCAGAACCTGATCGAGGTCAGCAACTACATCTGATTCCGACGCGCAGACCGCGTCCGGGCGCGCGCGGCCGTGCGCACCCGGTGGCCGCGCCTAATCAGAGCGTAGCGAGGAAGCTCCCGGCCGCGTCCTGGACCCGGTCCCGGTCACCGGTGGCGAGCAGGTCGAGCAGCAGCCCGCGGATCGTCGCGATCACCAGTGTGGCCGTGCGGGTCGCCGCCGCCGGGTCGGTGCCGGGTCCTTGCGCGTCGACCAGGGCGCTCATCCAGTCGGCCACGACCCGCTCCAGGAACCCCGCGAACTGCTCCGGCGCCTGCAGAGCGCGTCCGTAGACCGCGAAGAACAGCCTGAACTCCGCCCACCGCCGCGGGTCCGAGGTCCGCGTCCAGGCCGCACGCGCCGCCGTCGCCAGGTCGGGCTGCGCGCCGGCCCGGTCGCTGTCGGCCGCGATGCGCTCCCGCAGGCGCCCGAGGATGGCCACGAGCATCTGTTCCTTCGTGCCGAAGTGATGCACCAGCGTCGTAGGCGAGACCCCGAGGGCGGCGGCGACGGGCCGCCACGACACCTCGGAGAACCCGTGCTCGACCGTGTAGTCGACCACCGCGTCGAGCAGTTCGGCCCGCCGCTGATGGTCGACGGGCCGCCCTGCCATCGCTGCCTCCAGGTGCCAGTCTTGGCTTGACATTTCAGGTACGACTGTACTATAAATATTTCTAGTACGTATGTACAAGGAATAAGCTGCTGACTTCAACGGCCGCCCGCCGCGGATCCGCCCGGCGGGCGCCCACAACCTGGAGGTTTCCCATGCGCGTTTTCGTCACCGGAGGGTCGGGTTGGGTCGGCCGCGGGCTTGTCCCCGAGCTGATCGCCGCCGGCCACGAGGTCACCGGGCTCGCCCGCTCCGACGCTGCGGCCAGGGCCATGCAGGCCGCGGGGGCCGGGGTCCGCCCGGGGTCGCTCGACGACCTCGGCACCCTGCGCGAGGCCGCCGCCGCCTCCGACGGCGTCGTCCACCTCGCGTTCAAGCACGACATCGCCTTCTCCGGCGATTTCGCCGGTGCCACCGCCGCCGACCGCGCGGCGATCGAGACCTTCGGCGAGGCCCTGGCCGGCACCGGCAAGCCGTTCGTCATCGCCTCGGGCATCCTCGGCGTGCTCGGACTCCCGCCCGGAGCCGTCGCCACCGAACGCGACGGGCTGGCCGCGGCCGACGGGGACCGCGAGGTCCCGATCAGCGGCGGCGGCGGCCGGATCACCAACGCCCATTACACCAGCGCGCTCGCTGGCCGCGGGGTCCGCTCTTCTGTCGTGCGACTGCCGCCGGCCACGCACGGCCACGGCGATAACGGGTTCATCCCGGTCGCGATCGGCTTCGCCCGCGAGAAGGGCGCCGCGGCCTACGTCGGCGACGGCGCCAACCGCTGGCCGTCGGTCCACCGCGACGACGCCGCGCGCCTGTTCCGCCTCGCGCTGGAGTCCGCGCCGGCCGGGTCGGTGCTGCACGCGGTCGGCGACGAAGGCGTGCCTATCCGCGAGGTCGCCGAGATCTTCGCCGAGCACCTAGGCGTTCCCGCGGTCTCCGTTCCCCCCGACCAGGCCGGGGAGTACGTCGGCTTCCTCGGCGGCTTCTGGGGATTCGACGGCCCCGCCTCGGCGCAGATCACCCGTGACCTGCTCGGGTGGGAGCCGACCCGCCCGGGTCTAATCGCCGACCTCAAGGAGGGTCGCTACTTCGCCTGAGCGCCGGCCTCAGGCGGCGACTCGCTCGAAAATGGCCGCCAGGCCCTGGCCGCCGCCGATGCACATCGTCTCCAGCCCGTACCGGGCCTGCCGCCGCTGCATCTCCCGGGCGAGCGTGGTCAGGATCCGCGTGCCGGTGGCGCCGACCGGATGGCCCAGCGAGATCCCCGAGCCGTTTACGTTGAGCCGCTCGAAGTCGGCCTGGCCGAACCCGAATTCCCGGGTGCACGCCAGCACCTGGGCCGCGAAGGCCTCGTTGAGCTCGATCAGGTCCATGTCGGACAGCTTCAGCCCAGCCCGTTCCAGCGCCGCCCGGCTCGAGGGCACCGGACCGATGCCCATGATCTTGGGCGGCACGCCCGCCACCGCCCAGGACACCAGGCGGACCAGCGGCCGCAGCCCGAGTTCTTCGGCCCGCGCCGGGTGCGTGACGATACACATGGCGGCCGCGTCGTTCTGGCCGCTGGCGTTGCCCGCGGTCACGGTGGCCTCGGGGTCCTGCTTGCCCAGTACCGGGCGCAGGGCGGCCAGCGCCTCGAGTGAGGCGTCGGCGCGCGGGTGCTCGTCGACCTCGACGACTTCCTCGCCGTTGCGGGTCCGGATCGTGACCGGGACGATCTCCTCGGCGAACACCCCGGACCGCTGCGCGGCGACCGCCCGCTGGTGCGAGAGCAGCGCGAGCTGGTCCTGCTCGGCCCGGGAGATGCCGTACTCGCGCCGCAGGTTCTCGGCCGTCTCCAGCATGCCGCCCGGCACCGGGTAGTCCCGTCCGCCCGCGGTGATGCGCCCGCGGGCCAGCCCGTCGTGCAGGGTCACGCCCGGGCCCTTGATGCCCCAGCGCATCTCGGTGGAGTAGAACGGGACGTTGCTCATGCTCTCGGCGCCGCCCGCGACCACCAGCTCGTGCCCGCCGGTGCTCACTCCCATCGCGGCCTGCAGCACGGACTGCAGCCCGGAGCCGCAGCGCCGGTCGACCTGCATGCCGGGCACCGTCACCGGCAGGCCCGCGTTGAGCGCGACCACCCGGCCGATCGCGGGCGCCTCGCTGTTCGGGTAGCAGTGGCCGAGTATTACGTCGTCGACGGCGGCCGGGTCAAGCCCGGTCCGGCCGATCAGGCCGCGCAGCGCTGTCTCGCCGAGTTCGGCGGCGCTGAGCGGCTTCAGGGCCCCGCCGTACCGGCCGATCGGGGTCCGGACCGGTTCGCAGATCACGACCTCGCGCATGATGTCTACCCTTCCAGATGGTCCGCTAGGCCGACGGCCCGGACCGGGACGCCCGCTGCTGGTCCCGGACGAGGCCGCCGCCGATGATCAGGCGCTGGATCTCGCTCGTTCCCTCATACAGCCTAAGCAGGCGTACCTCGCGGTAGATCCGCTCGACCGGGACTTCCCGCATGTACCCGCTGCCGCCGTGCACCTGCACCGCGAGGTCGGCCACCCGGCCGGCCATCTCGGTGCAGAAGAGCTTGGCCGCCGACGGCGCGATCCGCCGGTCGGCGCCGCTGTCGTACGCGGCCGCGGCGTCGCGGACCAGGGCGCGTCCCGCGGCGACGCCGGTGTACTGGTCGGCGAGCATCGCCTGCACGAGCTGATGCTCCCCGATGGGGATCCCGCCCTGCGTGCTGGCCGCGGCGTACGCCACCGACTCGTCCAGGGCCCGCTGGGCGCAGCCGACCGCGAGCGCGGCGATGTGCACGCGCCCGCGGGCCAGCGAGGTCATCGCCGCCCGGTAGCCGATCTCCTCGGCCCCGCCGACCAGCGCGGATTCTCCTACCCGGACCGAGTCGAGGATGACGTCGGCGGTCCAGGCTCCCTCCTGGCCCATCTTGGCGTCCTTCGGGCCGATGCTGACGCCGGGCGTGTCGGCGGGCACGAGGAACACGGCGATACCAGGGTCGCCGGGGCCGGTTTCGCGAGTGCGGGCGAACACCACGAACAAGCCCGCGAGCGGGGCGTTGGTGATGAAGCGCTTCTGCCCGTCCAGGACCCAGTCGCCGCCGTCGCGCCGGGCGCGGGTGCGCAGTCCGGCGGGGTTCGAGCCGGCGCCGGGTTCGGTGAGCGCGAACGAGGCGACGACGTCGCCGGAGGCGATGCGCTCCAGCCACTGCTTCTTCTGCACCTCGGTGCCGAAGTTGACCAGCACCTGGCCCGCGATGCCGTTGTTGGTGCCGAACATCGACCGCAGCGCCAAGGTGGTGTACCCGAACTCCATCGCGAGTTCGACGTCCTGCCGCAGGTCCAGTCCCAGCCCGCCCCACTCCGCGGGTATCGCGTAGCCGAACAGTCCCATCTGCGCCGCCGCGGTCCGCAGGTCGTCGGGGATGCGGTCCGCGGCCATGATCTCGTTCTCCCGCGGCACGACGTCGTTGCGGACGAAACGCCGCACCTGGGCGTGGATGGCCGAGAAGTCGTCGTCGCTGACCCTGTCGCTCATGACTGCGATTCTCGGACGGTTTCTGATACATGTCCAATACCAATAATGCGACTATTATTTCTTAAATTGATATAATGCTGCCGTGGACCTCAGCCAGCTTGAGGTGTTCGGCGTGGTCGCCGAGGAACTGCACTTCGGCCGCGCGGCCGAGCGGCTGCATCTCGCCCAGCCTCACCTCAGCCGCACCATCCGGGCCCTCGAGGCCGATCTGGGCACTCCGTTGTTCGACCGGACGACGCGGCGCGTCGAGCTCACGCCGGCCGGGCAGGCGCTGCTGGAGCCGGCGGCGGCGATCCTGCGGACGGGGGAGCAGGCCCGCGCCGACGTCGCCGCGGCGCGCCGCGGCGACACCGGGCACGTGCGGTTCAGCTTCGCCGGACCGTCTTCCCAGGTCATGGTGGGAAGACTGGCCCGCAAGGTGCGCGAGAGGTACCACCGCATCGACCTCGCCTTCCGGCCCGGCCGCTACGGCCCGGTGGTGGTGCGGGAGCTGCTGGAACACACGACGGACCTGGGCATCGCGCGCTTCGAGCAGGCGCCGCCCGGAGTCGACAGCCGCGCCGTGGCCCGTGAGCGCGGTGTCCTCGCCGTCCCCTCGGACCATCCGGTCGCGAGCGCGGCGTCGGTCTCCTTCGCCGAACTCCGCGGCGAGCCCTTCATCACGCTGCCGGAAGCCTTCGGCTCGGCCGTCCGGGCCATGTTCGTCTCCGGCTGTTACGCGGCGGGCTTCGCCCCGGAGATCGTGCAGACCGCCCCGGACTCGTGGACGTGCGTCGCACTGGTGGCCGCCGGCGTCGGACTGCACTTCACCACCGACTCGGCCGTCCGGCAGATGACCCTCGACGGCGTGCGCATCGTCCCGCTCGCCGAGGAGATCCCGCCGGTCTTCAGCTATCTCCTATGGCGCGCCGGTGACCAGGACCCGGCCCTGGCCCACGTGCTCGGGATCTCCCAGCAGGTGCTGCCCACCGTGGTGTGAGCCACTTGCCGGGAGCGAGAGGCTACCCAGCCGCTCGTGGCCTAGGCCATATGGCGGGATGACCATGTCCGATCTCTTATGGAGCGACATGAGCGGAGGCTCAGTGGCCGCACGCGCGTCGGCCGGGAAGGCCGGTGTGGCTAACGCGGGTGCAGGGGCACCTAGATCAGCGGGCAGCGCCTGGTGGAGCTGACGAAGGCACCGCATGCCGTGAGCGGAACCGGGGATATCTACGCGGTGAAACAGCACGCGGCACGCGCCGAAGTACGCCGGCACTACCCTCGCTGCCCGGATATCCGCCGAGCACGACGACGGCGGCAGCGCAGAACCTGACCGCCGCCGAGGTGTGAAACGTGGAAGCAGCCAGGTATGCGAGCCGTGCGCGCACGGGTACCGTCGGGATATGAGGCGCGGTGTGGTTCAGGTGCCGCTGGCAGTGGCGTCCTTGCTCGTGGCGGCGTGTACCAGTCACAGCCAGCCTGCGGCCCGCCCTCAGCCGCCGGCGGCGCGGGCGAGCGCTGCCCGGGCGAGCGCCGCCCAGGCGAGTGCAGTTCAGGCAGGCGCTGTCACCTCGAACGGGTGTGCCGGGCAGCCGCCGGTCGGCCCGCTGCCCGTCTGGGCGCGGGGCCGGCTTCTTCCCGCCGGATC
>Ga0302178_10000875_pt1 | contig 26282 bp, 23 predicted proteins | sample I_Palsa_E1_3_FD_198790 | JGI IMG/M metagenome (GOLD analysis project Ga0302178, IMG submission 198790) | Peat permafrost microbial communities from Stordalen Mire near Abisko, Sweden - I_Palsa_E1_3 | ecosystem: Environmental > Terrestrial > Soil > Palsa > Peat permafrost | place: Sweden... | reverse complement strand
AGCACCGCAAGCTACGTGTAATGCGAGGTATGCGGTCGGTAAAGCGAAGGTTCAGTCGGTCCTCGTGTCCGGCTGCGAAGAATCAACGTCGCCGGACGGGACGAATGAATTGAGCATAGCAGTGCAGCGTGTCGTGCCAATCGCGGCATGAGTCAGAAAATTTACGGGCGGTTACAAGGGGGCTATTCTGTAAGACCTCGTAATGCGAAGCCGCGTGTTGATCCGGCAACACCCGCGCATGGGTTTGCACGAAGCGCGATTTCTGTAAATCTTCGAACTTCGCCTTGACGTCTCCTCGCTTGACGTGAGACTTGCGCACTCGTTTAGCATGACTGCTTTCGACTAAACAGGATAATCAGTGACCCGCCCCATCACGCGTCGAAGCCTGATCCTTGGGCTGCCACTTCTACTCGGCGTTGGCGTTGCCAATTCTCTCGACGCAGCTGAATCTCCGCTAGCCGAAATCGAACGCCGGCATGGCGGACGCCTCGGCGTGTTCGCCGTCGATACCGGTTCCGGGCGAACGCTAAGCTATCGCGCCGATGAACGCTTTCTGATGTGCAGCACCTTCAAGGGGCTGCTGGCCGCGCAGGTGCTCGCTCGCGTCGATGCTGGCAAAGAGAGCCTCGAGCGGCTCGTGCACTACACGGAGAAGGATCTCATCTTCACTTCCCCCGTGACGAAGGCCAATGTTGCGCAGGGCGTCATGTCGGTCGGTGCGCTATGCCAGGCCATTGTGGAAGTCAGTGACAATACGGCCGCAATCCTTGTTGATGCGAGGCGTGGGTGGTCCTGCCGCTTTGACTCAATTTGTTCGCAGTCTTGGCGATACGGTTACGCGCTCGGATCGGTATGAGCCCGAGTCAAACAAATATGGCGGCGTGCTCGATACAACGAGTCCCAGAGCAATCACGAGGGTGGCGAGCCGAATCCTTTTGGGCGATGTCCTGAGTCCTCAATCGCGTGCACAACTGGAAAACTGGATGATCGCCTGCAAGCCTGGGCTCAACAGGCTTCGCGCAAGTCTGCCCGCGGATTGGCAGGCGGCCGACCGCCCCGGAACGAGCGTCGAAGAAGAAACGAACGACTACGCAATTGTGCGGCCGCCGGCGCGCGCGCCGCTTCTGGTCGCCGCTTATTACGACGCGCCCGGCGTCAGCATGGCCTCTCGCGAGACCGTCTTGCAGGAAGCTGGTTCTGTATTTGTGAAATGGGCGGCGGCCGCGGCGGCCAATGCCTGACAAGTGAAGCTTGTCAGTTGACTCCGACTTATCCAACGGGTATCGTGTGCACACGTCGAAGCAGGAGTCTCATGCCTCCTGCCGCAGCGCTCGCGGATATTCGGCGTAAGCGATTCGAGCTGTCTGTTACCAAAGCGCTTTGACCTTGCAAAGGTCTTAGCCAGTCAATCCGTCACGCCCCGTCTCATTGGACAGGGCAGTCCACCCTATACATTTAGGATGGCGAAATAATGGATGAGGGCCTCACCAGATCTGCAGTGACGTCCGTCGTCCAACTGAAAGGAAACGCCATGCAGTTTCTCAAAGCTCCACGTGATGCCCTTATTCACCCGCTGCAGATCGTCTGTGGGATCGTGGAGCGACGCAGCACGCTTCCCATTCTCTCCAGCGTGCTGGTGTCCACCGCGGGCGACCAGTTGCATTTCCGCAGCACTGACCTCGAGCTTGAGCTCAGCGCAACGGAAAATATCGACTCCCGCCAGTCCGACACAGCCCTGATTGTGAACGCACGCAAGCTGCTGGATGTTGTCCGAGCCATGCCCGACGCGCCGATCAGCCTCGCCTTGTCGGGGACTCGCCTCATTATTCAAGGGCCGGGCAGCCGAATATCTTTACATGCGGGCAGTGCAGAGGATTTCCCTCAGATCAGGCAAAGCGCGGAGCCCGAGCTCGCGCTATCCGTCGAAGCCGGCAAGCTCAAGCGCCTCCTGCATATGGTGCACTTCGCGATGGGGGATAACGACATTCGTTACTTCCTGAACGGAGCGCTGTTAATCAGCGGCACCGAGCTAACCGCGGTGGCGACGGACGGTCATCGGCTGGCTATCGCGCATATCCCCGCGCAAACTGGCCACGATTCCCGAGAGATTATCGTGCCGAGAAAGGGGATCCTTGAGCTTATCCGATTGCTTCCTGACGACGACTCGACGGTTCTGCTGACCACTGCATCGGGATACGCGAGTTTCGCGTTTGGCAAAATTCTGTTCACGTGCAAGCTGATCGCGGGCCGATATCCGGACTTCAGGCGAGTGATTCCTGCTGGCTTCGAGGCGGAGTTCACGATTGAACGGCAAGCGTTTTACGCGTGCTTGCAGCGTGCAGCAGTACTAACCACAGAGAAATTCAAAAGTATCCAATGCTCTGCCGGTCATGGCCGGTTGCAAGTCAGCGTCAACAACCCCGATGACGAGGAGTCGGTTGAAGAGCTTGAGATAGCCTACGACGGCGCCTCTGTCGACCTTAGCTTCAACATTCGTTACCTGCTGGACGCCATGGCGACACTTCGAACGGAGACGCTCCAGGTTTGCTTGAGTTCGAGCAAACTCAGTGCCTTGATCGTCGCGCCGGGTGATGAAGCGTTCAGGTATGTTGTCATGGCATTGCGGAAGTGATGGCTCATTTCGTCCGCTAAGGTCTATTAAGCGTTACCCGGCTCTTGCGTTGCGCAGGGCTCTCCAGCAGACTGCGCGGTGATCGGCTTTACATACCTAAAGGAGATTGGCATGGCATATGGCGAGCATAAATACCGGGTCTCGGTGCTATGGACAGGCAACCGTGGAACGGGCACGTCGGGCTACCGTGACTATGGACGCGATCATACGATTCGCTCGGGAAGCAAACCCGACATTCCGGGGTCGTCGGACGCGGCGTTTCTCGGCGACGCGGCACGCTGGAACCCGGAAGATCTACTCATCGCTTCCGCATCGGCGTGTCACAAGCTGTGGTACCTGCACCTGTGCGCCGACGCGGGGATCGCGGTGCTGGATTACCGCGACGATGCCGAAGGGACGATGCTCGATAGTCCGCAGCAGGGAAAATTCACGCAAATCGTGCTGCGCCCTCATGTGACGATCCGTGCAGGGGATGACGCCGGCCTGGCAGAGCGTCTGCATCATGCGGCTCACGAAAAATGCTACGTCGCGAACTCGGTCAACTTTCCGATTGTCTGTGAGCCGAAGATCGAACTCGCTGCAAGCTGACACGGTGCAGCGTTCTCTACCATGTCTGGTTGACGGTTTCGTCGGCGAGGGCTTTAAGGTTCGAATAGCACGCCTATTCCGATGCGGTGAGCAACTCGTGCACCGCATTCCTCCCGTCTTGCCAGACTTTTATCCAAGCCGTATTAACGACCTTTTGCATTCCACGCCACGCACCGGTATCGTGTCGGTCCGCACCGGACAACCGGTGCGGAAATCTGCGGACCCTGTAAGGGCACCCGCGCAACGAACGAGAGCGAAGACGTGGGTGAATGGGATACGGGTTACGTTGATGAGATTGCATACACGTTCGGCTATTGCGACGAGCTGAATCCCGTACGCCTGAAGCTTCCGTTGTTGCATGCCGGACTCGCTTCCTCACCCGTTCATACTGCATGCGAGCTCGGTTTCGGCCACGGCGTCAGCGTCAACATACACGCCGCCGGGTCGAACACGCGGTGGTACGGCACAGACTTCCACCGCTATCACGCGCACTTCGCCCAGCAACTCGCCGAGAGCGCCGGCTCGCAGGCACAATTGTCCGGTGAGTCCTTCTCCGGGTTCTGTCGGCGCGACGATCTGCCCGATTTCGATTTCATCGGCATGCATGGCATCTGGAGCTGGATCTCCGACGAAAATCGCGCGCTGCTTGCGGAGTTCATTCAACGCAAGCTGAAGTCCGGCGGTGTGCTGTACCTGAGCTACAACACGCAACCCGGTTGGACACCGATGCTGCCGGTGCGCGAATTGATGCATCGGCATTTCCAGATCGACACGCTATCCGGCCAGCATGACGGCGTGCTCGCTGAAGCAGGTATGGAGGCGCGCGTCAAAGCCGCCGTCGGTTTTGCGCAGACCGTGTTTGCGACGCAACCGGGCTATGCACTGGTCAACCCACTGCTGGCAGAGCGCATCGACGCGCTATCCGGGGAGAGTCCGAAATATCTCGCGCATGAGTACTTCAATCGCGACTGGCATCCCATGTCGTTCTTGCAGGCAGCCTCGTCGCTGGCTGCGTGTGGTCTGATTTACGGCGGATCTGCGGACTATCGCGATCATATCGATGAGATCAACCTCGGTCCGGCGCAATGCGCCTTGTTAGCGGACATTGCTGATATCGGTTTGCGCGAATCGGTGCGCGATTTCTGCACGAACCGCTCGTTGAGGCGCGATTACTGGGTCAAGGACCCTCGCGTGCTGACGGACGACGAGCGTGATAGTGCGCTGCGCGCGCATCGGGTGATCCTCGCGCTACCGAGAGCGGCTGTGGTGCTGAAGGTGCGTGGCGCACTCGGCGAGACGATCTTGCCGGAAGCGCTATACGACCCGATTCTCGACGCACTGTCGAGCTATCGCCCCAAATCCCTTTCCGATATCGAGCGCAGCGTTCACGCACAAGGCATCACATTGGTGCGGATCGTCGAAGCCGTGATGCTGCTGGTCAGCATGGGCGTGTTGCTGAACGCTCAGGACGACGTGCAAATCAGCGCCGCCCGGCCGTCGGCAGAGAAGTTGAACGCGACGATCTGCGAACAGGCGCGCCATCATGATGACGTGCAGTTTCTGGTGAGTCCGGTTTCGGGTTCAGGTGTTTTTATGCCGCGTTTGCCGCGACTTTTTCTATTGGCGAGACGGCACCACGCGCAGCAACCGGCGCAATGGGCCGAATTCGCAGAGGCAGTGCTACGCGCGGATTCCGAGTCCAGGCAGGAAACTACAGCATTGCCATCAGCAGTAGAAGCTTCTCTGAGCGAGCTGACTGCGAAAGCGCACCGTTTTGCGCAGGTTCATCTCCCGATCTTGCAGGGATTGGGCGTTGCATAGGGCGATGTGGAAACAGTCGGATTTAGACGGGGAAGCGAGCGGTGCGCCTGGAAGTGCACGACGGCGCGGCTAAAGTAACGCTGGACAGCCCCACCCACTTACGCCCGTTTCCTGTTAACTGCTTGATAAGGCTCGCCGGCGCTGAACCGGTCCAGCCGGTCGCTTGCCTCGGTAATCGCCCAGAGCGGAGCTTTCTGCAATTGATGATCGTAAACCGTCGCAATCGCCGCGAAAATTTCGTAGCCGGCGCGATCAAGTGCCCATTCGCCAGAGGCGCGACCATGTTCGAAGCACGCGGCGCTCACGGCGTCCGCCGTACGCAGCGCCTCAGGAGTCAGCGTGCCGTACCCCGCTTCGACGATGAGGGCGGCAAGGAGCATCGCCTGCGTCACGGTCTGGGCGGCGCTGACGCTTCCTTTCCCCCGTCGCAGGCTGTCTAGCGCAAGGTGAACCTGGAGCGCGAGTTCTTCCGCGGTCGCCCTCGGAAGCGGCAGCAACATAGCTTTGGCTGCCCGTGCGCGGGCGGCCTGAGTGTTGCCGGAAAAAGGAATGGTCTTGGCCATGAGCGGGAACGTGAAAGGTTGGCAGATGCAATAACGGCCTTTCCGGCAAAAGCTTAAGCCCCTTCTGCGCGGCCGGCCTTCTGCACGCTCCGCGCCCCGTCTCTCAGACTATGGGTTCGACAAACTGCGTACGGTCAAATGGCGCGTCATAGGGCTCCGGCCAGAATTCGACCCTGCGCGCGATTTTGCCGCCGTTTTACCGCTCTACCGCTCACGCCTCCACATACCGCATTTCTGAAGATTCCCCCATCAACAGTCCTCGGTTCTCATCCGCTGCCGCGCGCAGGTAATCCCACAAGGAAGTGATGCGCCGCAGTTTGCGCAAATCTTCGCGGCAGCAGATCCAGAAATTCCGCGTCACCACAACCTCGTCCGGCAAGACGGCCTCAAGCAGGGGATTGGGCTCAGCCATGAAACATGGAAGGATGGCGAGCGCATTGCCTTGCAGTGCAGCATGGTATTGGGCGATCACGCTGGTGCTGCACAGATTGGCCGAGGCGTTGGGGATGGTGCGGTCCAGATAGAGCAGCTCACGACTGAAGGCGAGATCGGCCACGTAGCTAATAAAGGCGTGGTCGCGTAAGTCAGTCACGGTATTGACAGGCGGATAGCGGTCCAGATAGCTGCGAGTTCCATATAGTTTGAGCCGGTAGTCGCACAGCTTCGTATAGACATACTGACCGCGCTCGGGCCGCTCGAGCATGATGGCGAGGTCCGCCTCCCTTTTGGAGAGGCTGACGAAATGCGGAACCGGCAGCAGGTCGATGGAGATGTCAAGGTGCTTGCCCGCGAAACGCGCGAGTTGCGGCGACAGGAAAAAGCAGCCGAAGCCCTCGGTCGAACCCACCCGCACGTGTCCCGAGAGCGAGTGAGCGCCGCCCGTGAATTGTTCTGCCGCGGATTGCACGGTGGTTTCGACGGTATCGGCATAGGCGAGCAGACGCTGGCCATCGGAGGTCAGCACGAAGCCGTCCGCGCGTGACTTGTCGAACAGCACGGTGCCGAGGGCGGCTTCCAGTTCTCTTATGCGGCGCGCCACGGTGGTGTGGTCCACGCCCAGGCGCTTCGCTGCACCGCTTGCCCGTTGGGTTCGCGCCACCTCGAGGAAGTAGCGCAGATCATCCCAGTTCACACTTTGCATCCGGTTCCTACCTTGTGTTTTTTTGCATATCGGATGGGCTTTTTCATCTCTATACCGTGGATATTCGAATAACTATACTCGCTTGGAAGCCACTGGAACACCCATGGCTTGGGCAGCCCGCGCCATTCGCGTGACCGGCAAGCCTACAAAAAATACCGGAGACAAGACAGGATGCAGATGCAATCGACCCCCGACCGGGCGGCAGTTGCCGCACCGCTTCCCAGGCGCGCCAGGGATTACCTGATCGCCGGGTGGGCCAGCATGGCGGGCACCACCATCGAATGGTATGACTTCTTCCTGTACGGCACGGCTGCCGCGCTCGTATTCAACAAGATCTTCTTCCCGACGCTCGATCCCATCCTCGGCACGCTAGCCGCGTTTGCGACCTATGGCGTCGGCTTCATCGGCCGGCCGATGGGCGGTATCGTCTTTGGCCACTTCGGCGACCGGATCGGTCGCAAGTCGATGCTGCTCGTCACGCTGTTGCTGATGGGCATTCCGAGTATGGTGATCGGCCTGATTCCGTCCTATCAGAGCATCGGCTACTGGGCCGCTGCTTTGCTGGTGGCGATGCGCTTTTTGCAGGGCATGGCCGTGGGCGGCGAGTGGGGCGGCGCCGTGCTGATGGCGGTGGAACACGCACCGCCCGGCCGCAAGGGTTTCTTCGGCAGCCTGCCGCAAACCGGTGTGGGGTTCGGCTTGATCCTGTCCTCGCTGGCGATGGCCGCCGTCACCGCGCTGCCGGAAGCCGATCTGCTCGCATGGGGCTGGCGCATTCCGTTTTTCGCCAGCATCGTGCTGGTCGTGATCGGCTGGGTGATTCGGGTACGCGTGCCTGAATCGCCGGACTTCGAACGGGTGAAAGCGCGCGGCGAACCGGTGAAGGCGCCGATCCTCAAAGCGATGCGGCGCCATCCGCGCGAGCTCCTGATCATCATCGGCGCGCGCAGTGCGGAAAACACCTGGTTCTACCTGGTGGTCGCCTTCGCGCTGGCCTATGCGGCCAATCAGTTGAAGGTCCCCAAGGCCGCCATCCTGCATGCGATTACTGCGGGTGCCGTGCTGTCCTTGTTCACCATGCCGTTTTGCGGCTATTTGAGCGACCGTATCGGCCAGAAACGTCTGTTCCTGATCGGCCTCGTCATCATGTGCCTGTTTGCCGCGCCGTTCTTTGCGATGCTCGGCACGCGCGACCCTGTTACCGTCTGGTGGGCGATAGTCTTAGGCGTGGGCGTCGTGTTTCCGATTCTGTATGCACCGGAGTCGCAACTGTTCGCTTCGCAGTTTCCGGCCGAGATTCGCTACAGCGGGATCTCGTTGTCGGTGCAGATCGCAGGCGTGCTGGGCGGCGGTATCGCGCCGATGATCGCGACCGCATTGCTCGCCGTGGGCGCTGGCCGCCCGCACTATGTGGTGATTTATATGGTGGCGCTGGGCGTTGTCGCGTTGCTCTGCACGCTGATGATGCGCCCCCGCGCCGACTAATCGCTGAACTTACCTTATTTGTACCCAACCAAGAGAGTCGATCATGAATGCTGTTACCCAGGCCTCCAACGCAAATGTCAGCACCGTCAAACTGCTGATCAACGGCGAGTTTGTCGAGTCGAGCACGCGCGAATGGCGCGATATCGTCAACCCGGCGACCCAGGAAGTGCTGGCACGTGTGCCGTTTGCGACTGCCGATGAAGTCGACGCGGCAATCCGTTCCGCGCACGCGGCGTTTGCCACGTGGAAAAATACGCCGATCGGTGCACGCATGCGCATCATGCTGAAGTACCAGGCGCTGATCCGTGAACACATGCCGCGTATCGCGAAGACGCTGTCGGCCGAGCAGGGAAAAACGATTCCCGATGCGGAAGGCGATATCTTCCGCGGACTCGAAGTCGTGGAACATGCGTGCTCGATCGGCACGCTGCAGCAGGGCGAGTTCGCCGAGAACGTCGCAGGCAGCGTCGATACGTACACGCTGCGCCAGCCGATCGGCGTGTGTGCCGGCATCACGCCGTTCAATTTCCCGGCGATGATTCCGCTATGGATGTTCCCGATGGCGATCGTCTGCGGCAACACGTTCGTGCTGAAGCCCTCGGAGCAGGATCCGCTTTCGACGATGCAACTGGTCGAACTGGCTATCGAAGCGGGTGTGCCGAAGGGCGTGCTGAATGTGGTCCATGGCGGCAAGGAAGTCGTGGATGCACTGTGCACACATGAACTGGTGAAGGCGATCTCGTTCGTCGGTTCGACCGCGGTGGGTACGCATGTGTATCGCCTCGGCAGTGAACACGGCAAGCGCGTTCAGTCGATGATGGGTGCGAAGAATCATGCGGTGGTGCTGCCCGATGCGAACCGCGAGCAAACCTTGAACGCCCTCGCAGGCGCGGGCTTTGGCGCAGCAGGCCAGCGTTGCATGGCGACTTCGGTGGTCGTTCTGGTGGGCGCATCGCAACAGTGGCTGCCGGACCTGGTCGAGAAGGCGAAGACGCTGAAGGTCAATGCGGGCAACGAGGCCGGCACGGATATCGGCCCGGTCGTCTCGCGCACAGCGAAGCAGCGGATTCTCGGCCTAATCGAAGCGGGCGTGAAAGAGGGCGCAACGCTTGACCTCGACGGCCGCGGCGTCAAGGTGAGCGGCTACGAGGAAGGCAACTTCATCGGCCCGACGATCTTCTCGGACGTCACGACCGAAATGGAAATCTACCGCACCGAAATTTTCGGGCCGGTGCTGGTGGTGCTGAGCGTGCCGACGCTCGACGACGCGATTGCACTCGTCAACCGCAATCCGATGGGCAATGGTGTGGGCCTCTTCACGCAGAGCGGCGCAGCGGCGCGCAAGTTCCAGAGCGAAATCGACGTGGGTCAGGTGGGCATTAACATTCCGATTCCGGTACCGGTGCCGTTCTTCAGCTTCACGGGTTCGCGCGGCTCGAAGCTGGGCGATCTGGGCCCGTATGGCAAACAGGTCGTCCAGTTCTACACGCAGACCAAAACGGTCACCGCGCGCTGGTTCGACGACGCGACCGTCAACGATGGCGTCAACACCACCATCAGCCTGCGCTAAGCGCTCTGCGCGAGGCACTCTGGACTACGAAGGGGAGACGCAATCATGAAGATCGGTTTTATTGGACTCGGCAATATGGGTGCGCCGATGGCGCACAACCTGCTGAAAGCAGGCCATGCCGTGAACGTGTTCGACCTGAACGCGCAGGCGGTGCAGGCGCTGGTCGATGCAGGCGCCAAGGCGGCGGGGTCGCCAAAGGTCGCGGTGGCGGATGTCGAATGCGTCATCACAATGCTGCCCGCGGCGGCTCATGTCCGCAGCGTGCTGACTGCCGACGATGGCGTGCTGGCGGGTATCGCCAAGGGCGTGACCATCATCGATTCGAGCACGATCGATCCGGCGAGCGTCAAGGCGTTCGCAGAACTCGCGGCACAGCACGGCAATGCGTTTGTCGATGCACCGGTCTCGGGCGGCACCGGCGGCGCGGCGGCAGGCACGCTGACGTTCATGGTGGGCGGCAGCGCAGCGGTGTATGAGCAGGTGAAGCCGGTGCTCTCGGCAATGGGCAAGAACATCGTTCATTGCGGCGACACGGGCACCGGGCAGGTCGCGAAGATCTGCAACAACCTGGTGCTCGGTATCACGATGGCGGGCGTTGCCGAAGCCATGTCGCTCGGCGCCGCGCTCGGCATCGATCCGAAGGTGCTGGGCGGGATTATCAACACGTCTACTGGACGTTGCTGGAGTTCCGACACGTACAACCCGTTCCCTGGCGTGATCGAAACGGCGCCGTCGTCGCGCGGCTACACCGGCGGCTTCGGTACGGATCTGATGCTGAAGGATCTCGGTCTTGCTACGGATGCCGCTAAGCAAGTGCGTCAACCGGTGTATCTCGGTGCGCTGGCACAGCAGTTGTATCAGTCGATGAGCATCAAAGGCGCGGGCCGGTTGGACTTCTCGGCTGTGATCAAGCTGTATCAGGCTGGGGACGTTTGATAGCGGGCGTTGCGATCAAATGGCGTTGTAACGGCGCTGCTTGATCGTGACCGCTGATTGCTCAGTTGCATGGCATTCGCGAGAGGGACTTGCGAATGCCTGCGAGCTTGGACCCGGTCCGGATAGAAGACGCTTTCAGGTCAGCATCGGCGTCAAGTCGGGGTCACCTTTCTTCATCGCCCGCTGGTAGGCATCGCGTGCGCCGACGCGCTGGAGATACGCCAGGATATTCGGGTAAGGGGAAAGATCCATTGGCAGGAAGATACGCATCGTCGTCAACGAAAACACTGTGACAATGTCCGCTGCGGTGAAGGCGTTGCCAGCCAGGTAGTCTGCATCGCCCAGCCGCTTCTCCAGCAGACCCATCACCAGATCGCGCCGTGCGCTCACCCACATCAGCGATGGATTGTCGGGTTGCAGGTCGAGGCGGCCGAGGATCATGCTGCGTCCCAGGTTGGGCTGAAGCGATCCGTTCGCAAAATGAAACCAGTACAGATAGTCGGGGAACGTGGCGTCGCTCGAAGACGGAACGAGGCTGCCGCTGCCGTACTTCGCCATGATGTATTCCATGATCGCCGTGGATTCGGCCAGCACCACGTTGCCGTCGGTGATGATCGGCGCCGTGCCCAGCGGATGCAACGCCTTGTATTCAGGTGGGCCGAGCCGCGTGACCGGATCGCGGTCGTATTTCTTGAACTCGTACGGAATACCCAGTTCTTCGCATAGCCATAGGATGCGCTCGGACTGCGATTTTCCGAGGTGGTGGACGGTCAACATGCCAATTCCTTTGATGAGGGTTCGAGATGCGCAAGGCTGAGCCAGCGACATGTCGGGACCCCGGCCATGCCGCCGTCCAGCAAGTCTACGCGATCGGAATCAGAACGCGTGGCGCAGGCCCACGGATACGGCCACTTGCGAGTTGGTCGACGACGGTGACAGCGTGTTGATCATCGCGTCGCCGAGTATCGAGCCGGATGGCGCACCGTGCACGTGCTGATACACGCCCTCGAGATAGACGTCGGTGCGCTTGCTCAGCGAATAGTCCGTCTGGAGCATGACCGAATTCCATGCCGGAGATGCGTTCGTCGCTCCATCGCTGTATGCACCATCCGTGAACGTGTACGAACCCGAGACGCTCAAAGCCGGCGTGAGCGCGTAGCGCGCGTTGACCTCGTAGTTGTCGAGGCGCAGGCCGCCGCCGAGCGGCGAGTAGTCGCCGAGGCCGAACGAGAAAACGCTCGCCATATTGTCGATCTGAGTATGGCTCCAGACGAGTCCGATCGTAGCCGGGCCGAAGGTGTAGTTGCCGCCTGCACCCCAGATACGCTGGCGCTGCGCGATGAAATTCGCGCTGGCGTCGTCTTGCGAAATGGCGCCGTTGGGGTTGGTGCCGAGCACGCCGCCGCCCGCATTGTTGAACTGGAGGTATCCGGCCGCGAGATTGAAAGGACCTTGCGTGTAAGCCGCACTGAAGCCATACACACGGTTGTCCGAGAAGCCGCCTGCCTTGTTGCTGAAGGCGTACATGGTTTCGACGGTGACGCCGTGCCAGGCGGGGCTCGTGTACTTGACCGCGTTGTTGATGACCACGGAGTCGGCCGCGAGATTGTCGTTTTCAAACGGATGCGCCGCGAGGTTGCCGCCCCAGGTGTTGCTCTCGGAGGAGAGCGGACCGAGCAGGTCGTTGACCACGTCGAACTGGCGGCCGAACGTCAGCGTACCGTACGGGTCGCTTTGCAGCCCAACCCAGACTTGCGAACCGAAACCGTCGCCCGGGAAAGCCTCGGTGCCGTTATTCAGGTTGAAACCTTGTTCCAGTTTGAAGACCGCGTGCAAACCGCCGCCCAGGTCTTCGGAGCCTTTGAGGCCGAACACCGTATTCTGCGTCGCACTGCTGGCTTCCTGCCAACTGCTGTGACCCGTCTGGTTGTTGCTATAGACGAGACCCGTATCGAGGAGACCATACAGGGTCACGCTGCTTTGCGCGTGCGCCGGTATAGCAAATACTCCCGATAGCGCGAATGCCAGCAAAGACTTTTTCATACTTGTAAGCTCCGAGAATGACCGGCGAATGTCTGCGATGCAATCGCCGCGATTTTCCAAAGCGCGCATGCTAGTCCATGGCCGGATAAAGTTCAAATCCAAAAGACTTGCACGCCACGGTAAATGCGACCGGGCCACTCGCGCTGAAGCGATAGAGCGGAAAAAAATGGAAGGTGTTGCTCTAAATATAGAGCGTGTGGGGAATACACGCCAGGCGCCAGTGCAAAAATCGAAACTGGCTGATATTGCCTGGAAAGCGGCGGAGCGCGCTAAAAGGCCTCGCGGCTTGTGGCGGTGCAACGGGGCCCGCTACCTTTGCTACATCAACCTTGGCGCCGCTTTGGGGCTTCACCCAGATCGAGCTCGAGGAACAGCGTGCCTTCTACCGGGTTGAACACATATGCGGGGATGGGCACGAATCCGAGTAACGCATAGACATGCTGTGCCGCTTGCATGGTCGGGAGTGTATCGAGGCGGATTTTGGTGTAGCCGGTCTCTTTTGCCACCTGTACGATGCGTTCGGCCAGGCGCTTGCCAAGCTGTTGGCCGCGTCCCGCAGGACGCACATAGAGGCGTTTCATTTCACAAACGGTATCATCCAGCGGACGCATTGCGACGCTTCCAATCACCTCGCCGTCCCGCCACGCGAGTAGGACGCAACCTCGCGGTGCCGTGTATTTTCCCGGCAGGTCTGCCAGCTCTGCGTCGAAATTCTGGAAGCTGAGGTCAATGCCCAGACTTTCCGCATATTCGCGGAAGATTGCTTGAACGGCTGCGAGGTGGTGCGGAAATTGGGCCGCGTGAATCTCTGTCATTTGTAAACTCGGTTGCTATCGGCGATGAGATCGGCCTGGGCGGACGGGTGCATCTTACGGTCGAATCTCACGCGCACGTTTGTTTCGTGTTAAAAAACCGAAGTTCGCCCGTATGGTGCTGACGCAGCGTCCAGCCAGCCATCGTCCGGAAATCATCCGCATGAGAAGGGTTCGATGTCCAACTATTCATTCTTCCGTTTCGTTCGACTCAAGAGCCGGTCTGCATGGGCCGCTGCTGTCTTAGCCGTTGCGTTGACCGGCTGCGCGTCACTGCCGTTCACCGCGAGTCATGCGGATGCGCCTGCAACAATGCACCCGGCCGACGGACCGTTGCCGGTTCCGCCGAATCTTATCGCGTTGACTCAGCCCGAAGGCCAAAAGCGGCTCATGTCCAGCGCCGACAATCAGTCGTATTGGCCGCTGTCGGAGTATTTCGAAACGCAGAGGAATGAGGCGTACTGTTCTGTGGCGAGCTCGGTGATGGCGCTTAATGCATTAGGCATCAAACGTCCTGAGTCGACTCAATACCCTGACTTCCCGTACTTTTCGCAAGAGGACTTCTTTCGCAGCGTCGATCCGCAGGTTGCCAATGCCGCTCGCGTATCGCGGGAAGGCATGACGCTCGACCAGCTCAGCGCGGTGCTGAGCGGATTCCCTGTCGAGGTCAAGAAATTCCGTTCCAGCGACCTCACGCTCGCGCAGTTTCGCGATCTGATTCGCGATACCACCGGGCATAGTGATCGCTTTGTTCTGCTGAATTTCAGGCGTGTGGAGATCGGGGAAGAAGGTGGTGGTCACTGGTCGCCGCTGGCTGCCTATAACGCGGCGAGCGATAGTGCGCTTCTCCTCGATGTTGCGCGCTACAAGTATCCGGCGGTCTGGGTTCCGATTGCGCAGTTGTACGCGGCGTCGCAAGCTGTCGATAACGTTAGCGGGCTTTCACGCGGGTTGGTGATTGTGAGCAAGCATGTGAATTGATGGCGCTGCCTCCATCACTCGCCCACACTCGTCCCTACCGCGCTATCTTGCTGCGACCACATGCGCGAATTGAACAGCAGCGGCAGCACCAGCAGGTAAAGCGCAGCACTGATCGCCCACACCAGGCCCGGCCACATGCGCTGACTGGCCGCGTAGAGCCACGCCGCCGCGAGCGGCCCTCCCACGCCAATCAGACTCGCGATACTCGTGAGCGTACCCTGCAGTTCGCCTTGACGGCTGTCGTCGACCTGCCGTGCGAGCATGGCCTGCAGTGAGGGTATGGTGATGCCGCCCACCGCGAACAGCGGCAGGATAGCGAAGGGCATCCAGCCGCGGGTCGCAATGGCCATCAGTACCAGACCCAGGCCATCCGCGGCAAGTCCGATTAACAACGCGACGCGCTCGCCCAGTCGTGCGACCAGCGGCCCGATAGCGAAGGCCTGGGAAAGGGCATGGCATGCACCGAAAGCGGCCAGCGAGACCCCGGCAATCGTCGTGGTCCACGCGAAGCGGTCTTCGCCGTAGATGATCCATAGCGTGCCGGGTGCCTGCGAGCCGAGCATGATGACGGCGTATACGCCCACGAGCGGCAGCAGGTTCGGCGTGCCGCGCAGACGATGCAATGCGGCGAACGCATTCATGTTGCGCTTCTCTCGCGGGCCGCGTTGCCGCTCGCGTGATTCGGGCAAGACGAAAAACGCCAGCAACAGATTCAGCCCATTCATCGCCGCAGCCGCAAGGAAGGGCGCCCGCAGATGCAACGCGCCGAGCAAACCCCCGATCAGCGGTCCCGCAATGAAGCCCACGCCCAACGCAGCACCCATCTGACCAAACCGCCCCGCGCGTTCCGCTTCCGGGGTGACATCGGTGAGGTAGGCCGTTGCGACGGCCATGTTCGCGCCGGTGATGCCGGCGAGCACGCGACCCACATAGAGCCACGAGAGGTTAGGTGCCGCGGCCATCACCAGATAGTCAACCGCTGCTCCCGCGAGCGATGCCAGCAGCACCGGACGGCGCCCGAAACGATCGCTCAACGCGCCCAGAATCGGAGAAAACAGAAACTGCATCAACGCATAGACGGCGAGCAGGGCGCCATAGTTTTTGCTGACGGCAATGTCGGAGTCGGCCAGGCTGTGCAGAAGTCCCGGCAGGATGGGCATGATGAGCCCGAAGCCGATCGCATCCAGTAGTACCGTGAAGAGTATGACGATGTGGGGTTTTCTCAAATCACCGCTCTATTCGTATTCGTGTTGGAGTGCGGATTATTTCACAGCCGACCGTCAAGGTCTCGCATAAATCTCCTGGCACACCTTGCGAAGTGAATCGGCGAATAGCCGGCCAGGCATGCGCTGCGCTTCATTCATGCGCGTGAACAGCGCAATCGGCGACAAGGTCCATTCGAACGAGTACGGCACGATGGCGACGCCTGCAATGCGCACGAGTTCCTCGGCGATATCCGCCGGGACGATGGACACCGATTGCTCACCCGCGACGATCATCTCGCCGATCAGCTTGGATGAGTAACTTTCGACAATCGGTGTCGGCGGCGTCAGGCCGGCGCCCAGAAAAATGTCAGCGACCTGCTCGCGCATCGGCGTGTTCGGTGCACCCAATATCCAGTCCAGTTCGACCAGCTTCTGCCAGTCGATTCGGCCGCGCGCTAGCCGCGCGGCGAGGCGGCGGCTGGCAATCAACCGAGGTTGCTGGCGATACAAGATCTCGACGCTGACCTGCTGCAGATCGAGCGAGGACGAGGCGCGTCCGATCACGATGTCTACCTTGTGGTCGCGCAACTGGGCGAGCAACTGCTCGCTCGTGCCCTCGTGAATTGTCACGGTCAGGCGCCGATCGCTTTCTGGGCGAGTACGTTCAATCGCCGCCGACAGCATCTGGCCAGGGATAAAGGGAATCACGCCGATATGCAGGTGCGCGGCATGCCCGGACGCGACCGCCTCCATTTCCCGCACCAGATGGTCGAGATCCTCGGTCATCGCCCGAGCTCTCGCCAGCACGACCTGGCCCAGTGCCGTCGGCGCCATGCCGCGCGCCGAGCGGTCGAACAGCGGCGCCCCGAACATGTCCTCCAGTTCCGCCAGCGCATTGGTGACCGCGGGCTGGCTGCTCGCCATGTGCTCGGCGGCGCGCGTCAGGGAGCCGTGCTGCTGGATCTGCAGCAACAGTGTGAGGTGGCGCATTTTCAGGCGCGACGCCAGCTTGCGTACCACCACGTTGGGATCGAATGCCGCCATAAATGTGTCGGGCCATTAGAAAAAGGTGATGGGGGCATATTAACTCCGAATATTGTCCTTATGGGTCGTCCCTAGAATGAGTCGTCGTTTGATTCGCGCCGTAAGGGCGCCCGCCATAGAAAGGGCTTAGAACATGAATACGTCGGATCGCCAGGCAGCACTCGATTACCACGAATTCCCGATTCCGGGAAAAACGGCGGTGACCGCCACCAAGCCGCTGGTCACTCAGAGAGATCTCGCCTTGGCGTACACACCTGGCGTTGCCGTGGCCTGTGAAGAAATCGCTGCGGATCCGCTCAACGCCTTTCGCTTTACCGGCCGTGGCAATCTGGTCGGGGTCATCACGAACGGCACGGCGGTGCTGGGCCTGGGCAACATCGGCGCGCTTGCTTCCAAGCCGGTGATGGAAGGCAAGGCGGTGCTGTTCAAGAAGTTCGCCGGGATCGATGTGTTCGACATCGAGATCAACGAGACCGATCCGGACAAGCTGGTCGATATCATCGCGGGCCTGGAACCGACCTTCGGCGGCATCAACCTCGAGGACATCAAGGCGCCGGAGTGCTTTACCGTGGAGCGCAAGCTACGCGAGCGGATGAAGATTCCCGTGTTCCATGACGACCAGCACGGCACCGCGATTACCGTGAGCGCAGCGTTCATCAACGGTTTGAAGGTGGTGGGCAAGAGCATCAAGGAGGTCAAGGTTGTCACCTCCGGCGCCGGCGCGGCAGCGTTGGCTTGCCTCGAGTTGATGGTGGAACTCGGTTTGCCGATCGAGAACGTCTGGGCGACCGACATCGAAGGCGTGGTCTATCAAGGCCGTGCGACGCTGATGGACCCGCAGAAAGCGCGCTTCGCTAAAGACACCTCGGCTCGCAAGCTGGAAGAGGTCATTGAGGGCGCGGACGTGTTTCTCGGTCTTTCGGCTGGCGGCGTGTTGAAACCGGCGATGGTGGCGCGCATGGCAGCTCGCCCGCTGATTCTCGCGTTGGCCAATCCCACGCCGGAAATCTCGCCGGCCGAAGTGAAAGCCGTGCGTGACGATGCGGTCATCGCGACCGGCCGCTCCGACTATCCCAACCAGGTCAACAACGTCCTGTGTTTCCCCTATATTTTCCGGGGCGCGCTGGACGTGGGCGCGACCACCATTACCCCTGAAATGGAAAAGGCGGCGGTCTACGCGATTGCGGCGTTGGCGGAAGAGGAGCAAAACGAGGTGGTCGCCGCGGCTTACGGTGCTTATGGTGTCGAGTTTGGCTCCGAGTATTTCATTCCGAAGCCGTTCGATCCGCGCCTGATCGTGCGCATTGCACCGGCTGTGGCCAAGGCTGCGATGGAAAGTGGCGTTGCTACGCGTCCGCTGCAGGATCTGGAGGCGTACACCGAACAGCTGCAGCAATTCGTCTACCGCTCTGGCGCCTTCATGAAGCCGCTGTTCGCGGCGGCACGGCAGATTGTCCGCGAGGGCGGCAAGTCGCGCATTGTGTTCACCGAAGGCGAAGAGGAGCGCGTGTTGCGCGCGGTCCAGGTGATCGTCGACGAAAAACTCGCGCGTCCGATTCTGGTAGGACGTCCGGAAGTGCTGATGGCGCGGATCGAAAAATACGGCCTGCGATTGCGTCTGGGCCAAGACGTCGAAGTGACGAATCCTGAGTATGACGAACGATTCCATCAATACTGGACGACCTACTGGGAATTGATGTGCCGTGACGGCATCACCAAGGAAATGGCTCGCGTCGAAATGCGCCGCCGGTTGACGCTGATCGGCGCCATGATGGTCAAGCTTGGCGATGCGGATGGCATGGTGTGCGGCACGGTCGGCGCATATCACGATCACCTGCGTTTCGTCGATCAGGTGATCGGCAAGAAAGCAGGCGCGCAGACCTACGCGGCCATGAATATTCTGCTGCTCGACAATCGCACCATCGCGCTGGTGGATACCCACGTCAACGACGACCCGACCGCCGAACAGATTGCCGAATTCACGATTGCCGCGGCGCGTAGCATGACGGGGCTAAACCTGGTGCCGAAGGTGGCGCTGTTGTCGCGCTCGAACTTCGGCTCGGGCAGTTCGGCCTCCGGCGCGAAGATGCGGCGTGCGCTTGAGCTAGTTAAACAGCAGGCACCCACGCTGGAGGTTGACGGCGAAATGCACGGCGATTGCGCGCTCGACGAGGCGCTGCGCTCGCGCATCCTGCCGATGTCCCGCTTGAAGGGGGCGGCGAATCTGCTGGTGTGCCCGAACGTCGACTCGGGCAACATCGCCTACAACCTGTTGAAGACCGCGGCGGGCAGCAATGTTGCCGTGGGCCCGTTTCTGTTGGGCGCCAACGCACCGGTTCACGTTCTCACGTCGAGCTCGACGGTGCGCCGGATCATCAACATGGCGGCGCTGACGGTGATCGACGCGAATCGCGAGGCGGAAACGGGCGTAGCTGCTCGATGCAGTGACACCGTCTCGGGGACGTCTGCGCGAGAAGCGCAGTGCCCTCGAGACGGTGAGCTTAGCCTCGCTTGTTTGTAGTGAAAAGGACGAAAAATCAATAGCGGCGCAGCCATGCATTGCTAAAAACCTGCTGCCTGCGTACTCAACGTGCGGAGTCGATTTCGAGGCGATTGTCGGCGACGGATATCCTCACCGGATCGGTTTTCCTCCACTCCGGGTTTCCGGACCAAACCCGGCGACTTCGACCTTCATGTCTGGCTGCGGCTGTAGCCGTCCGTCATGGATGCTGGGGATGCGCACGCCAATCGAGGCTACCTGGCGCGTGAGTGCCGCATACAGAGATGAGGCTGCGGGCCTGTCGCCATGCAGGTACAGGCGGATTCGAGACAAGTCATCAAGCCTGCGCTGCTCGAAGTTCATCAACTTGAACGCGATGCTGACCACTGTGCGGCTGTCCTCGCGCACCCGAGCCCCGGCCTCGCACACGTCAAGCGGCAGCAGATGCACCGGCTGCGTGGTGCGATAAACGCACACGGTGCCAGCCGGACCAATCGGAGTCGATCGCACCTGCAGACCCCCGGGCAGCGTGCCGAGCACGCGCGCTTCGCCCGTCCGGGGCACGCACTCCAGGATCGCGAGAGAGGGGATCGTGCGCGCCGCGTGCGGCCACAGGTTGTCGAGCAACGGGTCGGTGATTTCCGGCAACGCGTCATCAAGCTTCATCCGCAGGCGCGCCATCAGGAACGCGAAACCCTGGTAGAGCTGCTCGACGCGATCGTCCAGCGCACCGGGCGTCATCAGGCCCAGTCTGCGCGCCGCTTCCGGGTTCTGTCGCGCGAACTCCTTGCTTGCATCGCGCAAGTAGTGCATTTCCGCGTCGAAATATTCGAGGAAAGGATTGTCCTGGTCACTCACGGCGTCAGCTCCGGTGGTAAGGGAGGCAGCATAGGAATGGCGCCTGTGCTGCCGACGATGCCCGGAGGAAGTCCCGGCACGGCGCCTGCCCTGCCGACAGTAAAAATCCGCTCCGGCATCCTGAAGCCTCGCAGCCTCAGCAGATCGAGCGGCCCGGCGCCGACCTGCGCGCGCAGCACGTAACGCAGCGGGGCGGCATCCGGCTGGTCCCACGTTAGTTCGTAACGGGTGCTGTCGAGCGGCTTGACATGGGCTTTCGCGAGCAGCCGAAGGAATGCCCAGTCGCCGGTGGCGTCGAACGCCTGGCGCAGGCCTGCGTTGACCATTTCCCACATCAGACCTGTGTGCCCGTTCAGGCCATTGCCGGGCCACGTGAGCGCGGTCCACGACTCCTGCTGGTTGAAGTAGGAGAGCGGCGTGCCGTCGACTTCGAGTTCCGTGCGCGTCACGTTCGCGCTGGGCAGCGCCATGATCTCGAAGTGGTAGCCCGCGTCGCCCTGCGCATACAGTTGCGCGCCGAGCGTTGGCAGTAGCCGGATTGCCGCGAGGAACGCCGGATCGAACTGCAGTGCCTGAGGACGCAGTTCATCCGGTGCCCATTGATCGCCCTGCGGCTTCAGTACGCCCGACAGTTGTATCGTCATGAAGCGGGCAATCAGGCCGGTGTCGGGACGCACATAGCGTCCAAGTTCGGCAAAGGATGCGTCGGCATTCGTGTCGTAGAACGGATACCGTCCATTCATGGCCGAGTTGAACGGCGCCGCCACGCTCGCGCGCCACGCCTCGTTCAGGCTGGCGGCGGCCGGCTGCAGGATGGTTTGCCATGCGGTGTCGAGCGGCCGTGCGAAGAGTGCGTCGCCGAAGCCCGCCCACGCTGTGCCGAGACTCGCTGCGGTGAGCGCTGCGTCGTCGCGCGCCTGCGCGAGTTCGGAGAGCTTGCCCTGAAACACGGCCTGCGCGAGCGAGCGGGCCATCGCCTGCGCATCGGGGCTGGTCACGATCTGCTGGAGCTTCAGCCGCATTGTGGTAGCCACCGTGAGGTAATGCGCAAGGCTCACGCCATTGAGCTCGGTCAGAGCCTTTGCCTCGTGGCTAGCGGTGTTTGCGCTGGTGCCGCTGTCGCTCATAAGTGCGAGCAGTGGGCCGAACGGTTTATCGAGCGGGTTGACGACTTCAGCCTGGGTTTTGTCGTCGCTGCCTATCAGGCTTTGCGCCTTGCGTACCAGCGTATCGGTCAGCGCCTGCGATGGGCGGCCCGCCTGCGCCTGATACTGCACCGACTTCATCAACGCGATCAGCGGCGAAGTCTGTGCGTCTGTGAGGCGCGTCAACTGATCGATCGCACCGCTCAGGTTCGCGGCAGGCTGCCACTGGATGCTGTTGAGCATACCCTGCCACGCAGCGGTGTATTCGGCGAAATAGCGCGCCGTGAGCCGCGCCTTCAGGTCGTCGCTGGCGCGCTTCGCGTCGCTTGTTGTGATAGCCGCGACTGTTGCCGCTGCTCCCTCCTGCGCTATAGCCGTACCTGCGGAGGATGCCGCCCCGTCATCCCGCAGGAGGACTTCCTGCAGGGCGCTGGACAACACCCAGTCGCCGTTCACGTGCCGCTCGTTTGCTGCCTTGTCGATTGCCTGCGCGATCATGCCGTCCCATGCCGCGCGGGTGTAGATACCGGGCACGCTTTGCGTGGTCGAGAAAAGCCCGCGTGCGTCGGCACCGTTCAGCAAAGTCATGAGCGAGGCGTCTGCGTACTTGCCCTTGGCGTCGTCGATGATGCCTTGATGGACCGTGTCGTCGGCGTTGGTAAGTCCGATCTGGTTGATCAGCGTGTTGCGCGCGGCGCTCACAATCGGCGCTGAGGCAGGGGTGCGCCATTCCGGATGCGCCTTTAGATGGCTCGCGTAGAAGCTAGCGAGCCGCTCCGCCGTGTCGAGCCATTCACCGGTCGACATGCCGGCGGGTGCGGGCCACGCGGCGGCGATCTGCTCTGTCAGGAAAGCCGGGTCGGTGCGGCTGGGTTCGGCCAGCATCAGGTACGCCTTGAGCGCGTTATAGCCGCGCCGCTGCGCGTCGTGGCTCTGCAGCGCGTCGGCGCGCACCTGTGCGAGACCCGCGAGCGACGCTTCGAGCGCCTGGACGACCGGACGCTGCAGGTTGCGGTTGGCTGCTGTCCGGTACGGTTGCCAAAGCGCCTGGAGGATGGCGTCGTTGCGGCCCAAGCCTGCGCGCAGGTACCAAGGCGCGCCATGCTGCTGGCGATACTTGAACAGCTCGATCTGCTGTTGCAGCGCGAGTTGCGCGCGTAGCGCGGTGGGAGTGCCGGGGGCGGCGGCGAGCGCGGCGTCGGTGCTCACCTGCGCGTCGTGGATCAGGTGCTGGTTGCCGATAGCCGAGATCGTCATCGCGACGCACCAGCCGATCGCCGCGACCGTTACGAGCTTAGCCAGCGCATTCGGCCAGTAGAAGCCGATGCGTTTGCCGTGATGACGGCGCACATCAGCGCCGATCTCTTGCCACGTGGCAAGAAGCGATGCGGGCTGCACGCGCAGAGCGAGGGCGTTGTCGGCTTCCGTGGTCAGCTCTGTTGCTGTGCCTAGTGTCCTTGGCGCGGCGGCGGACCGTTCCTGCGCTGCGGCGGCATTTACCGGGATCGGCACGGGGACTACGCCAGTACCCGGAAATGTCGGGGCGAACATCACGCCCGCCAGCGGCGCGCGAAGCCACTTCGAGGCGACAAGGGTTTCCCAGCCTGTCACGATGCGCTCGCGTTGATCGCCGATGTAGACCGAGATCTGCGCGAGCCAGGAGATCCAGTCCGGCTCGCGGCAAAGGAGCATGCCGCTATCAGCCGACGCGTGTTCAAGGATGGTAAGTTGCTCTTTCAGTGCTTCGGCGCTATCGCGGGGTGATTTGCTTGGGGAGCGAGCCATTAGGGTTCCGATCGCATTGAACCGTTCGGACTGCTTGCCAGTCGCTGGCACCGCGTGCAGGAACGTGACGGGCGCTGCCCAGCCGAGGTCGGCCTCGATCCCTGTGAGCGTGCGCGCCCGCTCTGCGTCGGGTCGGATTCCTTCACCAGTGCGCTCGACCTGAACCAGGCTGTCGACGGGGCGCCTGCGGCCAGTTGTCGGATCTGTTGACGCCACTGTGCCGCGTCAATGCCGTCCGGGGTCGCATGCACGAGGATCGCGTCGGTGACATGCATGATGCCTGCCTGTTTCAAGCCCGGGGCAACCTCGTCAACGAGCGTGTCGGGCCCGGTCACCATCAGCCACGGCATCCGGTAGCGCCAGAACCAGCCGTGCGAGGTGCGCAGTTCGTCGCACAGGTATTGGAGGCGGCTATCGCGTTTGAGTGGTCTGGGCGCGTTTGGGGCGTCGCCTGTCGCGTGACGGAACAGCCGTCCGGTGAATGCGTAGGCGCCGATCCCGAGTGCCACGAGGTGCGCGATTACGACCGTCGCGCAAATGCAGACGATCCAGATCGTGGCTGTCTTGCGCTCCTCTACCGATGGCACGCCAACGAGATCGCCCTTGGCCCAGACCACCACGAGCGCGAGCGCGGCGAGGAGGGCCGCTATTGCAGGCAAGCCCCAGATGGCTACCCCTCCGGGGTCCTCGCGCGAGGAATCGTTCGGGGCGAGCGTCCGGAGATTATTCTTTGGAATCGTCATGCGAAAGAGTCGAGATAACGTCGGGGGGCACATAAAGGATGGCCGCCACAGCCCCGTCAACGATGAGTTGGGGGCCGCTGAGAGCGGATTCGATGGCCGCGGCAACGGACAGCCATGGGTTCGCGGCGCCCGAGTCGCCGACGATACGATCGGGACGGCGCTGCGCTTCGAGCTTCGTGACACCGGACAGTGAAGCGGCGCCAAGCGCTGCAAGCAGCGTCGTGTCGTGCTCGCTGGACAGATTGCTGATCCATGCACGCGTGACTTTCGGCGCCTCGGCGTTGCCCCAGATCACTGCGTTTGCGAACACGTATTCCAGTTCGTCGAGAGTGCCCGCGACGGGGCGATGCAGCGTGCCAGCGACCCGCACTCCTTCGGGCAAGCGGTAGTGACCGGGGCCGAGCAGCACCGCGATGCAGCCTTCGGTGCTGCCAGTGGGCGGCCTGGCGTCATGCCATGCTGCTGCGATCACCAGCAGCGGGCGCCGCTCTCGGGCGTCCAGCCATGCGTCGGCTACGAGCAGTCCGTCCGACGCCGGTACGGCCTGGCATTGCAGCGGTGGTAGTCCGGCGATGCGAAGTGCGTCGCGCACCTGTTGTTCGCGTGTCGCGGCTTCGGATGTTGTGGCCAGCACACGCACCTGCGGCGAATGGATAGGTTCGTATTGAGAGAGTGCGTGCAGCGTGGCTGATAGTGGTTCTAGTGCCTCCACCAGCTTCAAGACAATTGTTGCGACATCGTTGGGCATCTCTGCCGGTTCCACCTGGTCGTCGAGTAGCGACGGGGTGGCTATTGACTCAATAGAGCCTATATTTTCCTCTGCGAACCGGTTGTGAACGATCAGGCCCAAACCCTTACGCGGAGCCTGTGCCGTTGGCAGGGGCTTCGCTGCTGTCATGACCGCAGTGAGGCTCCGGGCGCCAAGCGGCAGACAGTAACCGATGCCGAGGATCTGCAAGGGGCGCTGTGCAATGCGAACCCGCCCGCTCAACCATTTGTTTCGATGCATGTTCCAGTAGTGCGCACGGAACCAGAGCGCTTCGTATCCGGCGCGCGCAATGCCGAGTAGCAGACCGAATACGCAGTTGGGCAGGCCCACTGCGCAGAACCAGAACCATGGGCCGCGCGCGGGCTCGGGTCGCGGCCAGAGGAGCAGCGTGAGTGCGGCGCCCAACATGCAGCAGATGGCCCAGATTCCAAGCGACGGCCAGAAGCGTGGCCCGTGAGCTGGATAGGCGCCGGGCTGTCCAGCGTTGAATAGGTCGACGGGCGTCAGGCGATATTGACGTTCAGCAGCGACGAGATCAGCCGACAGCCGCACGCGCAACCGTGGTGGTGCATGGCGACTGGCTTGCCACCTTGACCGGGAAACGACTGGTTGCCCTCGGCGATTACGGTTTTCCCGTGCAGCGCGCAGAGCGCCTCGTCGCGTTGGCACGCCAGGGCCCGGTCCATGAATGTCATGCCCGACGTGGCCGTCGTGACCTCGCCGCCGTGTTCGAATTTGTCGCCAACCCTAATAGGAGAGTGCAATTTGTACCTCTAACAATAGGCTGTGCCGTCCATTCTCAACAAATAACTGGCAATATTCCAATATTGGTGCCAATTGTCTCGTCTATGGCAGATGAACGCACAAATAGCGTAATCATATTCTTCGAGGTTTGGTTTTCAATGTGATACGGATGAGTCCACTCAGCAGTAACAACGATGCCGTCGTCAGTTTGAATTTGACCATTAACCGCGGAAGAGATTGATTCCACTGGCTCGTCGCCGCGTTTAATGGTATTTAATATCCAAAATCCCTTGGAATCCTTGTTAAATCCGTAGTATTTAAATACGGATTTTTCCAGACATTCATCGCCGTCGCCTTCTTGTTGGCATCTTTCGTATCCTGGGAGAGGGTATCGTCGATTTATTTTAATCCGTACGTACTGCTCGGTCGAATTTTCTTCGTCTGTAGTCAGTGGTTTTAATAAAGATGAGTTTAGCGAAACTGTGCACATATCATACGAGCGCTGTGTCCAGTATGTTTTTGGTGGGTTCGAAAATTTATTCGCGCGCGAATAAAGTACGTCGTCGCTCTCATTATGGAATGCAAATAGGCCGCAGTCCATGTAAGCGTCATCGATATCCGCGCCGGTCGATTTTGAAGTGACCTCACCTGCCAATACATCTGCACAAATCGTAAATAAACATAACATGAGAACAGATAGGATAATTCTATTGGAAATCTCCTTGAAAATGAAGAGGATGGTCGTGCCCGAGCGAGTCGTCGTGACCTTGTTGTCGCATTCGAGCTTGTCGCCCTTACGGACGGTGAATTTCATTGTCATTGTCATTGTCTATTGCTTTTATTCGGCAGAGTACTGCGGAGTTGCGAAGTAGGAGCAGGCTGTCGGTTGTGCGCTGATACGCCAAAAGACAAAAGCA
>Ga0302178_10000873_pt1 | contig 26304 bp, 23 predicted proteins | sample I_Palsa_E1_3_FD_198790 | JGI IMG/M metagenome (GOLD analysis project Ga0302178, IMG submission 198790) | Peat permafrost microbial communities from Stordalen Mire near Abisko, Sweden - I_Palsa_E1_3 | ecosystem: Environmental > Terrestrial > Soil > Palsa > Peat permafrost | place: Sweden... | reverse complement strand
ACAGGGTATTGACCAGCTAGCTTATGCGGTTTTCTTTGCCGCGACTTTCTTAGCCGCAACTTTTTTGGCTGCGGCTTTCTTCGCCGGAGCTTTCTTGGCCGCTGTTTTTGTCGCCGCGGTTTTGCTTGCCGTGGTTTTCGCGGCAGCCTTCTTGGCAGGTGCTTTCGCTGCAGTTTTCTTGGCCGCTGGCTTGCTATCGGCTTCGTCACCCTCGGCGCTTGCCGAGCTGGCTGCCGCAGCCTTGGCCGCAATCGACTTGGCCGACGGTTCTTTCTTTTCAAACTCAAAGCCGATCTTGCCGTCCTTTTGCTTGACCAGGAAGGCCTTGAAATTACGGCCGGTGCGCGACGATTTAAAGCCGACCAGTAAATCAGTGCGGCCGTCCGTCAGCAGGCGGGTCATCTGCTCGCGGGTCATTTCCTGCTGCAAGATCACTTTGCCGGAACGGAAGTCGCAGGTTTTCGGGTTGGCGACCGAGTTTTCGCAGAGATAGCTCATACCATGCTCGAACACGCGTCCACCGCATTTCGGGCAGGCGCCGACCGATTCCTGAGCAGAAAAGTCGGGTGGTTCACCGTTTTCGTCGTTCTGATCCTGGCCGAAATCGAACTCAAGCTTGTAATTCTTGGTTTCGTCATCGATGCCCAGCTTCAAGATGGCCGAGAACGGCCGCCCCATTTTGCTGCGGAATCCGGACAGAGGGCCGATGGTCTTTTTGACCAGCAACTCTTCGACTTCGGGGATTTCAAACTGACGTCCACCCGGAATTTTGGTGATCGAAAATTCGCATTTCGAGCAAGCAAAGCGCCGGTAGTTTTCCTTGATCAGGCCGCCACAGTGCGGGCACGGCGTTGCAAGCGTCGCGTAATCGCCGGGTATGGTGTCGGAATCGTATTCTTTGGCACGCTTGACGATGGTTTGCGTCATTTGCGCGATTTCGCGCATGAAATCGTCGCGCGCGAGATGGCCGCGCTCCATCTGGGCCAGTTTATGTTCCCAGCCGCCCGTCAACTCGGGTGCGGTCAGTTCGTCGACGCGCAAGCCACGCAATAGCGTCATCAACTGGAACGCCTTGGCCGTCGGGATCATCTCGCGGCCTTCGCGTATCAGGTATTTCTCTGAAATCAACCCTTCGATAGTGGCCGCACGTGTGGCTGGCGTGCCCAAACCTTTGCCGGCCATGGCCTCGCGCAGGTCATCGTCTTCCACTAATTTGCCTGCGCCTTCCATCGCCGACAGCAAGGTCGCTTCGTTGTAGCGGGCAGGCGGTTTCGTCACCAGGCCCACGGCTGTCACACTTTCGGTCTTGACCGTCTCGTTCTTCTGGACAGCGACAAGGTTGGCGTCTTCGCCCTGCGCTTCGCGGCCATACACCTGCAACCAGCCTGGGCTAACAAGAACTTTGCCTTCGGTCTTGAAATGGTGACCGACGACTTCGGTGATGCGGGTCGTCAATTGATACTCGGCCGCCGGGAAAAACACCGCGAGGAAACGCTTGACGACCAGGTCGTAAAGCTTTTGCTCTGGTTCGGAGAGGTTTTTTGGAGCCTGTAGCGTCGGGATAATAGCGAAGTGATCGCTGATCTTCGAATTGTCGAAAATCCGTTTATTCGGCTTCAACCAGCCGCGATCGAGCACCTGCTTGGCGTGAGGCAGGTAGTTATCGCTTTCCTTCAACATCTCCAGCGTACCGCGCACCGCATCCAGATAATCTTCCGGCAAGGCGCGCGAATCGGTACGTGGGTAGGTCAGCACTTTGTGTTTTTCGTACAACGCTTGGGCCAGGCCCAAGGTGTTTTTGGCCGAAAAACCAAAGCGTCCGTTGGCTTCACGCTGCAAGCTGGTCAGGTCGAACAGCAGCGGCGACAGTTGCGTCGACGGCTTCGATTCTTCGGTGACAGTGCCGGTCTTTTCGCGACAGGCAGCGACCACCGACTCGGCGGCGGCAACGCTCCACAGCCGCGACTCGCGCTGCTCGGGGTCGGATTCATGCTTTTTGAAGGCCGTGTCATACCAGCGACCTTCGTAGAAGCCGGCGGCACAGACAAATTCGGCTTTGACTTCCCAGTAGTCGCGCGGCACGAAGCGCCGGATTTTCTCTTCACGTTCGACGACGATGGATAGTGTAGGCGTCTGAACCCGGCCGACCGTGGTCAAAAAGAAGCCGCCGCTCTTGCTATTGAACGCGGTCATTGCACGGGTGCCGTTGATGCCGACCAGCCAGTCGGCTTCGGAGCGGCAACGGGCGGCGTCCGCCAGCGGTTGCATGCTTTCGTCGCTGCGCAATTGGGTGAAACCGTCGCGGATCGCGGCCGGTGTCATCGATTGCAGCCAAAGCCGTTTTACCGGTTGCTTGGCCTTCGCGTGTTGGACGATGTAACGGAAAATCAACTCACCCTCACGCCCCGCGTCGCAGGCATTGATCAGCTCGGTTACGTCCTTGCGCTTGATCAGCCGGGTTAACACCTTTAGGCGCGATTCGCTTTTTGCGATCGGATTGAGGTCGAAATGCGGGGGGATGACGGGTAAATGAGCGAAGCTCCATTTTCCGCGTTTGACGTCGTATTCTTCGGGAGCCGCGATTTCCAGTAGGTGGCCGACCGCTGACGACACAACGAATTCGTCGTTCTCGAAGTACTCGTCATGCTTGGTAAAACCACCGAGCGAGCGCACGATGTCATTCGCGACGGAGGGCTTCTCAGCGATGATCAGAGCTTTGGACATGTGGGTTGGCTTGGTGATGACCTTGAATCGAATGCATTGAACTTAACATAACGGCGAACACATCGCCGTTACTCTGCTTGCGCGGCACATCATAAGCGGGTACGGCTGCGAACTGCAAGCGCTGCAGAAAATCGGGTGCAGGTCCCACGCTTGATCACGCCGACGTCACCGCACAAAGCAGTGCACGAAGACGCGGCGTGCTAGAGCTGTCTTGCAGCGCTGTCAGGTCGACCAGCATGCGCTCGACGATATGAGCGTGCGGCAGCACCGTGCCGAAGAAACGCCGGGTTAGCGCGTCTTCGATCAGAATGGTTGGGAAATTCTCGACATCGAAATCATCAAGCTGGTCCGCGTGGGCCTCGATATCGATCCACACGAAACAGCACTCGGGATGATCGTCGGCCAGTCGGTCGAAGGCCGTCTGGTAGTCCCGGCAGGTGCCGCACCATTGCGCACACAAGCAGGCAACCAGCGGCATATCGGTATGGCTCAGGCGATCGGCAATCGCAACGGCGTCAGTATCTAGATTCAAAGCGGGCATACAAAAATCCTTCCGTCAGCCGCCTATATGAGGATTCCGCCAGCGGCTGTATTCGGCGAAAATGTAACATGTTTATATATTACTATCCGAGTTCTATCGGGTTTTGCCCGATTCCGATATCAAGATCAACCCCTGTGTGCCAGGGTCTCGCCCTCGTCGCCGTAGTGGGGTGCTATGCGTCCGCAAGGCAATAGCGCGATGCGGCCGCTCATCTCCAGCTTGAGCAAGGCCGCCTGCAGCTGTGCGGGGTTCAGGCCCGTGCGTTCGCAGAGCAGGTCCGGTGCGGCTGCGTCATGGCCCAGCGCCTGTAATACGGCGCGGGTGTCGGCATCGAGGGCTTGGGTATTGTCCGATGCCGGCTGGACGGGAGCGGTGGGCTGCGAGGTGGGTCTGGCGGGCCAGCCGAAATCCTCGAGCACATCTGTGGCTGATTCCACCAATTTTGCGCCGTCCTTAATCAAATAATGGCAACCTTTTGTCAACGTTGCATGGATGGACCCTGGTATCGCATAAACATCGCGCCCCATTTCATTGGCTAATCGAGCGGTGATCAGTGAGCCCGACTGCGCGGCGGCTTCGACCACCAGTACGCCGCGGACCAGCCCGGCGATGAGCCGGTTGCGTTGCGGGAAATGGCTGGGGCGGGCCGGCGTGTCCAGGGGCCATTCGGAAATCAGCGCGCCGTGTTGAGCCAATTGCTGGGCCAGCGCGGCATGCCGCGCCGGATAGATGCGGTTAACGCCGGTTCCGACCACCGCCACGGTCGCGCCGCCCACGCTTAGTGCGCCCTCATGTGCGGCGCCATCGATGCCTAGCGCCATGCCGGAGACGATGGTCAGCCCCGCGGTGCCAAGGTTTGCTGCAAACGTACGCGCATTCGACAGCCCTTGCGCGCTAGCCTGCCGGCTTCCCACTATGGCCAGCGATGGCGTATGCAGTAATTGCACGCGGCCACGGACATAAAGCAGCAGCGGGGGATCGCAGGTGTCGAGCAGCATCGGTGGATAAGCCGGGTCGGCCAGCGTCAGCAGATGACAGTCTGCCTGGGTCAGCCAATTGAGGGTCGCCTCACAGCGCTCAGCCTCTTCGGGCGACCGAGTGCATTGAATTGCGGTGGCGGCTTCGCGCCCCGCGACTGCACACAGCGCGGCGTGCGGCATGTCGAAAATGGTCTGCGGGCAAGCAAATGCGGCGAGCAGCTTGCGTGCCGCCGTGCGGGAAATGCCTGGTGTGGTGGTGAGTCTTAGCCAGGCGGCGATCTCGGCTTCAGTCAGGGGCAGCGTGTGCATGGTCAGGTTGGCAAAAGGTATGGCAAGAATATCTGTAACGGGTGTCAGCCCCTTGCTGCGGTGCTTGTGCCTTACTCAGGGGGCGGCAGCGAGCCAAGCGCTATGCTAAACTTCAAGCCTGTCAACAAGGTGTTCAACACACCCGGCAAAGCGCGTGCAAGTCGTGTGCGAAGGTCGTAACGCTGTTATTCCACGCTTGTATAGTGCGCCAACCTCGTTTCGGCCGTAACCCGGCCATTCGGTGAATGGCGTTTTGCAGCTTTGTTCGCTATATCGGTCTGTAACCACAATGGCATTACTCAATATTTTGAATTACCCGGATCGCCGCTTGCATACTGTTGCCAAGCCCATCGCTGTGGTCGACGACCGGATACGCAAGCTGGTGCTCGATATGGGCGAGACCATGTACGCCGCGCCAGGCATCGGTTTGGCCGCGACCCAGGTCGATGTCCATGAGCGGCTGATCGTGATCGATTTGTCGGAAACGCATGACGAATTGATGGCGTTTATCAATCCCGAAATCATCTGGACCAGTGATCTCAAGCAAATCTCGGAAGAGGGCTGCCTGTCCGTTCCGGGCATTTATGACGACGTCGAACGCTACGAGAAAGTTCGGGTGCGCGCGCTCAACGAACAAGGCGAATCGTTCGAACTGGAAGCCGATGGTTTGCTGGCGGCCTGTATTCAGCACGAAATGGATCATTTGCTCGGCAAGGTTTTTGTCGAGTATTTATCGCCACTCAAGCAGACGCGTATCAAAACCAAAATGAAAAAGCTCGCCACGGCGATGTAAACGCCTTGTCGGTCGCGTTTCCGGTTGCGACCGGCCGAGCCATCCGGTAGGTGCGGCTTCACTGGGCGGACTGTTGAATAGCCGGTCGGCCAGCTTAAATCCGTCGCCGCTTCAGTGCATACTTGGCACCTGACCCTAGCTTGGCATCGGGTCATGCGTTGCACTATTACATCGTCATTCCATCTTTTTGCCGGGTCGTTCATTATGTCTAACCCTCTGCGCGTCATCTTTGCCGGCACGCCCGAATTTGCCGCTCAGGCGCTGGGCGCCATTCATGCCGCCGGGTTTGCCGTGCCCTTGGTGCTGACTCAGCCTGACCGCCCCGCCGGCCGGGGTATGAAGCTGACACCGAGTGCGGTCAAGCAATTTGCACTGGCGCATGAGTTACCCGTCGCCCAGCCGCCATCCTTGCGTCGGCAAGGTAAATATCCCGCTGAAGCGGCTGCCGCTATTGAACAATTGCGCGCCACGCCCCACGACGTCATGGTCGTGGCGGCTTACGGTTTGATTTTGCCGCAAGAAGTGCTTGAGATAGCGCCATATGGCTGCATCAATATCCACGCTTCTTTATTGCCGCGCTGGCGTGGCGCCGCGCCGATTCACCGCGCGGTCGAAGCGGGGGATCGTGAGACCGGCATTACGCTGATGCAAATGGATGTGGGTCTCGACACAGGGCCCATGTTGAGCACGGTGCGGCTTGAGATCGCGTCGACCGACACGACCGGTAGCTTGCACGACAAACTTGCACTGGCCGGCGCCGAGTTGGTGGTTGCCGGTTTACAGGCTTTGGCGCGGGACGGTCGTTTGCCGGCCACGCCGCAGCCCGAGGCGGGCGTGACTTATGCCGAAAAAATCAGCAAACACGAGGGGCACCTGGATTGGCGGCGTGATGCCGACGCCCTGGCACGGCAGATTCGCGCCTTCGATCCATTTCCGGGCGGCTCTGTGGTGCTGGACGGCACGGCCTTGAAGATCTGGGCTGCGGAGGCATTGGCATTGGACAGCACGCCGTCGGCGCCTGCCGGCACCATTGTCGATGTCCAGTCTGACGGCGTGACGATTGCCTGCGGCCGCGGCGTGCTGCGCGCTACGCAATGGCAGAAACCGGGCGGCAAGCGCTTGGCGACGAGAGAGTTTGTGGGCGGTTTTAGTCTGCATGCCGGACAATCTTTTGCGCTGCCGGAATAAGCCGCTGCCGGAATAAGCCGCTGCCGGAATAAGCAGGCTCTGGCCCAAGCGAACTTAGGCGTCAGGCTAACCGCGCCGGCCTGAGCGTCTGGCCAAGCGGCTGATTCTTGCCGGAGCGGCTACGCCGAGTATCCCAGTCGCGTTAGAATTGGGGCGTACATCGGTCCCCGTTACCGCGGTCACGCAAACTCTGGAGCCACCATGTTCGGTATTACCCAGTTTTCGTTTTTTATGGTTGCCGTGCTGCTGCTTAATGCGACGCCAGGCCCCGATACGGCCTACATTGTCGGTCGCAGCGTCGGGCAGGGGCGCAGCGCGGGTTTGGTATCGGCGCTGGGTATCTCCAGCGGGTGTTGCGTGCATTCGCTGGCCTGCGCATTCGGCCTGACGGCGTTGCTGGCGGCTTCTGCCGCCGCCTTTACGGTCATCAAACTGGTCGGCGCGATCTATCTGATTTATCTGGGTGTCATGCTGTTGCTTAAGCGTCCCGCAGCGGATCTGCTCGACGAAGCGCCGCCTCAAGTCGCCACGCGCTCGCTACGGGCCTTGTTTTTGCAAGGTTTCTGGACCAATGTATTGAACCCCAAAGTCGTGCTGTTCTTTGTCTCGTTTTTCCCCCAATTTGTGAGCGCAGGCAGTGAGCATAAAACGCTGGCCTTCCTGGTGCTGGGCGGCGTATTCGTCGTGATGAGCACGATCTGGAATAGTGGCGTTGCGTGGCTGGCCGGCACCGTCACGCGCCGCATGGGGAACAATCCGTCGCTGCGTCGCTGGCTCGACCGCGTGATCGGCAGCGCTTTTGTCGGGCTCGGTATTAAGCTTGCGACGGTCCACCGTTGATCGCTGTTGATGACTTGAATGGGCGTATGAATTGAGTCGAGTGAGGGGATGGGTATGTTCAACGGTTTGAAGACTGCGGTGTTGATGGCGGCTATCGTCGCGCTTTTCGTCGTCATTGGCGGAATGCTGGGTGGGCAGCGCGGCATGCTGCTCGCCTTGCTATTTGCGCTGGCGACGAATTTCTTCGCCTATTGGTTTTCCGATTCGATGGTGCTGCGCATGTACAACGCCCAAGCCGTCGACGCACAGAACGCGCCGCAGTTTTACCGCATGGTTCAAGAGCTGGCGCAGCGAGCTGGTTTGCCGATGCCGCGGGTCTATCTGATCGATGAAAACGCCCCCAATGCCTTTGCTACCGGCCGCAATCCCGAACATGCCGCGGTAGCAGCAACCACGGGGCTGTTGCGCATCTTGTCTGATCGCGAAGTGCGCGGCGTGATTTCTCACGAACTGGCCCACGTGCAGCATCGCGATATTTTAATTTCGACTGTTTCGGCAACCATGGCCGGCGCGGTGTCGGCATTAGCCAATTTCGCCCTGTTTTTCGGCGGGCGTGACGATGAGGGGCGGCGCGCGAATCCAGTCGCGGCGATCGCCGTGGCGATTCTCGCCCCACTTGCTGCGGCACTGATTCAGATGGCGATTTCGCGGGCTCGCGAATTTGAAGCCGACCGCGGCGGCGCGCAGATTTCCGGCGACCCGGCGGCGCTGGCCAGCGCCCTCGAAAAAATCCACCGTTATGCGCAAGGTATTCCATTCCCGGTCGCCGAAGCGCATCCGGCGACGGCCCAGATGATGATCATGAACCCTTTGAGCGGCGGCGGGATTGCGAACTTGTTCAGTACTCATCCGGCGACCGAAGAGCGCGTTGCTCGCCTGCTGGAAATGGCGCGAACAGGACGTTTTAACGTTTAAATACCGCCGGGCATCCCGGAATTGGCAGGGTACGGACATGATGGTTGTCGTCCCAAGCATGCCGACCGCAGCGCGAGAAACTCCATTTTCATTCGATAAGCCGCCTGTCCGTGACTTACCCTGTCCTGCTGTCTCCATTGCGCCGCCGCCTGCTGTTTGCCGCAGCGTTAAGCGCAGTCGTCCCGGTGTTAGGCTGCACGCCTGCGCCACAGTTCGGCGGCAGCTTTCTGCAGTTGTGGCGCAACCACCTCGAACTTGACCGGCCCGAATGGCGTCGCCGTTTTGCCGTAACGCGCGCGCTTGGTTGCCGCGAAATTTTTATTCAATGGGTTGCACTCGAAGGTAATCCGGCCAGTGCCTGGACAGCCTCGGATGCATTCGTCCGGTTGTTGCTAGACGAATGTGGTCGCCTCGGCATGGGCGTCCATCTTGGATTGCCCTACGACGAGCGCTGGTGGACGATATTGGGCTCACCCAGCGACACAATTCTCGGCAGCTTTCTCGATGGCACCCGTGAGCGCTGCACGGCCTGGCTCGAAAATGCACGCTGGCCCATGCATCAGGCGTTTCGCGGCTGGTACTTGCCATACGAACTTGAACAGTGCAGCTGGGCCAAGCCGCAACGGCTCGATGCGCTGGTTGCGTGGCTCGACGCGTTGTCATCGGCGGCGCGGGCCAACGGCGGACAGCCGCTGACGTGCTCGACGTATTTCAGCCATTTGCAGACGGACGGCACACTTACCGCCATGTGGAGCGCGATCCTCGACAAGGTCGAAATTCGTCCGATGATCCAGGACGGCGTGGGCCAGTGGGGGATCGCGAACTATGCTGCGCTCGAGCCGCTGCATGAGGTGTTCCGCACGCAGGGCGCGAAGTTCGACCTGATCCTCGAACTGTTCGAAAACACGGCTGCCGACAAGGACGGCGGCGCCGATTTCGACGCGAGTACAGCTTCGTTCGACCGTCTGCGTCAGCAATGGAATATAGCGATGGATTACGGGGCCGAGCGCCTCGTTGTATTTGCCGTTGACCCATGGGCGATAGGCGATTCGCCGGCCGCAAAGAGACTGCTGCGTGACTGGCTGAAGCAGACAAACAGCGGCGTGGCGGAATCAATAGCAAAAGGATAAGGTGCCAAACACGCCGTTCGAGCGGTCGTCCCCGGCAATTCGCAGGCGATACTGCAGATTCAGGTCCACGAACGACTGTGGCGCGTGATAGGTGTCCTCGCGAAACCATAGCCGCAGTGCGATGCCGGGACCGATGCCGAGAGTCGTATGCGCCGAAAGCAGGCTGTCGTAGCCGGCATTGATACCGAGATAGGGTGTCGCCACGAACTTGCTGCTGATGGCGTCGATGCGAAACGCGCGGCCGTAACGCACATCGACACTGCCGAGCGTCTGTGGATGCTGGACGAAGTAATCGCCTTCGACGTAGGCTTGCCAGTACGTCCAGTTCGAGCGGTCCACGCTGAGTCCACCGCCGACGCCGTCTGACCACGCGCCTCGCAGTAGCCAGTCGCTGCGGCTGTTGGCGCCGATCGGCACAAAGCGCTCGACGGCGAACACAATGTTCTGGCGGCCGAATGGTTTCCAGCGCGCCCCGAATATGCCCTGGGCCGTCGACATGCCGGTCGGGCCGCCCGTGCCGTCGTAGAGTGTCTGGTCAATGCGGCTATAAATTTCCACCGTGCTACCGTCGCGCAACCCGACCACCGGCGGGCGCCAGTAGAACTCTTCAGACGACTGCAGCATGTGACGCTGGTTCAGCGACGGCGCGAACGCGGGGTCCAGCACGCCGACTGAGCCGTAACCTAGCGCGCCGTTCACGCCCCAGTTGCGGTCCAGATCGGATATTGCTTGGCGAATGTTCTGGCGCTGCTGCGGGCCGAGCTCGAGCTGGCCGGCGTCGAGCGACTGCGAGAACCAGCTGCGCGCGCGCCCATTGTAGTCCAGGTGTTGGGCCGCGTAGGCGGCCGCCAGCAGGTCGTTCTGGGGGAGTGAAGGCTGCGACAGTACAAAATCGAACTGCTGCCGCGCCTCCTTGCGCTTGCCGTCTAGTGTTAGCGCGTCGACCTGCAGCACGTGGTAGGACAGATTGTCGGGCGCCGCGTCGACGGCCGCGCCTGCGTGCTGCGTTGCGCTGTCGTAGTCGCCCTTCGCGAGCGCTGCATAGGCGGCGGCGGCCTCGGAGCCCGGGTCGGCATGCGATGCGGCGCTCGCGACTACCGGTGGGAGCAAGTTATGCATGCGGTCGCGTAGCGCCAACATCGCTTCGTCCTTAGGCGAGGCGGCAAGCGCCGTGTCAGCTTCGCGCGTCGCGTCGGCGCGCTTATCCTCGCGCTCGAGGGTGTAGACCAACAGGCTGCGCAGAGTGGGATTATTGGGCTGTAGACTCAGCGATTCGCGCGCCTCGCGCTCGGCATCGGCGTAATGGCCTGCCGCATAATCCCTGTAGGCCGCGTCGGCGAGCTTCCAGGCGGGCGTCTGGGTGATCGGTCTGGCGCTGCCGGGGTCCGATTCGAGCCCATCAAGCAGCTTGTCTCGCACGCTGTTTAGCACGGGGTCGCGGCATCCTTTCGCGAGCGCGTCTCGCACCATCTGCAGCGCATCCTTTGGCCGGCCCATGCTCTGCAGTGCATAGACACGCAACAGCCATAGCCGGGCTACGTCAGGACGCAGCGCGAGCGCTTTGGCCGCCAACGCGTTTGCATGCGGGTAGTCCCGGCGTTTGTATGCCGCGAATGCCGCGTCGGCCCAGCGCCATGCGTCGCCGCTGAGCGGTGCTTCTACCGCGGCATGGGCCGGGCGCGCCACAGGCGCGGCGTTCGCGCCCAGGGCGGCCGACGCGCAGACCAAGGCCAGGGTCAGAAATATTGCGCAGGCTGAAAACCTCATGTTGAGGCGCACGATTTATCAAAAGCCATTTGCGGTGCCGCCTCCTGACTTTCTCGTTGGAAGGACAGCGCCTCATGCAGCGTCGCTTCGTCGAGCCAACCCTGCTCGATCAGCACTTTACCGATCGGCTTGCGGTTCTTCGCCTGGACTGCGAGTGCGAAGGTGAGCTGGGTCTCGTCGATAACCTGCCACGACAACATCAACTCGCCAAGACGGCGGCGCGGCGGCATCAACTGGTCGGTGGACGGGAAGTCGTGCATCGTCTTGTCCCACACAAGCCGTCGGCCTGTGAGGAGATGCACGAGGAACAGGCGCCACGCGCGCGCGGCAGCCATCATGTTGATAAAGTTGCCGATCACCATGCGCGGAATCGCCAGCAGCCCATGCCCCCACCCGTAAATTCGATAGACAAAATAACTGCGTTGGATCACGCGCAGGAGCAGCATCAAGGCATTGCAGCTCATCAGCGTGACGAGCCAGCCGTGGGGCGGAAACAGCGGCGGGAAATAGACCCGCCACTCGCCGTAGAGGTCGGCGAAAAAGAACAACAGGAAGTTGACCAGCATGAAATAGGCGAGGACCGCGATGAACGAGGTGACGAGCCCTTTGCGATCGCGGAACAGCAGGTACTTGACCGCGAACGAGCCGGCCCAGCCGACCTGCGCCCATCCCTGCAGGCCGATGCCCAGCGTCCAGCGCGCCTTCTGGCGGTAGGCGGTGTGGAATGTGTTGGGAAAATATTCGCGGATGCCGAGCGGCATCGACAGCGTGATCACCTTGTCTCTGCCGATACCGAATAATCCTTTGCGCCTCGCCCTATATTCGACCGGGAATGTGCCGAAGATCTGCTTCATGCCGCGGCGCGCGAGACGCGCGCCGATGTCGTAGTCCTCAGTCAAGGTGTCGGTATTAAACGGTTGATTGTCGGTCTCGGCGGCAAGCTCGGTGATTGCCCGGCACGAGAAGCAGGTGCCGACGCCTGCCGAAGGCACCATTTTCGACAAGCTTTCGCGCACCGCCAGGTCTTTGGTGTGCCACTCGGCGAACTCGTCCATATAGGTGCCGGCGACAAGTTCGTACCATTCGCGTTCGAGCGAAGTCACCGGCAGTTGAATGAAGTCGATGCGCGGCAGCAGATAGTTGTAGTACTTGAGCTCAAGCGGGTGCAGCACGTCCTCGCTGTCGTGCAAGATCAGACCGGCAAACACCGTCGGCTGCAGTCGATTCTGCCGGAAGATCGCCTGCACGATCCAGTTCAGACAGTCCGCCTTGCAGGTCGGTCCGTCGTGCGGCACCTCGACGCGTACCAGTTGACGGTAGCGGCGGCGCATACGCTCCACTTCCTGGATGGTGCGCTCGTCATTCTGATACGTGCCGACGAAGATCATGTAGTTCTTGTACTCGAGCGTGCCGATCATGCTCTCGAGCATCGCTGCGATCACGTCGTACTCGCGCCAGGCCGGAACCATGATCGCGAGCGGCTGCTCCTCGACCGCGCGTAACTGCCACGCCTGGAGCGGAGTGCAGCGGCGCTGGATGGTGAGCGCACGGTAGAACTTTCGCACCCAGTACCAAAGGTCAACGAATAGATCGTCGAGACTCGAGAGCATGATTAGCACGCTGACGATCGCGCTCACGATCTCAAGACCGTGATAGTAGTCGCCGAATAGATAAGGCCAGTAGACAGAGGACATGGGGTGGTTTGCGCAAGACTTAGTGCTTCTTGCGGTTTTTGCGGTTGCGGTAATTCGCGACGATCAGCAGCACGATGAACATCAGCAGCGCGAGACTCGCGATCGGCGCGCCCCACGAAATGTAGCGGCGCCATTCGTAGAACGCACCGTGATCGGCGCCCGGCGGCAAGTTCGCGTGCGGGTTATCGCTATCGATCCACGCGACCGGGCCCGCGGGCCCTATGATCGCGACGTTGCCGCGGTTCAGCAGGAACGGCGTATCGGTGTCGCTACTTTGCGTACCTTGGTTTCCGAGTGCGTACCATAGCAGTCCATCCTGGCCGCCGGCGCGTACCACTTCGACCGCCGCGAGCCTTTGCAGGCCGGCGATATCGAGCCATGGCGCGAGCTTGCCGTCGATTTGCAGCCGCCCGTGATCGACCACTTTGACGCTGGGCGCGGGGCCGTCGATCGTCACTTCCATGGCGACGAACGGCTTGGTCGGCTTGACCGGCTGGCCGGCCGCCGCGAGGGTCAGCTCGGCGCGAGTGGGCGACAGGCCGCTCGCGGAGGCGATGCCGATGATCTGCCGGATGCTGTCTGCCGCATTCGACAAATAACCGTCCGGCACGATCAACTGCGGGTTGCCCGCCATCAGAGGCAGCAGGCTGACGAAAGTGCCGTCAGGCTCCGCGTCGCCGGGCTTGACGTAGCTTGCTGCCGGCAGCACGTTGACTGGATAGCCCTGCGGGACCTCGTTGCAGTTGGCCGAGTAGGGCTGGCGCTGGACCGACACGCGCAGCGTATTGTTCACCCTGAGCACGTAGGCGGGCAGGCGGGTCTTGAGCTCTTCGGGATGTCCGTCGGCCTGGAGCTGTTTTGCAGCGAGCAGGAAGCCGTTCCAGAAGACCGTCGCCACCGGCCGCGTGCTCGATGCGCCCGGTGCGGCGGCAAGGTAGAGCACGAGCTCGCCGGGCATGCGGCCGGCTGACGACACCGCGTTCAATGGGAAGTTGGCAGTCCAGTCGCCGCGCGCGACCACGTCGAAGCCTTCGGCGGTGCCGCCGAGACTCGACAGATGTACGACGTGACCTTCTTCCAGCTCTGGGGAGGTCGCCGTGGGTACGAGCACCTGCGGCGAGGTCAGAATGTGGTGCAGCGAGGTGTCGAAGACGCCCGCGGCGGAAGCGCCTGCGTCGGCGGCAATCGCAATCACGGTTTGCCGGCCCTGCGCGGCCAGGCGAATTTCCTTGGAAGCCGGCGTGGCGGTGGCGAGCGGTTCGCGCTGGCTGCACCAGTCGTCGAATGCGGCGAGCGCGTCCGGGTCGCCGACTAGTTGCGACCGCAGCGCGTCAAGTGCGCGGTGCAACTGATCACGCAGCGCGGCGTCGGCGATCACGACATCGCCGCTCACGGGCGCAGCGTTGAGCACGAGTAGCGCGCCGAGTTCTGCGGCGTTCGCGAGCCTGTGTTGGGCGAGGTTGCCGAGCGCGGCGAAGGCCGGCAATTGCGCAAGCGCGGCTGGCATGGCCAGGCCGCGCGTGTCGACCGTGGCACCGATGGCTGGAAGCGCGTGCACCGACACCCGTTTGCCGTTGCGCTGTAGCGCGACGCCGATCCGCCAGGTGCTGTCGAAACTGTCTTTGCCGAACGCGCCGCCGGCGATTAGCACGACGGGATTGCCCGGCAGCGTACTCCAAGCGTCATCGAGGGTCGCGACTGCGCGACTGTCGAGGTGGTAGGTCAGGCCTGTCTGCGGCGACAGACTCACCGAGTTGGCGATCGAATGATCGTTCTCGCAGCGGTTCAGGCCTGTGCGCGAATACCAATTCACGCCGAGCCTTACGAAGCCGGTGTCGCGCGCTTGCGCGTCGATCGCGAGCGTCTGCGCGACGAGGCCGTCACCGTCGCCGATGCGCAGCGCCGATAGCGGTACACCATCGACCGACAGCACGAGGTGGGTGTCACCGGTAGCGCCCTTGAGGTACTTGCCGTCGACGACAATCGATGCATCGTTGAGCGCGAGCCCTTTGGGTACCGGCAAGTAGAAGTCGCGGCTCGCGTCGTCGCCGGCTAACACCAGCGGTGTGGTGATGCCGAGGTCGGCAAGCGTGATGCTGCGCGTCAACGGCAGGGCTGCGTTCAGCTGACGCAGGGCGTCACCGGCCTGGCTCGCGAAGGTGGCTATCGGCAGCAGCAGGCTCGCAAACAAGGCCATGCATCGAAGCCGGCGGATGACGGGCTGGCGGATCAACGAAGGCATGGAGCGGGTTCCCTGAACGGTTGGATGCATCAGCTGGTGCACGCCTCGCTACCTCTATGCATGACAGATTTGAGGTGGAAAATTGTTCGCTGGCAAATGCTGGCAAAAGTCCGGTCAATCTATATTTAAAAGGGAATGCTAATCAATCCAGTGAAATTTATAGGACGCATACTCGGAAATTCACGGTGGCAGGTGCCGGCGCTGTGAAAATGGTGCTTCCTTTGAATTTGGGGAGATTTTTTGTGCTGAGCCCCCGGCCCGGCAATCCATCGGCCCCGTATGTGCGAGGCGTAAACTGTGATTGGGCGCGATGCTTTGTATTGTTGGACGTCAGTGCCCATTTTTTGAGCATTGCACATGAAATGACGTGGTTTGCTCGTTATCCGGGCCATCTGCGAGCGTGTAAGGCGAATGGCGGAGTAACGCCGTTCGTCCAGCGGGTGGCGCGCCTGGTGGTCGGTGGTAGCGCTACCGGGCGGGTTCGAGGCGCGTCAATGCCAGTCCGGCGCGTCGCTTACGGTATCGAATATAAGTGCGATGCGATACGGCGGAGGGCGAGGCGCGTTACAATGCAGCGAAATTAGAGCTGCTTACAGGGGCTTTACGGCCTGCCGGCAAGCGGTTCATGCTGTGTCGCTTATGTTGCGCGCGGCCCAATTCCAGCGGAGTAAGTCGCCAAACCGTCCAGCGGCGAGGCGGCCCCATATTCCTGGCGGGTCATCGTCGCGTTTTATCGTCAGTTTTACCCGCGCGGAGATGGTCTCCGTGCTTGCCGCAGGCCCTCATGAATTCAAAGCGTCCCCCGGCTTTGCCACATACCGGCGATCATCCTCGAAAGTCGACGGGTGGCCGCGATTCTGCCGCCCGTCCCCGGAAATCGACTGATGCGGCGGCGCGCTCGCGCTCGGTTAGCGCTTTGCGTAGCGATGTCGCGCCGACCTGCCTGCCGACCTTGCCTCTGGCCCCTGATTCGCTTGCCTTTGCGCTGGACGGAGCGGCCCAAGCCTTAAGCGCGGTGCGCTCCGGGATGGCCTTGCCGCAAGCATTGGCCGCCGTGACGGCAGCACAGGGCACCATCCTGGCACGCGGCGCTACGCAAGATATTGCCTATCGCACACTGCGCTCGCTGGGGTTAGCCGACGCCTTGGCCAGCGGTTTGGTGCAAAAAGCACCGCCGCCGCAAGTTGCCAATCTCCTGACCTGTGCGCTTGCGCTGCTGGCCGATCCGCCCGAGACCGCTGCGTATACGGCGTATGCGGTGGTGGACCAGGCGGTGAGCGCCATCGCTGCGCGGCGCGAGCTGGCTTTCGCGAAAGGCTTGGTCAACGCCGTTCTAAGAAATTTCTTGCGTAATCGCGATAGTTTGTTGGCTAACGCACTGGCCAAGCCAGTTGCGCGCTGGAATGCTCCGCAATGGTGGATTGTCGCTGTGCGGCGCGCCTGGCCGGACAACTGGCAGGCGATACTTGAAGCCGACCGGGTGCAAGGCCCGCTGACCTTGCGGGTGAATCGCCGCTTGGAAACGGTGCCGGGTTATTTGCAGCGCTTGGCCGAGGCCAAGATACCGGCGCAGGCAGCGGGTCTCACGGCGATTGTGCTTGAGCACGGTGTGGCGGTCGATCGTTTGCCCGGGTTTGCCGATGGCCTGGTTTCGGTGCAGGATGCCGGCGCTCAATTGGCCGCCCCGCTGCTGAATGTCCAAGCTGGGATGCGCGTGCTAGACGCGTGCGCGGCGCCGGGCGGCAAGAGCGGGCATCTACTGGAGTTGGCCGATATCGACTTGGTTGCGCTTGAGAGCGATGGCCGGCGCGCCTCACGCATTAGCGAAAATCTTACCCGGCTAGGCTTGTCTGCCCAGGTGGTGATTGGCGATGCGGGCGACCCGGATGCCTGGTGGGACGGTCAAGCTTTTGACCGAATTCTGGCAGACGTGCCATGTTCTGCATCGGGCATCGTCAGGCGTCATCCCGATATTCGCTGGTTGCGCCGTTCCTCAGATATTGTGACCCTGGTGGCGCTGCAGCGGCGCATCCTGAAAGCATTGTGGCGCACACTCGCGCCGGGTGGCGAATTAGTCTATGTCACCTGCTCAATCTTTCCTGAAGAAGGTGAGTTGCAAGCACAATGGTTTGAAAGCGAGCAACAAGATGCGGTACGATTGGAAGCGCCGGGTCAGTTGTTGCCCTCGGTCGCCGGATCTGGTCAAAAACCAGACTCTAATCACGACGGATTCTTCTACGCGCGCTTTCAAAAACGGTGACCTTTTTTTCACGTCTTCTCGGACGCTTTTTCCGATGCTCAAGTGTTGGGCGGCTACTTGCCAGTATCATGCTGGCGCTGCTCCTATGCAGCACCGGATCTGCGTGGGCTGAAGGCGTAGCGGTTCAGCAGGCTTCGCTCGAAGCCGATAGCGTGGGCGGCTGGAATCTCGACGCGCGTTTCGATTTTCAATTGAATAGCAGTCTCGAAGACGCCGTCAATAAAGGTGTCCCGCTTTACTTCACCACCAATTTTGAGTTAAAGCGCGGGCGTTGGTATTGGTTCGATGAGCAAGCAGTGGCCACCTCGCAAAGCATACGGCTATCGTTTCAACCGCTCACGCGTGAATACCGCGTGTCCAGCGGCGGTCTGCAGCTAGGGTTCGAATCGCTGAAAGAGGCGCTTGCGGTGATCAAGCACGTCACCTCCTGGCACGTCATCGATCGGACCGAAGTGCAGTCTGGCGAAACGTACACGGCGTCGGTGCGAATGCGGCTCGATACCGATCTGATGCCCAAGCCTTTTCAGATCGATGCGGTGAATAATCGCGATTGGAACCTCTCGTCGGAGTGGTGGCGCTTCCCCTTTACGGCGACCGACCATGCTAAGTAGAGCCGACATCAAACTATTCCTGATGCGTCTCTTGGGCGGCACGCTGGCGCTGACCGCCTTGTTGCTGCTGGCCTTGCTTGCCCTGGCCAGCGCCAATACGGAGTTTTTCGATCGCTATTATTCGGTGCTCTATGCGGCCAATGTAGGCGTCGCACTGGTCTTTATGCTGATCCTGTTGGGTCTGGTCTGGATCATCATCGCGCGTATCCGCGAAGGGCGATTCGGTACCCGCTTGTTGGCCAAGCTGGCGATTTTTTTCGCCTTGGTCGGGGTTCTGCCGGGCGGTATTATCTATTTGGTGTCGCTGCAATTTGTGTCGCGCAGTATTGAATCCTGGTTCGATGTCAATGTCGAGACTGCACTGGAGTCCGGGCTTAATCTCGGGCGTGGCATGCTCGACGGGGCGCGCAACGATCTGCTGAGCCGCGGCCGTTCCATGGCCGATCAGTTGTCGAGTGCCGGCAGCACCAATGCAACCCTGACCCTGCTGCGTCTGCGCGATCAATTCGGTGTACAAGATGCCATGATCGTTTCGCCGACCGGCCGGGTCCTGGCGCAAGCTTCATCGAATTTCGCGACCTTGTTGCCCGACGATTTGCCCAGCGCGCTGATTTTGGAACAAGCGCGCGGGCGCGGCTACTCGGCCGTCGAAGGGGAGGTCGACGGTGACGGCGGCGCCGGCTCCTCGAGCGGGGCCCTGCGCTTACGCGTGGTGGTGCGGATCCCGCCGGGCATCGATTCAACCACGCTGCAAAACGATGAAAGGTTTCTGCAAGTTACGCAGCCGGTGCAGCCGGCACTGGCTCGCAATGCCGAAATAGTGCAAAAAGCTTATCGTGAGTATCAGGAAAAAGCGCTAGGCCGCACTGGCCTACGCAAGATGTATATCGGTACACTAACGCTGGCGCTGTTTCTGGCGACTTTTATCGCGATGGCTTTGGCACTGGTGCTGGGAAATCAGTTGGCGCGTCCTTTGTTTTTGCTGGCTCAAGGTACCATGGAGGTGGCGCGCGGCGACTTTACGCCCAAGGGCGAGATTAAAACCAATGACGAACTTGGTTTTCTGACAAAGTCGTTTAATGCCATGACGCGGCAATTGTCGGAGGCGCGTGTGGCGGTCGAGCGAAATCAAATTGCGCTGGAGAATTCGAAAGCGTATTTGGAAAGCGTGCTGGCCAATTTGACTGCGGGTGTGTTTGTATTTGACCGGCAATTCAAACTGACCACCGCGAACCCGGGCGCCGAGCGGATTTTTCGGCAATCGTTTGACACCCATGTGAATACGACGGTCGATCAGATACCGGTGCTGTCCGAATTTGCGCTACTGGTTCGCGAGGCATTTGCCGATCGCGATGCGGCGAGCGCGCTTGGACGCGGCGACCTTGGACACTGGCAGCGTCAGATCGAAATTCCGGTGCCGGGCGAGGCCGAACCCGTCACCTTGCTGGTGCGTGGTACTCGCTTGCTACGCCGTGCTTCGCGCTCGCTTGCAGAGGCGCATGAAGATGCCGCGCTGGCAGGTTATGTGGTGGTGTTCGATGATATTTCAGATGTGATCTCCGCACAGCGTTCGGTAGCCTGGGGGGAAGTGGCCCGGCGTCTTGCGCATGAGATTAAAAATCCGCTGACGCCGATTCAGCTTTCGGCCGAGCGTTTGCAAATGAAGTTGCATGACAAGCTAAACCAGACGGACGCTGAATTCCTGAAGCGTGGTGCGACCACCATCGTGAATCAGGTGCAAGCCATGAAGCGCATGGTTGACGATTTCCGCGAGTACGCGCGCACGCCCCCCGCGGTGCTGCAAAATCTGCAGCTTAACGACTTGGTTGCCGAGGTGATGACGCTGTATGGTATTGATGAAGGACGCAGTTCCATCAAAGTCGAATTGAGTCCGCTGCCGCCGATTAAGGGAGATCCCACGCAGTTACGTCAGGTGATTCATAATTTATTGCAAAATGCGCAGGATGCAATTGCCGACCAGGCGCATCCACTGGTCGTTCTGGAAACCAAGACAGTAGAATACGGGGATCCCGATGCCACCGGCAAAACGCCGCGGGCGGTACGGATGACCGTGTCTGATAATGGTCCCGGTTTTCCTGCGAGAATTCTCACGCGTGCATTTGAGCCCTATGTGACGACGAAGGCTAAGGGTACGGGGCTGGGACTCGCCACGGTGAAAAAAATTGTCGATGAGCATGGTGCGCGCATCGATATACGTAATCGCGAGAAAACGGCGGAGGACGCGGTCGGTGGGGCGCAGATCTCCATCTTGTTTCTCCATATGGCGGATAGCTCGCTTGACCCGCCGGCAAACGCGGAACATGTAACAGACCCTGGCCATACGCCGGGCCGGACACGATCGAAGGTGCAGAATAAAGTGCAAACAAAGGTAGCGTAAATGGCAACCATTCTTGTAGTAGATGATGAAATGGGTATCCGAGAGTTGCTCTCGGAAATTCTGAGTGACGAAGGCCATGCGGTTGAAGTCGCGGAGAATGCGCAGCAGGCGCGCGACTATCGTCTGCGTCAGACGCCCGATTTGGTGCTGCTTGACATCTGGATGCCCGATACCGACGGCGTGACACTGCTGAAGGAGTGGGCTGCGCAAGGGCAGTTGACCATGCCCGTCATTATGATGTCTGGTCACGCAACCATCGATACGGCGGTTGAAGCGACCAAGATCGGCGCGATGAATTTTCTTGAGAAGCCGATCGCGCTGCAAAAGCTGCTCAAGGCGGTTGAGCAAGGTTTGGCTCGTTCCGGGCAACCTGCGATAGCGGCGTCAACTTCGATCCACGTCAACCCGCCGCTGCTAAGCGGCGTCCCCGTGCAAGTCGGAGGACTCGCCGAAGGCCGGGTGCCGAACAGTTTCGTGCCGGGCCAAAGCGCGACTATCTCGTTTGATATTCCTTTGCGCGATGCGCGCGATGCCTTCGAGCGCGCCTACTTCGAATATCATCTGTCGCGCGAAAATGGCAGCATGACGCGGGTTGCGGAAAAGACCGGACTGGAGCGCACGCACTTGTATCGCAAGCTCAAGCAGCTTGGCGTCGAGTTGGGCAAGAACAAGAGCGAGTGACATAAGTGCTAGATCGCCTGGGCGTTGCGCTCGATTCGCCGCGCCCGTATCGGTCGCAGCTCGGTTTTAAATTGTTTTGCGTAGGGGCTTGAGCTTCTGAATAATGCTTGTTATACTTTCGCTCTCTTAAGAGTGGCCCGGTAGCTCAGTCGGTAGAGCAGAGGATTGAAAATCCTTGTGTCGGTGGTTCGATTCCGCCCCAGGCCACCAGTCATGCTGAAAGGACTTGCAGAGATGCAAGTCCTTTTTTATTTGCCCCGGACTATACTGGATTGGATGTCGCGCCGACGCGTGACATGGCCGACTCGGATCACGTATCGTAACCGACAGGCTCTGGATGCAATTGTCGGGCCCACGGCCTTGACCGATACCGCCAGTCTTCAGGCCAGGCATTTTCAATCTCAGGAGTTCCCGGTGAACCGGACAGTCGCTCAAGACAGTGCGCTCGTGCTGTTTTCCGGCGGGCAAGATTCCGCCACCTGCCTCGCGTGGGCACTCGAACGCTATCGCCACGTTGAAACCCTGGGTTTCGACTACGGCCAGCGGCATCATATCGAACTCGATTGCCGTGTCGGCTTGCGTGAAAACTTGCGCGGCTTTGCTCAATGGACGGGGCGGCTTGGTGACGATCACCTGGTCGATCTGTCGGTGTTGGGCGCGATCAGCGATACCGCGATGACGCGTGAAATTGCCATCGAAGCCGATGCCCAGGGTTTGCCGAATACCTTCGTGCCGGGCCGCAATCTGATGTTCCTGACCTTCGCGGCTGCAATTGCGTATCGTCGCGGGTTGCAAGTGATCGTGGGCGGCATGTGCGAAACAGACTTTTCAGGTTATCCCGATTGCCGGGACGACACCATCAAGGCCCTGCAAGTCGCCTTGAATCTTGGCATGGCCAGCCGTTTTGTGCTTGAGACGCCGTTGATGTGGATCGATAAAGCGGACACCTGGCGGCTTGCCGAGCAACTGGGCGGCGCCCCCTTGGTCGACTTGATTCGTTCGGGAACCCATACCTGCTACTTGGGCGAGCGCGGCGCTTTACACGACTGGGGCTACGGCTGCGGCGCCTGCCCGGCCTGCGAATTACGCAAGCGCGGTTATCAAGCCTATCAGACCGGGCAAAGTGTGGCCGAGCTGTTGCTTGAATCCGAGTCCGCTGCCAGTGAAGATGGGGCTGGAGCATGACGTACGCGGTCAAGGAAATTTTTTACACCCTGCAAGGCGAAGGCGCAAACGCCGGCCGTCCTGCGGTGTTTTGTCGTTTTGCCGGTTGCAATCTATGGACTGGCCGTGAAGAAGATCGTACCACGGCGGTTTGCCAGTTTTGCGATACCGATTTTGTCGGCACCGACGGTGAAAACGGCGGCAAATTTCGCAATGCGGCCGAATTGGCGGCGCAGGTGGCTGCATTGTGGCCGCAAGGCTGGGACCACCGCTTTGTCGTGTGCACCGGTGGCGAGCCGCTGCTGCAATTGGATACAGTTCTGATTGAGGCCCTGCATGCCGAGGGCTTTATGATTGCTATAGAAACCAACGGCACCTTGCCGGTGCCCGATGGCGTAGACTGGATCTGCGTCAGCCCCAAGGCCGATGCCGAATTGGTGGTGCGTCGCGGGCATGAGCTTAAAGTCGTGGTGCCGCAAGCGCATCAACGGCTCGATGAATACGCTCAGCTCGATTTCGACTATTTTTTGGTGCAGCCGATGGATGGCCCGTCACGCGAGCTCAATACCAAGCTGGCCATAGACTGGTGCAAACGTCATCCACAATGGCGTTTGTCGATGCAAACCCATAAATATCTTAATATTCCCTGACTTTTGTTGCCCCGCAAGGGGAAGGCCCGAGGCCGTGCTAAAAATAACCCGCAAACTTGAATTCGATGCAGGACACCGCATCCCGGACCACCGTAGCCAGTGCCGCAACCTGCACGGGCATCGTTATGTCATCGAGATTACGCTGGAAGGCGATCTGGTCGAAGCTGTTGGGGCCCCGGATCGCGGCATGGTGATGGACTTCGCCGATGTCAAATCCTTGGCGATGGAGCATCTGGTCGGGCAATGGGATCACGCCTTTATAGTCTACGAGGGTGACAAACAGGTGCGAGATTTCCTGGAGTCGATGCCGGGGCACAAGACCGTGGTCCTCGACTGCATTCCGACCGTCGAGAACCTGGCTGTGGTTGCTTTTCGCATTCTGTCCGAGGTTTACGACGCGCACTATGGCGTGAATCTGCGGCTCAAGCATCTACGCTTGTATGAAACGCCGAATTGCTGGGCCGATATCGAGCGCCCGGACGCCACCTGAAGCCTGAGGGCGTCCCGGCTCAGGCTCGTCACTCCATTGTCATCGGCTGTCGCACGCCGCTTTAATTGTCCGGTATGATCAGACATACCAAAAATATGGAGCGAGACGACGCACGGCCCCGGCACGTCCATCACAGCGCGCCCGGGTGAGACGCGATCCCTTGATTTGTACGATGACGACTCTGACAAACAGTTTGAAAGCGCGCCTCAAAGAACCCGATGCCCTGTTCGGCCTATGGCTGTCGATGGGCAGCTCGGCTGCGGCCGAGGCGCTGACTCACTCGGGCTTCGACTGGTTGTGTATCGATATGGAGCATAGCCCTAACGATAGCCGTGAGGTCGAGCACCAGTTGCGCGCGATTGAGGCTTCTCACCTACCAAGCGAAGCCGTGGTGCGCGTGCCGTCCCATGATGCCTGGCAGATCAAGCGTGCACTCGATGTGGGCGCTCGCACGCTGATATTTCCCGGTATTGATACCGCCGAACAAGCCGCGATGGTGGTCCGGCACACGCGCTATCCGGATGCGACCCACCCGGACGGCCTGCGTGGCGTGGCCGGCTCGGTGCGTGCGGCCGCTTACGGGTCGAGGCGCGACTATGTGCAGGGCGCCAATGCGCAGCTTGCGGTGATTGCTCAAATCGAGTCTGCGCAGGCGCTGGCAAATATCGATGCGATTGCGACAACCCCCGGCATCGATTGCCTGTTTGTCGGCCCGAACGATTTGATGGCCAGTATCGGCCATCTCGGCGACAGCATGCACCCGGACGTTGAAGCGGCATTTATGAAAGTGGTGGAGGCCGCCGAAGCTGCCGGTATCGCCAGCGGCATCATGGCGACGGATGCGTCCGGTGCGCGTTATTTTCACGAGATGGGTTTTCGATTTATCTCGCTCGGTATCGATGTGGTCTGGCTGATGCGCTCAACACGGCAGGCATTGCAGGAGGCGCGTTCATGAAGGTGAAAAAGGTATTGCCAAGTATTGCCGGGGTGCTACTCTTGTTTGGCGCAACTGGGTTTGGAACGGCGGCGGCTCAGGAGGTGGCGAAGAGCAGCCGCGCGACCCAGGAAGCGGTGGCCGATTACAATGCCGGCAATTTCCCGGTAGCCCGCTCCGAGTTTCTGGCCCAGGCCGATAAAGGCGACCGGCTTGCCGAATTCAACTATGCGATGATGTTGCTCAATGGCGAGGGCGGTCCGGTCGATTTCGATACGTCCTTGGTCTGGTTGAAAAAAGCTGCCTTGGCCGGTATGTCCCACGCGCAATATGCCTATGGCCGATTATTCGACGAAGGTCAGGAAGTGCCGCTCGATACTGTCGAAGCGCACCGCTGGTACCTGCTTGCGGCCAATCAGGGTCATGTGCTGGCCGAACTGGCGCTGGCCAATCAGTATTTCATCGGGCGTGGCGCGCCGCAAGACGATGTGCAAGCGCTGAAGTGGTATAAGGCTGCCGCCAAGGGCGGCGACATGACGGCGGAGTATGTGTTGGGTAGTTACTACGAATACGGACGCGGCGGAGAAAAGGTCAATCTGAATATCGCCCGTTTCTGGTATGCCCAGGCCGGCGCGCAAGGCGATCCGGCAGGCCTCGGGAAATACCGCGAACTCTCGCAAACACTCGAAAATCAGCACGCGGCAGCAATCCTCAAAGAGGCCTCGGAAGCCGAGGCCAGCAGCGCATCCAAGTAAACGCTGACCGATACGACTGGAAAAGTGAATCCCCTCCTGTGGATAGTCCAAATCCACTCGGATTTCGCCTCTCCGACCGCAGCGCGCGGCGCAATATGTCAAATTCGGCGATCACTGTAACTATATTTCAGTTACAGTGATCGCTCTATTCAGACAGCCCATATGTCCAAGCACAGTAAAGCCCTTACCAAGTTGTGTGCGAAACCGCCTTCAGCAGACCTAAATGGGAGGAGTTGAAGACTGTTTTGGAGCATATGGGCTATACCATGTTGAACGGGAGTGGGTCGCGCAGGAAGTTCTTCCATGAAGGTAAAAACGCCTTAATCATTTGTCATCAGCCGCCCCCGTCGCCAAATGTCGACAGGGGCTGCATTACCGATGTCGTTGACCACCTGAAAACGCATGGATTTATTTAAGAGTACGACATGGATATTCTCAAATACAAAGAGTACGAAGGCTCAACTGAGCTCGACATGACTCGTCAGGTTTGTCGCGGGAGGATTCTTTTCATTAGCGACGTGGTCACATTTGAGGCTGCTTCGCCTGCAGAGCTTCAAAGAGAGTTTGAGGCGGCAGTTGATGACTACATTGAGACCTGCGCAGCTCTGAAGAGAGCAGCACAAAAGCCATTGAAGGGGCAGTTCAATGTTCGGATTCCGGCCGCTTTGCATAAGGCTGTTGCCTTGCGCGCATTAACCGACAATGTTTCACTCAACGATGTAGTGGTTCGCGCTTTGGATGCTTTTGTCAGTATTCGGGCTGACATCAACCACAACGTACGAGTGACGCTCGATATTCCGGAAGCATCAATGAAAACGATCACGTCGAGTGCCTCAGCGAAACCTCAATGGAGGGCGATCAGTAATGTCCACTGACGATATCGCTTTGTCGCCTGAACCGATTGCGACACCGCTATCTATGCGGGATCTTGCAACCGTTCTGGTTAAGCATTATGGCCTTCATGAGGGGTGTTACGACCTAATGATCGAATTCCAAATCGGCATGGGCGCTGTTGGCCCCAATGCAGATGCTCTCAACCCCGGGGCAATGATACAATCCACCCAAGTTAAGGAAATCATGTGCGTGTAGATAATTTATTTTCAAACTTTTCCGAGAAATACTTGACATTGCATTAAAGGCGCGGCGGCCAGTGTGAATTTTTATTTCCACTACCTGCCATGTCCGTTCTAACCGTGCTGTTTCAGGATTTCGCCGCCCGACTATGTTCGCCAGAATTT
>Ga0302178_10000871_pt1 | contig 26330 bp, 27 predicted proteins | sample I_Palsa_E1_3_FD_198790 | JGI IMG/M metagenome (GOLD analysis project Ga0302178, IMG submission 198790) | Peat permafrost microbial communities from Stordalen Mire near Abisko, Sweden - I_Palsa_E1_3 | ecosystem: Environmental > Terrestrial > Soil > Palsa > Peat permafrost | place: Sweden... | reverse complement strand
GCGAGGCCCGCCAGGATCGCGAACAGGACGCGCAGCCGTGGATGGCGTGGGCGGCCGTGTGCGCGAAACGCGAACCAGGCGGCGTGCATCTGCTGGACGTAGTCGACGATCGCCGGCCACCAGGCCGGTTCCCGGCCCGAGCCGGGCGCCGCCGGGCCCGGATGGATGAACAGCGGCCGCCCGCGCCGCTCGAGCACCTCGAGCAGCGGTGCGGAACGCGCGTAACCGGCGGCGCTGAGCAGCGCGGTGGCGGGAAGCTGCAAGCCGACGAACCCCCGCTCGAGCTCACGCCCGAGCCCGTCGGGATCGACCGCGGTCAGGCAGGCGCCGGCCCAAGCCCGAAACGGCTCTCCCAGCGCCAGCGCCCCCTCGTGGTAGGCGTCGAGCAGCTCGTGGGCCTCGGACGCCGGCAGGAGCTCGATCCCGAGCGGGGCGGACAGCGACACGAGCGCCAGGTCGAGTCCGTCAGCGCGAGCCAGCGCGGCCCGGAGAGCCGGGTCATGGGCGCTCGGATCAACCGCATAGTCCGCCTCGCCGGCGAGTTCGAGGGTCCATCCGCGCAGCCGCGGAGGGCGCGTCCGCTGCCGCAGCGCGGCGAGCAACGGCGCCGGCCACAGGTGCTGATGCACATCGATCTTCACGCGGGCTCGAAGCGGCTCATTTAACCGTTTCAGTGAACCGGTTAAGTGAAAGCCTGTCAAGGTCGTGTCGATCCGGTTTACGCTGTCGCCTGTGAGTCCCAAGCGGGTCACGATCCGGGAGGTGGCCGACGCAGCCGGCGTATCGCCGGCGGCAGTGTCCTACGCACTGCGTGGCATCCAGGTCTCCGAGGAGACGCAGGAGCGCGTCCGGCGGGTCGCGACCGACCTCGGCTACGAGGCCAACCCGATCGCGCGGGCGCTGGCGAGCGGACGTACGGGCATGGTCGGGATCCTGGGCCCATCGCTCGAGGACCTCTGGCTCCAGCGGCTCGTCGCCGTGGCCGGGCGCGAACTGCTCGCCCGCGACCGCTACGCGCTGATCCTCGACGCCGGCGGCGACCCCGCGCGCCAGCGAGTGCTCGCGGGGCGGCTGCGCGACCAGCACGTCGACGGCCTGATCGTCTCGCCGGTCGATCCTTCCGATCCGTTCTGGGCCGAGCTCGCGCAGACGCTCGCGGTGGTCTCTATCGGCGACGCGTTGACCGGCGCAGCGGCCGCGGGCGAGGTTCTGTTCGACAACCGCACCGGCGTCTCGAGCGCGCTCGAGCACCTGCACGCGCTCGGCCACCGGCGCATCGCGGTGATCTGCCCGCCGGGATCGCCGACCAACGATCGGCCGGCCGAGGTGCTGGTCGGCGCCGAGGCGAAGCGTCTGGCGCTGGACGTCGCGATCGTCAACTCGCCCTACGAGCTCGGCGACGCGACCGGCGTCGCGCACGCCGTTCTGTCGGCGGCCGACCGACCGACCGCCGCGTTCTGCTTCTCGGACTCGATCGCCTACGGTGTCTATGCCGCATGCCGTCAGCTCGGCCTGTCGATCCCCGAACAGGTCTCGGTGATCGGCTACGACGACCATCCGGTGTCGGCGCTGCTCGCGCCGCCGCTGACCAGTTTCGACTGGGCGCCGGAGCGCCTCGCCGAGGTCGCCGTCGGCATGGTGCTGGCGGCGATCGACGGCAAGCGCCCGCGTCGCCGGCGCGTGGTGATCGAGCCCGTGCTCCATCCGCGCGCCTCGACGGCGCGCCTCGGCCGACCGCGAGCCTGAACGGACGATGGCGCACGCACCTTCATCCCGTTCTGAGGAGACCGCCGGATCCGACGGGGCGCTCATCGGCACCGGCCGACCGTCTCTCGTCGACGGCGCCGAGCGCGCCTTGCGCAACTGGCTGGCAGCCGGCCGGCACCGCCACGGCGACCGCCTTCCGCCTGAGCACGAAGTCGCCTCGATGCTCGGCGTCTCGCGCGGGACGCTCCGCAGCGCGCTCCTGCGCCTGGAGGAGAGCGGCGAGATCGTCCGCCGTCAGGGCAGCGGCACGTTCGTCGGGAGGATGGCCGTCCCCGGAGTGTTCGGCGAGCGCCTCGAGCGCCTCGAGCCATACTCATCGGTCGCGGCGCGGCGCGGCCTCACCCTGACGGCCGTCGACGTCCGCCTCGAGCGCCGCGCCGTCGGCGATCAAGTCGCCGCGGCGCTCGGGATTGCCGAAAGCGTGTCCGCGCCGACCGTCTCGCGAACGTTGCTTGCCGACGGCGCCCCCGTCGCCGTCATGTTCGACGTCGTGCACCCCGACATCGCGTTGCCGCCCGACGAACGTCTCGTTGCGGCGCTGACGCGGGGCCGCATGATGCTCGACGTGCTGATCGACTCCGGCGTGCCCGTGACCTACGCCCGCACCCGCGTGATGCCGGCACTGTTGACGGCGCGAGAGCGCGCCGGCCGTGCGCTCGGCGTGCGCCAGACGACGGCCGGCCTGGAGATGGACGAGCTGATCTTCGCCGGCCGCGATGAACGCGTCGCCTACTCGCGCGATCTGTTCGCGCCCGGCGGGATCGAGGTGATGGTCATGCGCTCGCTCGACACTCCGCGTCCGGCCCGTGTCGCTGGGCCGTCAGCTCCACGGATAGGGGCTGTTTGAGACCGGATGTAGGTCGCCGGTCGCGAAGCGTTCGTAGCGGAAGGGGTGAAGCAGCGACGAATGCTCGCCGCCGAGCACCCGCGCCACCTCTCGCCCCACCGCGATCATCTTGTAGCCGTGATTGGAGTCGGCGACCACGAACACGTTGGGCTTCATGAAGTCGAACACCGGGAAGTTGTCGACGGTGAACGCGCCGACCCCACCTGAGCGAACGTGGCGGAAATAGCGCCGCGCGCCGTCGAATCGCTTCAGGCAGTGCGACAGCGCCGCCGGCCACATGTCCACGAAGTAAGGGTCGACGGTCCCCGTCGGATAGGGATCGACCTCGTACTCGGGACCGACCGTGAGCGGCTCGGCTCCGCCTTGAATCGATGTCCGGTCGGGCTTGAAGTAAACCCCCCACGGCTCCTCGGTGATCAGCTTGCGGTCGTCGGACTCGAGCGGCTGGTCTGAGTCGACATGGAGCACCGCGGAGGGCTTGCCGTCGTTGTTGACGAACGTGGCCGGATCGATTGCGACTTCGCCCTCCTGGAGGTACCAGTACGTCCACATCGGGAGGTTCTCGCGCATCGCTCCGTCGCGCTCGCGCACGTCGAGGTGGTCGGGGAGCTCGAGCATCCGCCAGAGTGACGCGATCCACGGGCCGACGGCGACGACAACCTTGTCGGGCTGGATCGTCCCCTGGTCGGTGTCGACGTGCGTGACCGCGCGCGACCCGTCGAAGCGGAAGCCGGTGACCTCGACGCCCGGCATGATCCTTGCACCGGCAGCTTGCGCCAAGTCGGCGAGGCCGAACATCGACTCGCGGTTGAAGGCGTACCCACCGGCGTGCTCGTGGAGGCAGACGGTCAGCCCGGGCGCACGCCAGTCCGAGTACACAGACCGCATGTGACGCTCGACCTCGGCGAGACCGACGTGCAACTGCGACGGGTAGCCGATCCGCTGCTGGCGCTCGTAGACCGCAATCAGGTCGCTCTCCTGCGTGCCCGGACCAAGCGCGACATATCCCGTGGGGTGGTAGTGCAGCGTCTCGGCCTCGGACTCCCAGATCTCGACGCAGGCCGCCATCAGCTCCTGCATCGCCGGCTGGAAGTAGTTGTTGCGAACGACCCCGCAGGCGATGCCGGACGCCCCGGCGGCGACGCCCGTCTTGTCGATCACCAGCACCTCCTCGCCGCCCTTGGCGAGGTGCCATGCAGTCGAGAGCCCGTGGACGCCGGCGCCGATGACGAGCGTGGGGACCGACGCGGGCAGGGAGTCTGGCACGAGCATGTCTCCTTGGAGGTAGTGTTGCCGATTAGGCAACGCCATTGTATCTAGCGCAATAGTCTATCCGCGCCTGCGGGCGGCCGTCAACGCGCGGTTGCAGCACTACCGGGCAGTTGGTATAAACCGAGGTTCGTGTACCAATTTGTTCAGTTGGGTGCTGCGGGCCGCTAGAGCGTCGAGATCGCTGCCGCCGCGTGCGGCAGCAGAGGAGGAGTTGAGATGGCAACAGCGCAGGACGCGGTGTACGGCGGAAACGTCCAGACCGTTCTCGCCAGCCCCAGGATCCTACCGGCACCGGCGACGCTCGAGGAGGCGCGGCAGGCGCCAGGCCGGGCCGAGAAGATCGAAGCGCTCACCCAGCGGATCGAGGCCGAGGGCGTCAAGTACGTGTTCTTCCAGCAGGTGTCGATCACCGGGCGCGTGATGGGCAAGGGGGTCGTCGCGTCGTTCTTCCCCCAGGTCGCCGAGCGCGGCTACCAGCTCGTCTACGGCGCCACGGCCAACCTGTTCACCGACCGTTACGGCAACTACATCGGTTTCGGTCCGGAGGAGTCCGAGCTGGCCGCCGTCGCCGACCTCGACACCTTTGCCGTGCTTCCCTGGGACAACCGCGTCGCGCGCGTGTACTGCGACTGCTACGACACCGAGACCGGCCTGCTGCTCGACGCCGACCCGCGGCAGAACCTCAAGCAGATCGCGTGGGAGTTCGAGCAGGAGCTCGGCCTCCAGTTCCTGATCGGCATCGAGCCCGAGATGATGTGGCTGCGCAAGCCGCGCGACGGCGAGGTTCCGCAGGGCGTCACCAAGCCGTACTGCTACCACATTCACCAGTTCGAGGAGCTGCGTCCCGTGCTGCTCGACGTCGTCGAGTACGGTCAGGCGCTCGGACTGGACATGAGCTACGGAGACCACGAAGACGCCCCCGGCCAGCTCGAGCTCAACTTTCGTTTCGACCGGCCCGTTCGGACCGCCGACAACATCACCACCTACCGCCAGATCTGCGCTGCCGTCGGGCGCAAGCACGACCTGCTACCGAGCTTCATGCCCAAGCCGTTCACCGGAGTCTCGGCCAACGGCCATCACCATCACTTCACGCTCGTCGACAAGGACGGCAACAATGTCTTCCACGACCCCGACGGGCCGGCGCAGCTGTCCCAGTTCGCGCGCCACTTCCTCGGGGGAATGCTCGACCACTTCGCTGCGCTGATGTGCATCGGCAATTCGACGGTCAACTCGTACTGCCGGATGTGGGACACGGGCTTCTGGGCGCCGATCTACAAGAACTGGGGTTGGCAGAATCGGACGACCACCGTGCGCGTCGCCTCCGGGGGGCGGTTCGAGTACCGCGGCGTCGACTCGTCCTGTAATCCGTACCTGACGGTCGCGACACTCCTGCGCGCGGGGCTCGACGGTGTCCGCCGTGAGCTCGATCCCGGGCCGCCCCAGCAGGGCAACACCTACGATCTGCTCGCCGAGGGGATCGAGCTCGAGAAGGTGCCAGAGAGCCTCGGCGCGGCGCTTGGAGCGCTGGCCCAGGACGACGTCATCAAGAGCGCGCTCCCGGGGCGCCTGTACAAGATCTTTCATCACTACAAGCGCGACGAATGGGAGCGCTATCTCGCCGCGGTCACCGACTGGGAGCGCGACGAGTACCTCGAGGTCCTGCCCTGACGCCGAGCCTCGCAACCCGGAGAATCAGCCTATGTGCGGAATCGCAGGAATCATTTACAAGAACGGCAACGGAGCGCACCGAATCGGCCGCGACATGACCGCGATGCTCCAGTCGATGAAGCACCGCGGTCCCGATTCGACCGGCTATGCGCTGTACAGCGCCCCCGGGCAGGACTTGCGCCTGCGGGTGAAGCTGGCTGACTCGACCGAGCCGCGCGACATCGACTTCGCCGACAATGTGCGCCGGCGCCGGCGCGAGGTCGAGGCGATCCTGCCGGCGACCGGCGCACAGGTCCACTCGCTCGAGGACGTCAACGAGTACACGCTCGGCGCGATGCTCGAGTACCACGGGGAGCTGAAGAAGCTCGCCGATCACATCGAGTCCGTCGATCACGCCGAGGTCTTGTCACTGGGGCATTCGCTGGAGATCGTCAAGGACCTCGGCGACGCGCGCACCGTCGCGAGCGCGTACTCGCTCGAGGACTACTTCGGCAGCCACGGAATCGGCCATGTGCGGATGGCGACCGAGTCCGATGTCGACATCGCCAATGCCCACCCCTACTGGGCCTACCCGTTCTCCGACGTGGCGGTGGTGCACAACGGCCAGCTCACCAACTACCACCAGTGGCGCCGGCGCCTGGAGGCGAACGGCCACCGCTTCGCGTCGGCCTGCGACTCGGAGATCATCGCGGTCTATCTCGCCGATCGGATGGCCGCCGGGGACTCGCTGGAGGCAGCCATGCAGCGCAGCCTCGAGGACCTCGACGGGGTCTTCACCTACATCTGCGTGTCAGAGGACGCGCTCGGCGTCGCCAAGGACGAGCTGGCCGCCAAGCCACTGGTGCTCTACGAGGGCGACGACATGGTCGCGCTCGCCTCCGAGGAGATCGCGATCCGCGCGATCATCGACCACGAGATCGACACCTACGACCCCTACGAGAGCACGGTGATGGTATGGAATCGATGACGGCAGGTCATCCCGACTCCGGGGCGGAGCCGATGTTCGACGCTCGTGGGCTCGTCGAGCTTGGCACGAGGGTGCCAAAGGTCTCGGAGATCGACGGGGCCCGAGCGCAGTTCGATGCCAAGGACCTGACGACCCGTCAGATCAACCTCGAGCTTCGCTGGCTGCTCTACGAGCAGGGCGTGACCGAGGTCACCGTCCACAATCCGGGCGCGCGTCACTCCCTCGGCGCAGGGATTCTGACCCGCTGCAAGCTCAACTTCGAGGGAAGCCTCGGCTACTTTGCGCTCGGCATGATCGACGGGCCGGAGGTCCGTATCGCGGGGCGCGTCGGCTGGTCGGCGTGCGAGAACATGATGTCCGGCGTGGTCGTGATCGAGGCCAACGCGGGCTCGCTCACCGGCGCGGCGATCCGCGGCGGTGACCTGGTCGTCAAGGGCCGCGTTGGCGCGCGGACCGGCATCGACCAGAAGGGCGGGACGATCATCGTGCTGGGCGACGCCGGGTCGATGACCGGCTTCATGCTGCAGCGGGGTCGCGTGATCCTCTGCGGCGACGTCGGCCCGGGACTCGGCGACTCGATGTACGACGGCACGATCTACGTCGCCGGCAAGGTGAAGTCGCTCGGGATCGACTGTGTCCCGGGCGACTGGACCGACGCGGACACCGAGCTCATCGAGCGCAAGTTCCGCATCTACGACCTCGGCACGCCGCCCGAGTTCGACAAGTTCGTATGTGGCAAGAAGCTCTACAACTACGACTCGCTCGAGCCCTCCGAGCGCAAGCTCGTCCTCTAGGAGGTTACGGCCATGGCTGACGAGACTTCCCCCGCGGCGCGCAACATCATCGGTCACTCGACGATCTTCACGCCCGAGGTCATCAACGACATCCACGTCAAATCAGATCTCGGCCGCTACCGGATGCGCGGCTTCTCGATGTTCAAGAAGATCCCGCATTGGGACGAGCTGATGTTCATGCCGGGGACCCTGACGCGGTTTGTGATCGAGGGCTACCGCGAGAAGTGCACGACCAAGACGGTGCTTGGCGCCCGCTTTGCGTCCAAGCCACTCGAGCTCGACATCCCGGTGTACATCACCGGGATGTCGTTCGGGGCGCTGTCGCTGGAGGCCAAGATGGCACTCGCCAAGGGCGCTTCGATGGCGGGCACGGCGACCTGCTCGGGTGAGGGCGGGATGATCCCGCCGGAGCGTGACCTGTCGACCAAGTGGTACTACCAGGTGATCCAGAGTCGCTATGGCTTCAACCCCCATCACCTGATGCTCGCCGATGGGGTCGAGTTCTTCATCGGCCAGGGATGCAAGGTCGGGCTCGGCGGCCATCTGATGGGCCAGAAGGTGACCGAGCAGGTCGCCGAGATGCGCTCGCTGCCGGCCGGCATCGACCAGCGCTCACCGGCCCGCCACCCCGACTGGCTCGGCCCCGACGACCTGTCGTTGAAGATCCAAGAGGTCCGCGAGGCGACCAACTACGAGGTCCCGATCCAGCTCAAGCTCGGCGCCGCCCGCGTGTACGACGATGTCAGGATGGCCGCCAAGTGCGGGCCGGATGTGATCTACCTCGACGGCGCCGAGGGCGGCACCGGAGCTGGTCCCCACATCGCTGCCGAGGAGACCGGCATCCCGCTGATGGCCGCGATCCCCGAGGCCCGGCGGGCGCTCGAGGACGTCGGCCTGGTCGACGAGATCGACCTTGTGGTCGCCGGCGGAATCCGCAACGGCGGCGACGTCGCCAAGTGCCTGGCACTTGGCGCAAAGGCGGTTGCGATCGGCCATTCGGCGCTGATGGCGCTCAACTGCAACAAGGAGATCCCGGGAGTCACCGACTACGAGGGTACGGTCGGCGTACCGGCCGGCCGCTGCTATCACTGCCACACCGGCCGCTGTCCGGTGGGAGTTGCGACGCAGGATCCGGAGCTGCGGGCACGCCTCGACGTGGACGCGGCGGCGCACCGCGTCTACAACTTCCTGCACACCCTCACGCTCGAGTGCCAGATGCTGGCGCGTGCGTGTGGGAAGACGAGCGTCCACAGCCTCGAGCCCGAGGACCTGTGCGCGCTCACAGTCGAGGCGGCCGCGATGGCGCGCGTGCCCCTCGCCGGCACCAACTACATCCCCGGTGTGTCGGAGGAGCGGGCGCTGGCCCGGATCGAGCACCTGCTCGAGCGCCACATCGCCAACCCGATCGACTACCTCGCCGCCGAGCGGGCCGGCGCGACTCAGGGGGCCGACCATGAGTGATGTGCGACGTGTCCCCGGGCAGCCGCAGAAGGGGTTCGCGATCGACGCCGAGTACCTGTCGGGCAAGCGCTTCCCCTACCAGGAGGACATCAGCCTGGTCCACGACATCGACCTGATCGCTGCGACGCCGGGCGAGGACATCAACTGGCTCGAGGACATCGAGCTGCTCGAAGAGGAAGGCGTGCCGGCGGTCTTCGACCGCTACTCCAACTCGTTTCTGAAGATCTACTTCGAGATCCCGACGGGTCGCGAGGACGAGATCGCGCGCAAGGTGCTGATCTGTCATCTGCAATCGGGCAATTCCTACGGGATCATGCTCAAGCAGCGCCACTGCAAGTTCTCCCAGCCGGAGCTGGGACCGTGGGTGGCGGGCTCGAGGACGGTGGGCAGCGACTATGCGCCCTCGATCCTGGAGGGGTGGGAGTCACCGCAGCATTGAGCGCGCATGGCTCGAACCTGCCGCTCGCGGTCCGCTTCGGGCCGCCGATCACGGTCACCTGCGAATGTGGCGCGAAGCGGGACCTGCGCTACGGCGAGCGCTGGCGTTGCGAGGGTTGCGGGCGCAGCTACGACACCGACCGGATCCCGCCGCACGAGTATGCGCGGATCCGCTATGGACAGCTGCGCCACATGCTGCTCCCGACGGTCGTCACAGTCGCCGTCCTTGCGCTCGCCGCCTGGCTGCTGAGCACCGGCCGCACCGTTCCCGCCGTCGTGATCGTCCCGTTCAGCGCCTTCGGGTGGGGCCATTTCGTCCGCCCGATCCGGCGCCGGCGCCGCTACCGGGAGCTGGCCGAGCTGCCGCGCTGGGAGATCGAGGCGGACCGATCGCCGCGGTGAGGCGGCCGGACCGCCCCGCCGGCTGCTGCTGAGGACAAGCCTGGATCGGTCTGCGGGCGGCTAGCGTCCTTCGGCGCCGTCCTACCAGGCAGCGAGCGGCTCGCCGCTCGGCGCGACGATGACCGAATAGTCCTCAAGGAGCCATCCGCCGAACTGCGCCGCGTCCTCGCGCAGCGGGGCGGCCCCGGGGATCGACTCTGGGAGCCAGTCCGGATGCATGACAGGCGCCACGCCGACGACGAAACAGCCGCCTTCGCGAGCGATATGACGCATACTCGCGACCCAGAAGTCGGCGGTGGCCAGCGTCGGCGCAAGCCACACCTCGGGGCCCTGCGCGTAGAGGTGGAAGCGCGCGAGCGGCATGTAGTTCTCCCAGCAGATGAGCGACGCGAGCCGTCCCGCCGCCGTGTCGAGCGCGTTGAGGTCCGAGCCATCGCCCATCCCCCACACCAAACGCTCTGCGTGGGTCGGTATGAGCTTTCGGTGACCGATCACACGCCGGGCCTGGGGCCGCGACGCTCTCACGCATCAGCAATGCATGCCACTCGGCGTCATCCCCAACCGGCAGCGCATCGATCCACACGGGCGGACCTGGCACAAACGCTTCGGGAAACACGACCAGCTGGGCGCCCTGTTCGGCCCGCCCGGTCCGTCAGCTCGTCGACTCGATCCAGCGTCGCCGCCCGACTTCTCGTCGTTTGAGGTGACTTCGGGGGAGTCTGGTGCTGGGTTGTTGATATAGGGCAGCTGGCCCCTGGCCGGCGATCAAAGCGATATAGCGGGACCAAGCCCCGGCCAACCGGCCAGAGGTCCATCCCGCCTTGCGGGGGTGTCCGTCGATGTTCGCCCGAGGCGGCCCGTCTCCGTCATCACTCCCGCCCTCAGGCACGACCGCATGGCCGGTCATGTTCCGGAGCGCGGCTCTGCGCTGCGGTGATCGCAGCCGTGAAGGGGCGAGTTGTTCGATGATCTCGTCGGAGCCGCCGAGGAGCACCTGCTGGACGTGTGGTTCTGTTTCCTTCAGGTGCAGATCATCTGGTCAACTCCTTAGTGGTCGTCCACGAAGGTGCTCGGCGGATGGTTGAAGGCGAAGCTCTTGTCGGCGATGGCGGGAAGGAGCCTCGCGGTGGTCTTGAGCGGCGGGCAGCTGGCCGAGTCGGAGCGCTCTGAGGTGCAAAACTCGCCAGGCACCCCGGCCGTCCGGACCGCTTGGCGGGAAATGCACCTCTATGGTGCAAGATCGCCCCCGTGCTGGCTTCACGGACGCCTCGGGGTCGGTTTTGCACCGAGAACGCGCGCGTCGCCCGGGTGCGCGACGCGAGCTCCTCAGCGGTGATTGGCTGACCGTCGGCGATCGCTGCGTAGAGCCCCAGCCGGTCGCCGATCACGACCAGCGCGGCGCTCATCGCCGCGCCGAGGTCGCCGACGAACCGGCCCATGAACTCTTCGAGCTTGTCCTGATCGATCTCGTGACTCGCCGACATGGTCACGCCTCATCCCAGACCTGAACGATTGTCTGGCCGGAGATCAGGCCGCCGTCGAGCTCGATCACGGTCGCGCATAGCACATTGGTGCCGTCCGGGTAGCGGCACGCCTGCACATAGGCGGCGCCCGAGTCGTCGCTGACGCGGTGCCCGACCGAGTGGGTCATGTCGCGGCCGAAGGTGTCCACCAGCCACGTCTCGATCTCACCTCGGTTGTGGAGCACGCGCGGGGAGCCTGGCTGGGAGATCTTGTCGGCGATCGTGACCGTCGCATCGGCGGCGTACATCGACAGCTGCGTGAATGCGTCGCGTTCCTCTGCCGCCCGGGCGAACCGGTCGAGATCAAATGTGGTGGTGGTGCTCATGTCTTCCTCCTTCTGAGGTTGATCTGGTGCCTTGCTCGGAGGAGATTCGCCGCCGTGCGTCTCGGCGCCGTCAAACGGGCGCCAAACCGGCGGTACGATTCGAGTCGTGCTGCGCGCGCGTCTACTGGGGACGCTCGAGGTGGAGCTGAACGGGGCCGTGATCGACTCGCCGGCGTCCCAGCGCCCATGGACGCTGTTCGCGCACCTCGCGATCGCTACGCGACCTGTTCCCCGCACCGAGTTGGCGAGTCGGTTCTGGCCCGACGTGCTGGACCAGAGCGCGCGAGCGAACCTCCGCAGCGTGCTGTGGGCATTGCGCCGCCACCTCGGGGACGCACTCGTCGTCGAAGGCGAGCGCGTCAGCTTGCTCGGTGACGGCTTGTGGGTCGACGTCCGCGAATTCGAGCGCCTCGCCGAAAGTCACCCCGCCCAGGCGCTGGAGTTGTGTCGCGGGGAGCTGCTGGAGGGGGTCGATGACGACTGGGCGGTGGCTGCGCGGGAGCGGCACCGGGAGCGCGTCATCGGTTTGCTGGAACAGCTGGCCGACGCCGCCGAGCGGCGCGGCGAGCTGCGCCGGGCGCTCGAGCTGACCCGGCGTCAGGTGGACTGCGACCCGTTCGACGAGGAGGCCCACCGGCGGCTGATCACCCGGCTTGATGCGGCCGGCGATCGCGCCGGCGCGGTACGGGCTTATCGTACGCTGTCCGAGCGGTTGCGCCGCGAGCTGGGTGTGGCGCCATCTGCCCAGACGCGCGAGCTTGCCGACAAGCTGCGAGCGGCCGCATCGGCGCCAGCCGGCGTCGGCGTGCCGTTGCCGATGCCGGGGCTGCTGCCGCTGGTCGGCCGCGAGCACGAGCTGGCCGAGCTGGAGCGGGCATGGCGGGCAGTCAATGCCGGCCAAGGAGCGGCGGCGGTGATCCGTGGCGAGGCGGGGATCGGGAAGACACGACTGGCGACCGAGCTACGCCTGCGCGCGAGCGCAGGCGGCGGGCGGACGGCGGCGTGCGCGGCGCTTGACCTTGGCGGGACCGCGCCGTTGAGCCTGTGGGCCGAGCTGATCCGCGGCCTGTTGCCTTCGCTTCCAGCGCCACCGGCCGAGGCGATGTGGCCCGATGATCTCGCGGTGCTGGCCGCGGAGCTCCCCGCCCACTTCGCTCGCAGCGGGCCGCCGAGCGCCGTGATCGCGCCGGACCTGCAGCGCACGCGGCTGTTCGAGGCGGTCGTCGCGATGCTTGGCTGGGCGGCGCGTGAGATGCCGCTGCTGCTCGTGCTCGAGGACGCGCACAGCGCCGATCGGGCGAGCCTCGAGCTGGCCGGCTACGCCGCCCGCCGCTTGGGCGAGGTGCGGGTGATGATGCTGATCACTCGGCGTGAGCTGCCGCACAGCGCCGACGCCGATCGTCTCGAGCACGCGCTCCGGGCCCGCGGGCTGATGGCATGCGAGCTCGAGCTCGGTCCGCTGGCCGCAGCGTCAGCGGCCGCGCTCGCCCGCAACGCCGCATCTCTGAGCGACGAGAACGTCAGGCGGGTGGTCGAGCGGGCCGAGGGCAACGCGCTGCTCGCGGTCGAGACTGCTCGGGCGCTCGCGCGCGGCCGGGATGAGGTTGCGCTCACCATTCGCGGATCGGTGCGGGCGACGATCACCCCGCTCTCGGGAGACGCCCGCCGGCTCGTTGAGATCGCCGCCGTTGCCGCCCGTCCTCTGGACCCGGGTGAGATCGCCCATCTCCCCTTCGAAGCTCCGGACGAGGTGGCCTCTGCAGCCCTGCAGACAGGCTTGCTGGCCGCGACCGACGGTGCGATCGGGTTCGCTCACGCGCTGCTGCGCGACGCGGTCTACGAGGAGATCGCCGAACCGCGTCGCCGTGGGCTGCATCAGCGCTGGGCGCACGCGCTGCTCGCCAGCGAGCAGGAGGGAGCGACTCCGCGCCCGGCCGAAGTGGCCCGCCAATACCGGCTTGCGGGCGCTGATCGCGACGCCGTCCCTCAGCTGGTCAGGGCCGCTGCGGACGCTCGAGCCGTCGCCGCGCTCGAGGAGGCGGCCGGCTACCTGGACGAAGCGCTGGCGATCGCCCCGGACCGCGCCGATCTGTGGCTCGTGCTTGGCGAGCTCGAGGCCTGGCGGGTGCGGCGCGACCAGGCCGAGGCGGCGTTCCAACGGGCGTTGACGCTGCTCGATCATGATGAGCCGCTGGAGCTTGCCCGTGCGTGGCTTTGCCGAGCCCGCGCGTACCACGGTCCGATCTGCGTCCCGCGCGCCGTGCTCGAGAGCGCGACCAACGCGATCGAGCTGCTCGACCGCCACCCGCTCCCGGCGCCGGAGGAGCGCAGCGAAGCGCTCGCCGCATCTGCCTGGGCGCAGGCGGTCGCCGGTAGCGTCGAGGAGGCCGAGCGGCTGCTCGCGCAGCTCAGCGCCGAGTTCCATCAGAGCGACGACTTGCGGACCTACGATGTCGGCCATGCTCGCGCGCTGGCGCTGATGCGCCGCGGGCGGTTCGTTGATTCCTACGGGCCCTCGATCGCCGCCGGCGAGGCTATCGACCGGGCCGACCGGCCCGACCTCGCGTACGGATGCTGGGCAAACGCCGCCAGCGCCGCAACCGCCGCCGGCGAGCACGACCGCGCGCTGGAGTTCCTCGACCGAGGAATGGCCGCGATCTCCGGGCGTGGGCTGCAGAGCCTCGAGATCCATCTCCTCGCCGCTCGATCATTTGTCCTGCGAGGGCTCGGGCGGTTTCAGGAGGCCCGCAGCGCAGCCGAGGCAGAGCACGCGCTCGCCGCCCAGCTCGCCCAGCCGGAGCTGCTCGCGATGGCCAGCCACGACCTCGGCCTGATCGCGCTTGACCAGTGCGAGTACGAGCGCGCCGCCGACCTGCTCGCAGAGTCACTGATCGACGGCGCGCCGATCAGCCGACCCGTAACCCGCCTCGCGCTCGCCGAGGCGCTCGCCCGCAACGGGCAGCCCGACCGAGCCGCCGAGCAGCTGCGCGCGACCGTGCTCGAGCCAGTCCGTACAAGCGACTTTCCTGCAGCGCTCGTGCCCAGACTGGCACGCGTCCAAGGGCTGATCGCGCTCGCACACGACCAGACCGAGGAAGCCGAGCGGCGGATCGCGGAGTCGATCGGCGGGTGGGAGCGCCTCTTGAAGCAGACCGTCCGCGCCGAGAGCCTCACGACCGTGCTCGCCGACCTCGGTCGCCCGGTCGTCGGTCTCGTCGAACCCGAACATGAGCTTTCGCGAGCGCGGGCCGACCTCCACGCACTCACGTCATCAACCTGGAAAGGACGATCGAATGCCGTCGTTCCATGACACCACGACCTCGGCCGCGCCGCCAGAAGACGTGTGGAAGCTCCTCTACGACCCTTCACGCTTCCCCGACTGGTGGGCCGGAATCGAGACCGTCGAAGTCACCAGCGACGGCGGGTACACCATGTACCCGGACGGCTACCCCGACTTCCCAATGGCACAGCTACTCGGCACCCACCTAGACCAGCGACTCGTGACCGTTTCGTGCCTCGTCTCCGACCTGCGGTTCGAATGGCGGCTCGAACCAATCGGAGACGGGACGCGGGTAACAGTCGACGTAGAGATCCCCGACGCCGAGGCACACCGCCTCGACAGCCAACGCGAGATCATCAGAACCTCGATGAACCAGCTCGCGCAACTCGCAACCACCGGACAGCGACTGGGTCCGTGACCGCCATCGCTGTAAGGGTGGTGAAGGTTCCCCCGCGCCCCACCGCAGTTGTCGCACAGACGACCACCTGGGAGGAATTCCCAAACCTTTGGGGGCGGCTCTTGAGCGAGGTCTACGCTTTTGTGCGTAGTCGCACCGATCTGGCCACCGGCAGCGGCGGCGACCTCTGGCAGAACGTCATGCTCTACAAAGACAAGACGCCCGATGTCGAGATCGGCGTTCTGGTCTCGGGGTCGTTTGAGCCACAAGGGCGAGTGATCCCGTCCGAGCTCCCCGCGGGAGAGGTCGCGACCGCGACCCACCAGGGCGACTACGCCCGGCTGGGTGTCACTCATGACGCCGTGCGCGACTACGTCACCTCCTCCGGAGGTGAACTTGCCGGACCGCGCTGGGAAATCTACGGACACGAGCGACGGGGCCCGAGCGTGGCCGAGGACCGAAGTCTTCTGGCTACTTCGCTGAGTGAGCTCAACCCGTGAGGTGAGTCCGCTCGACAGTCGCGGCCACGGACCGGGACGGCGAGCTGCTTCGAGGCCGGCGCTGACGAAAGCGGCATGGTCGCTGACCACCGGTCTCGATAAGGTCGGGGATGGCGCTTGGAGATCGCAATCGGTTGTGTCGATCAGGAGAAGGAGGGAATGTGATGGCAGCGGAGGACGTGACAGCGGAGATCCATGGGTTCAGCGAGCCGGGCTCGACGCCGACGCCGTGGGCGACGGGACTCCAGCAGCTACGTGCCGCGGACACCTTCTGGCTATCCACCGTCCGTCCCGACGGCCGACCGCACGTCACGCCGCTGATCGCTGTCTGGCACGCGGGGGCGCTCTGGTTCGCCACCGGGCCTGAGGAGCGTAAGGCGAGGAACCTGGCCGAGAACCCGTCGTGCGTGCTGATGACCGGGCGCAGCGACCTCGTCGAGGGAGCGCTTGACGTCGTGCTCGAGGGCCGGGCGGAGCAGGTGACCGACGACGCCGAACTCGAGCCGGTTGCGACCGCGTTCGCGGTCAAGTATCCGACCGGCCCGTGGGACTTCGCAGTGCGCGACGGGGCGTTCATCGACCCGGATTCCGGTGGGCGCGCGATCGTGTTCCGGGTGCGCCCGGTGCGAGGCCTGGGGTTCCGCAAGGGCGATCGCTTCAGCCAGACGACCTGGCGGTGCTTTAGAGTCCGGAGGCGATGAGCCCCTCCTCGATCTCGGTCTGAGCGCGCCGGCGAGCGATCGGCGAGTCCGCCGAAGCCTTGCTGGTGATCTTCACGACGTGGTCGACACCAGCGCGGGCCGCGCTGTCGACGACGTTCAGTTCCTGGGTCGGGATCGCCAGACTCACGAGAATCACGGATGAAACGCCCCGCATAGCGGCGTCGATGCTTGCCGGCACCTCCAGGTCACCCTGAACGACTTCGACGCCGATCCATGCTCGGCGCACGCGTCCGGTCCAGCCCCTGCGAGGGCGACACGCGATGCACGGGACTGGATACCGATCGTTCCGAGACACGCGGCGTCAGTTTGGGTTGACAAAACCTCTGCTGTCAGTCTAGACTGACGCCATGAACGCTGAAGAGATCGCCTCCGCGATCGCGTCCAACGACCCATCGCTGGGGCTCCGCGCCGCTCTAGCTCTGCACCGGCTCGCGGAACGGGTCGAGGCGGACCACGTCGCTGCGGCCCGGGAACAGGGCTGGTCGTGGCAGCAGATCGGAGATGCCTTGGGCGTCACCCGCCAATCCGTGCACACCAAATACAGCAAGGACTCATCATGACCACCGAATCCGTTGCGCCAGAGGTGCTTCACGCCTGGGCCATCTATTTGCAGGCCAGTGAGGAGGCTCGTCGCCGAGGCGATCGCCGAACTGGCACCGATCACGTCTTGCTCGCCGTGTTGGAGGATCCCTCGGTCGAAGCGGTGTTGGGCGTGAGCCTGCAGCAAGCTCGCGAGGCCCTTGACTCGCTCGATCGCGAAGCCCTGGGCGCCCTGGGCCTGGGAGTCGGCGCCGACGCTCCGCCACTGCCGATGCGGGCCGTGCCGAAGAAGCCGAGGATCAGAGACGTCGCGAAAAAAGATCGCTTCCGCATGACGCCCGCGGCAAAGAAAGTGCTTGAGGAAGCGTACAAGCCCAAGGGTCATCGGAAGCTCCAGGTCACCGGCCCCGAGGTGCTGGCACAGATCCTCACTCTCCAACCACCAGATCCTGCGGCGGTGCTGCTTGGCGCGCTAGGCGTGAACACCTCAGAGGTTCTGCAAGAGCTCGCGTCCGCGCTCGCTCCACCCGACCCGACCCGGGGCCCCAAGTGACAGCGATCGTCACAGCCGAGTCGCTGACCAAGCGCTTTGGCGAGATTACGGCGGTCACGGATCTGTCATTCGTGCTGGAAGCCGGGACCATCACAGGCTTCCTTGGACCAAACGGAGCCGGTAAGACGACGACGCTTCGGATGGTCCTGGGCCTCGCGACGCCGACGAGCGGGCGGGCGCTCGTGTTCGACCGCCCCTACGCCGAGCTTGAGCGTCCTGCACTGCGGGTCGGGGCGGTTTTGGAGGCGACCGATTTTCACCCCGGTCGCTCAGGCCGCGACCACCTGCGGATGCTTGGACGCGCTGTTGATGTTCCTGACTCGCGCGTCGATGAGGTCCTGAGCTTGGTCGAGCTCACCGGGGCGGCCCACCGGCGCGTGAAGGGGTACTCGCTGGGGATGCGCCAGCGACTCGGACTCGCGGCGGCGCTGCTCGGCGACCCAGAGTTGCTGATCCTCGACGAGCCGGCCAACGGGCTTGACCCGGAGGGCGTGCGCTGGCTACGTGACTTCCTGCATCGACTGGCGTCGCAGGGTCGCACGGTGCTTGTCTCAAGCCACGTCCTCGCGGAGGTCGCGCAAACCGTTGACCAGGTGCTGATCATCAGCCGCGGACGGCTGGTGATCGAGTCCCCACTGGCAGAGCTGACAGCACGCGCCGGCGGCGCAGTCCGCGTCCGTGCCGCCGATCTATCGATGCTCGCGAGCGCTCTGCGCGCCGAGGATTTACAAGTGACGACCGGTACCGACCATTCGCTGCTCGTGCAAGGCGCACCGAGTGAGCGGGTCGGTGAGATCGCGTTCGCTGCCGGCGTCCCGGTTCACGAGCTGCTGACCGACGGTGGCTCCCTTGAGGAGATCTTCCTCGAGCTGACGACAGAGGCGCCGGCATGATCGCGCAGATCAGGGCGGAGCTACTGAAGATTCGCTCAACCCGCACAACGGTCGGGCTGATCCTCGGGATGGTCGCACTGATTCTGCTCTTCACGCTGCTCACCGGGCTACTCAGCCATCCGAGCGGGCTAGCAAGCAAGGAGGACCAACGTCAGCTGCTGAGCCTGAGCAGCATCGCAGGCGTGTTCTCAGCGCTCGCTGGGGTGTTGCTCGTGACCAGCGAGTACCGCTACGGCACGATCCGTCCGACGATCCTGTTCAACCCCGCGCGTTCATACGTCCTGACCGCCAAGGTCATCGTCGGCATGCTCGCCGGACTCGCATTCGGGATCCTCAGCGAGGTGATCGGCTGGGCGATCGGCTACGCAATCCTCGACGCGCGTGGCATCACGATCGTGCTCACCAGCAGCGACGTCCTGCTCCTCACCCTTGGGGGACTCGCCGGCGTCGCGCTATGGGGCGCGATCGGCGTCGGCCTCGGAGCGATCATCCACAACCAGGTCGGCGCAATCATCACGCTCCTCGCCTGGGGCCTCGTCGTCGACAACCTCCTATTCGGCCTCGTTCCCTCCGTCGGACGCTTCGTGCCCACGCACGCGTCTGACGCGCTCATGGGCCTCAGAACTCACCACCTGCTCTCACCAGCCGCCGGCGCCGCCGCCCTGATCGCCTGGACCGCCGTACTCGCCGTCATCGGCTTAGCCCTCAGCACCCGACGCGACATCAACTGACACCAAAGCTCAACGCCTACTAAAGCGCGCCGATCACGGCAATCCGATCGTCGACGAGCGGTAGCTCGGCTTGCTGGTCAGAGCCCCGGCAGCAGGGACGGCTCGCGGCTCGGTCGGCGGGCTGATGATTGGAGGGATAATGTCCGCGTGCGCTGGCGGCGTCTACGAACGCGCATCGCGGTGACGGCGGCGGCCGCTGCTGTGGTTTCGATGGCCGTGTTCGCAGCCGTGGCGTTCGTCGTCAGCAGCGGTGGTGGTAGCAGCGGTGGTGGTGTGGGAGGCTTCAACTCTTGTATCACCGGTACTCGATTCCTTGTCCTGGTGCGTCACGGACGCGAGAACGACGTTGTCGAGACGATCAAAGACCGGGCGCTTGGCGCGGTCGTGGGCGAGGTCGCCGCCGGTCGCCATCCGAATACCCTCGGAGGAGCCGCAGCGGGGAATGGCCGGTATGTCATGTCCACCAGAACTCCGCTCGGTCGCGATGCCGTTTCGATCGAGAAGTGCTGGGACAGCTTCTCCCCAATCGCCCCTGACGATTGATCACCGCGGAGAGCCCGGGTTGAACCCGGCAGCACTCTGGGCCAAGGCCGCCGGCTGACGTTCGGCCGCCGACGAGTCCCCAGGTGGCCGCTCTTGCTGTCGCCGGCGCGAGGCACATGCGAACGCGACTCCTCGAGCGGCAGAGCGGCGATCTCTGCGCTGTGGGTGGCGTGCCCGTGACGGTCGCGTTCGCGGGTGCGGGCTGTCCGGCGGATCAGGGACAAAGGCGTTCTGCCGCACAGGCGCGCTTTCAACGGAAGCGCGTAGCGCGACCGGTCGACTTGTTCGGTCAGTCGTCGAACAGCGCGCGCTCAAGTGGCCGGACGCGAATCGGGCGGTCGCTTCGTCGTTCGTTCCGTACCACACGCGGAGTTGCTGGTCTGTCACCGCCAGGTGGGCCACTGCGTTTGGGTCTGGCCCGTCTTTGACGAAGTGGCGCACAAACTTCTGAAGCCCGCGAGCCTCGCCTTCGAGAAGAACTCGCAATTGAAACTCGCGTGGCGCAGGCGCGATCAGCGCCAACCATCCTGGACCACTATGGGTTGAGCCCGCGCCTCTGCCTGGTGGCAAGCGCGGATCTCGACGCCTGTCCCTTTGACGTCAACCTTGAACCGTCCCGGGGGCAAGACCTCGCCATAACGCTCAGCCAACTCAGTCGCGATTGCTGCGAATCGCTGCTCAGACACGCGGCCACCAAGGTCTCCCCAATCGTGCTCAGGTATGACCGGCGCAAAAGCGATCTCACCGCGGCTATGGGACTGGCCTCAGCCAGGTCGCCAGTCGTGCCGTCGCGCGATCCGATTCGCCGCCTCGCGCATCCGCGCGAAATTGCCGTGATCGTCCGCTCCCTGGATCACAACGTCATCGACGTCGATCATCGTGACCCCGCGGATCCGATCTCGGTCGTTCTCGATGTCATACCAACCAGTCGACCCCTCCTCCGGCGAGTCGCCGTAGGCGAACTGCTCCCACGACGCCTGCCGCGCAGATGCAGGTCCGAGCTTCTGCCCCGTCCGATTCCCCGGCTGCGGCGTGCCACCGTCAAACGGCACACCAAGAAACGCCACCCGGGCCGTCACGCCGGCCAGATCCGCGACCGCTGGCACGCCAGAGAACGTGCGAGTGCCGGCCGTCAGCAGACCTGACACTCAGCTACTTCCTTGAGCGCCAACGCCATGCGCGAGATCGTAGCCTCTGCCACACATCGACAGAGCTCCCGATGCATGCCTACTGTTGCCTCCAGCTTCGTTGCTGCATCGCCGTGCGGCCATGATCCCTGGTGGCCGCTTCGAGGCCAGCACCGCCAAGAGCAGTCACCGCCGCTCAATGCCGCCCCAGCGTCGATGAGGGGCGATGGACGCCGGAGGTTTCGAAGGCCTCTCGAGACGATCACCGGGAAGTCGCCTGTGAGGGGCGGAACGAGGCTGGCATGCCGTAGCCGGTGGTGCTAGTCGTTGAGCGTCTTTTCGAGCCAGCGGTCGGCGTATGGCTCGTCGTTGAACCGCGCGACTTCAACCCAGCCGGCAGAGGCGTACAGGGACATCGCTTCGGTGAGATCGCTGTTGGTCTCGATCCGCGCGATGCCCGCACCGGCCTCCCGCGCGCAGTCCTCAAGCGTGCGGAGCAGGCGTCGCCCGATTCCGAGTCCGCGGGCGCTGGGGGCCAACCACATACGCTTGATCTGTGCGGGGGCCGAGGCATCGTGTTTCACCGCGCCACAGCCGATCGGCTCGCCGCGCAGGTACGCGACGAAGAACTCGCCCGCCGGGGGACGAAGCTCGTCGGGCAGTGCGGTTGCGCCGACGGTCGGGTCGAATTGACGGGTCGAGCGTCGGTTCAACTCGACCGTGTACTGCTCGAGGCACGAGCGCGCGTCGCGATGCTCGGGATCCACAGCTGTGATCTTGACGCTGGCCGCCGTGAGCAATTGTTCGACCTCGCACATCGCCTCCACCAGGCGCTCCCGCTGCGGGGCGGTCAGCGGCTCCAGCAACGAGCGAGCGAGCACGTCAGAGCGCTGATCGAGCGTGGCCCGCTCACGACGACCCAAGCTCGTGAGCTTAACCACGCGCGCACGCCGATCACCTGGGTTCTGCTGGACTCGGATCAGACCGCTCGCCTCCAGCGCCCGTAGCAAGCGACTCAGGTAACCCGAGTCCAGGCCCAAGCGTGCTCTGAGCGCAGCGAGCTCGCATTCATCACCGCCGATCTCCCACAGGACACGCGCCTCACCGAGCGGCCGGTGTCGCCCCATGTAGCGCTCGTCGAGCGCTCCGATCATCTCCGTAACGGTGCGGTTGAAGCTCCGCACCTGTTCGATCGCACCATCCGCCATTACCTGACCCTAGTCAGACAACTCCCAGCCTGTCAAGCGCTGTCCGGCGATCACCGCCCACGGGGTGTCTCGGTCGCCGCTCGACGAGATGCCTGGTCCCATCGCTGCTTCGGCCCGGGCGCCGGGCAGAGCAGTCACCTCCTCGGGCGACCGCAGCAGCGGCAAACCAGCGACGGAGTCCTGCGCGTCATGCATCGCTGCTTCCGGCGGAGGCTGACCTGTGAATCCCCGGGTGTAGGCGCCCGGGTATCGCTTCGCAGTCGAAATTAGTATTAGCGCAGAGCGGACGCGGCGCGATCTCGCGGTGGGCGACGAGCGCCACCGTCAGGTTGTACGGCTCCTGGCGCGCGACCTCGGGCGTCTCGGGCCACTGATCCGCGCCCGACAGAGTCACGGTCCGAAATGGGTCCGCCGTGCGGTGATCGGCGCGCGTGTCGTGACTTCCCCATCGATCGATGCGCGGGGGACCGTCCGCGCCCGAAGGCTTGCCTCGCCGGCACCGGGCGGGTGTGGAGCTGCTTCTTGGCGGGGTGGTAGCGTTGCGGCGGTGGTTGGAGTGAGGTGGTGTCTCGGCGTTCTTCTCGCGGGGCTGCTGACGGCGGCGGGCGTCTCGGCGGCGCCGAGTGCGGCGCATCGCGCAGCGCCGTGTGGGGGAGCCCCGAAGGTGCCGGCCGCGGCGACGGTGGACGATCCGGCGCTGGGCGTCACGTGGCTGGCTGACGCTGACCTGGCGGCGACCGACACGTTCAACGTGTCGGGGATCAGCTGCGACGGGTCGATGGAGTTCGCGACGGCGCGCAAGTGGGTGCGCGCGATGAACCACGCGGATTATCTTGGCCACAGCGACTGGACGCTCCCGATCACGCCAACCCCGTCCACCGATCTGGGTTGCTCGGGCTACAACAAAAATGGCGGCGGCCACTTCGGGATCAACTGCACGAAGAGCCCGCTGGCCTCGCTCTACGACTCGTTTCGCCTGCGCGCCCCCGACACGGCTGTGGCGATCCCGGACGCAACGACCGGCCCGTTTGAAGACTTCCAGCCATACCTGTACGGGACGAACGTGGAGCACAAGAACCAGCGCGGTACCGAGAGCTGTTGCTTTACCTTCTCGTTCAACACTGGACGGACGAGCTCGAACACCGACCTGTTCTCGTTGTACGTCCTGCCGATGATCCCAGGGAACGCATTCCGCCTCGTAACTGTTGGCGGCGGCAGCCTGCACCCGACAGATGGGGGCCGGGCCGTCTACCAGGTGGTGCCTGGGACCAGCGGGATCACCTGGCTGGCTGACGCGGACCTCTCACGGAAGGAGAGGTTCGGACTGAAGGGGGGTTTCGGCTGGGACGGCTCGATGACCCACGACACGGCCGTCGACTGGATCGCGGCGATGAACGCATTCGACCGCGATCACGGCTGGTTGCAAAAGACCGGCTGGACGTTTCCCACGCAGAACGATCTCGCCGGCCTCTACCAGGCGCTCAGACTGTCTGGCCAGGAGCCCGTCGTGCCCGTCCCGGACACAACCCTGCACGGCTTCCAGGACATCCAGCCATACCTCTACTGGTCCTGCGCAGGATTAAGCATCCTAGGCTCCTGCAGCGGGGTGGCAAGCGCCCCCCCGACCGGGCCCCCGAGCAAGGCCTACCAATGGAACTTCTCGTTCGGCAACGGCTTCCAAGGCACCACCCACGTCGACGGCCAGATGTACGCGATGGTCTACTACCCCAACGCCCCGACGCCGCCTCCCAAGCCACCAAAGCCTCCGTGCAAGCCACCGAAACCCGGCGCGCCGCCCACCTGCACCTAGCGTCGGGTCGCCCGGGCGAGTCCCAAACAGACCAAGCTCGGGCTGCTTGCCAAAGCAGGACTCACCGCGTTCAACGACGCGGTGTCGCTTTCAGGCCGCGAGGTTCCGTTCAGGCCACAGGCCCGAACTAACCTGCACGTAGAGGGTGTCGGGCGCCAGGTCAGCACCGCCGGGCCAGATCACCGTGCCCGACTCGGGGTCCAGGCGCGCCTGAGCGAAGCCGTCCTCGGTGCAGCTCGGCCGATGCGAGCACCTCCTGGGCGGAATGGCGGGCGTGGAAGTGTGGATGGCCGTGATCGTCGGAGAACATCGCGATCACGCTCCCGTAGAAGCGACAGATCGCTGGCACCGCCCGATGGTGGCGCGAGCGCCGGTCGACTCGCTACAGCTCACCCGCGGCCTGCTCACGGGCCGCTGGATCCACACCGCCACGATCGGCGCATGGACCATCGCCCTGGCAGTAGCGCTCGGCGGCCCGGACAGAATCTGGGGGAGTTGGACCCACCTCGCGTTCCTTGCCGCAGTCGTGATCGTCGCCATCGCGAGTACGGCGTCGGCGCGCTCATCGAACGCGTCCAGGCAATTCGCTGCGGACGACTCGGCAACCCAATCGTGCGTCGTTGACGGATGCGTGACGAAGGACCAAAGGCCGGCGGGGCGAAGTGGTGTCACCGCCCTCGGCGGCCCCATCGAGCGGACCGCTGGCGAGATCGTCGTGCGAATCAGAGCCTGGCGAGCCGCTCGCGGCAGGGCGGATCCGCTCCCGGTCGGCCGACACGGGATACTCCGAGGCTGGTGAGCCGGGAAGACTGGTCGGCGTGCCCTCACGGGCGGCTGCCATGAACCCAAACCGTCAACCCATCCGCCCCCGCCGACTCGTCATCGCTCGCGGCCCCGTGACTGAGGTCGCGCATCGTGTCTGACGTCCTGCTCGCTGTCGTGTTCGTCCTGGCAGCGGCGGTCAGCCTCGCGACGAGCTGGATGTTGGTGTCTCGGCTCGAGCGGATCGGAGCGCGGATCGGGCTGTCCGAGGCCCTGCTCGGGATGCTTGCCGCACTCGCTGCCGACGCCCCCGAGATCACCGCCAGCGTGACGGCACTGGCCGGTCACCACTCTCGGATCGGCGCCGGGGTCGTGATCGGCTCCAACGTGTTCAACCTCGCCGCCCTGCTCGGGCTCGGCGCCATCGTCTCCGGCGAGATCAGGCTGCACCGGCGGGTGATCATCCTCGAGGGGATAGTCGCGATCACGATCGCCGTGATCTGCCTCGGTGTCGTGCTCGGCGGACCCGGACCCGGCGTCGGCCTCCTCGCCGCCGTCGCGGTTCTCGTCCCGTATCTGGTCATCTCGGGCGTCAGTCCGCAACGACTCACGCGGCTCGGGTTGCCACGGCCGTGGGCCGACTGGCTCTCCGGCGCAATCGCTGAAGAGGAACAGGAGCTCGAGCCGGCGATCCACCCATCGCGCGCAGACACTCGCGATGTGGTCCTCGCCCTGCTCGCGACCGTCGTGGTGGTCGGCGCGAGCATCGCGATGGAGCTGACCGCATCGACCCTCGGCGAACGCCACCACGTCACCGGGATCGTGATCGGAGGCCTGGTGCTCGCCGGCGTCACCAGTCTCCCCAACGCCGTCTCGGCGCTGTATCTCGCCATCCGCGGGAGAGGTGCCGCAACGCTCAGCATCGCGCTCAACAGCAACGCCCTGAACGTCACCGTCGGCCTGCTGCTCCCCGGACTCCTCGTCGGGCTTGGCGCGCCGTCAGGGCAGGGAAGCCTCGTCGCCGCTTGGTATGTCGGCCTCACCGCCGTGACTCTGGGATGCGCTTATGCCAGCCGCGGGCTGCGTCGTGCGCATGGTGCGCTCATCGTTGGGGGCTATTTCGCGTTCGTGGCGGCCGTGCTCATCGCGAGCTGACGGCGCTGGCGCTCGATTGATCCCCCGGGCGCTCGACCCCCGTCAGGCCCGAGGCCTGCGGTTCGCACCGCACGAGTATCACAGCAAGCACGAGAGCAGCAGCCGTTACGGGTGACGGCCCCGCTGCTCATATCGGACAAACGCGGCCACGATCGCCCGGGCCGGTCGCGTGACGGCATCTGGTGTGCCAAGCAGCCACGGCTGGACCTTCGCGGCGTCGCTGAACAGGTGGCTTGGCGGCAAGAGTTACAAGCTAGCCGGCGGCGGCACGCTCAAGCCCGCGTGAGCGGCGCCGGTGCGGGCAACGCTACAACGGGCACTAGTGGACGATCAGGACGTCGCAGTGCGCATGGTGCGCGACCGCATCGCTGACGCTCTGGCCGAGCAGGCGCTCTATTAGCCCGAGCTCGCGCGTGCCGACGACGATCAGGTCGGCGCCGCGCTCGTTCGCAAGCTCGACGATCGTGTCGGCCGGACGGCCCACCGCCGGCTGATAGTCGCCCCCGATCCCCTTGCCATCGAGGAACGCGCGCGCGTGGGAGAGCTCCTCCGCGTGCTTGGCGGGCGGGTCGGTCGGGTCAAGCGCGCCGGCGGATCGGCCGATGCTCGCGACGATCGGCGCGACGCTCGTCACGATCACCTCG
>Ga0302178_10000870_pt1 | contig 26347 bp, 22 predicted proteins | sample I_Palsa_E1_3_FD_198790 | JGI IMG/M metagenome (GOLD analysis project Ga0302178, IMG submission 198790) | Peat permafrost microbial communities from Stordalen Mire near Abisko, Sweden - I_Palsa_E1_3 | ecosystem: Environmental > Terrestrial > Soil > Palsa > Peat permafrost | place: Sweden... | reverse complement strand
TATGACCTGCTCGGCGCGTTCACCGGCTCCGAGGGCACGCTCGGCATCGTCACCAAGATCGTGGTCAAGCTGCTGCCGCTGCCCGAGGTCGTGCACACGCTGCTCGCCGCCTACGCCACCACCAGCGACGGCGGCCGGGCGGTCTCCGACATCATCGCGGCGGGCATCGTGCCCGCCGCCATCGAGATGATGGACGCGCTGTCCATCACGGCGGCCGAGGCCGCGGTGCACTGTAACTACCCGGCCGGGGCCGGGGCGGTGCTGATCGTCGAGCTGGACGGCCCGGCCGCCGAGGTCGAGGCCGAGCTCTCGACCGTGCGGGCCCTGTGCGAAGCGGCGGGCGCGACCGAGATCAGGGCGGCCGACGACCCGGCCGACCGCGCCGTCATCTGGGCCGGGCGCAAGTCCGCCTTCGCCGCGGTGGGCCGGATCAGCCCGTCGTTCATCGTGCAGGACGGCGTGGTCCCGCGGACCTCGCTGGGGGCCGTGCTGGCCACGATCGCGTCGCTGGCGGACGCGGCCGGCGTCCGGGTGGCCAACGTGTTCCACGCCGGCGACGGGAACCTGCACCCGCTGGTGCTCTACAACGACGCCTCGCCAGCCGAAACCCTGGCCGCTGAGGAACTGTCAGGCAAGATTCTCGACGCGTGCCTGGAACAGGGCGGCTCGATCACCGGCGAGCACGGGGTCGGCGTGGACAAGGCCCGGTATATGCCCAAGATGTTCAACGCCGACGACCTGGACACCATGCAACTGGTCCGGTGCGCGTTCGACCCGGAACACCTGTGCAACCCGGGCAAGATCTTCCCCACGCCCCGGCTGTGCGGCGAGGTCCCCGGCCACCGGCGCGCTGGGGTTTCAGTCGTCGCGGCAGGCCAGGCGGAGATCTTCTGATGAATTCCGAACGGGCCCTGGTCCCCGAAGTCCGGTCAGCCTTGAGCGCCGCCTGCCCGTCGCTGCGAGACGGCGGTCCCGCCGATGCTGTCGGCGGGCTGACGCCGTCGTTCGTCGCCTCGCCGGCCAGCACGCAGGAGGCGGCGGCGCTGCTGGCGGCCGCGGCCGCGTCCGGGCTCGCGGTGGTGCCGCGCGGCGCCGGAACCGGCCTGGGCTGGGGTCTGACCCCTTCGGCTTGCGACCTGGTGGTGGACGTTCGCGGGATGGATCAAGTGATCGAGCACGCGGCCGGGGACCTGGTGGCGCGGGTGCAGGCCGGGGCCACGATCGGGCATGTCGCGTCGGTGCTGGCCAAGGCCGGCCAGGAGCTCGCGCTGGACGTCCCGGCGGACGCGACGATAGGCGGGGTGGTCGCCACCGGGACGGCCGGGCCGCGCCGGCTGCGGTACGGCTCCCCGCGCGACCTGCTGATCGGGGTCACCGCGGTACGGGCGGACGGGGTGGTCGCGCACGCGGGCGGCAAGGTGGTCAAGAACGTGGCCGGCTACGACATCGGCAAGCTGCTGGCCGGCTCGCAGGGAACGCTGGCCCTGATCACCGAGGCGACGTTCCGGCTGCATCCGCTGCCGGAGGCGGTGGCGTACGTGACGGCGGAGTTCGGCCCGGCGCAGCGCGACGCCGCGGCGGCCGCGCTGCAAGCGGCGGCCGCCTCCGCGCTGGTGCCGTCGGCGACCGAACTGGACTGGCCGCCGGGCTCACCGCAGTCGCCGCGGGCGCTGCGAGTCGGGGTGCTGCTCGAGGGCACCGCGTCCGGAGTGGCGGAACGAGCCAGGCTGATGTCGGAGCTGCTGGCGTCGGCCGGCGGATCACCGGTGGTCGCCGTGGCGGAGGCCGCGCCGCCGCGGTGGGGCCAGCTGCCCTCCCCCAGCACGGTGATCCGGGTGACGTTCTGGGTCGGCAGGCTGGCGGGCGTGCTCGACGCGGTGGCGGCGGCCGGCGCTCACGCCGGGGTCCGGCCCGCGGTGACCGGCTCGGCCGGCGCGGGGGCGCTGTACGCCTGCCTTGATCCGGGCACCGAACACGACACCGCGGTGCGGTTCGTGCGGACGCTTCGCGAGCGGCTGGATTCCGGCGCGTCCGGGGGTCCGGCGGCTTCCGGGGCTCCGGCGGCTTCCCCGGCTTCCGGGGATCCGCGGGGCAGTGTGGTTGTGCTGACCGCGCCCGCGGCGGTGATGGCGGCGGCCGGGGCGTACGGGGTCTACGGGTCGGTCCCCGGCGCGGCCTTGATGCGGGCGATCAAGGACCAGTTCGATCCGGACCACCGGATGTTCCCCGGCCGGCTGGCGGCCATCTAGCGGCCGGTTCACCCCCGTCACGAAAGGCACCAGATGCAGGACGAGAACACGCTACGCGACGTGGCGAAAGACTGCGTGCACTGCGGGTTCTGCCTGCCGGCCTGTCCCACCTACCAGCTCTGGGCCGAGGAAATGGACTCGCCGCGGGGCCGGATCTACCTGGTGAACCAGATCCTGGACGGCGCCGAGCTCTCTGACAGCGCGGCCGAGCACTTCGATCGCTGCCTGGGCTGCATGGCCTGCATGACCGCCTGCCCGTCGGGCGTCCAGTACGACCAGCTGATCGAGGCGGCCCGGGCCTGGACCGAAGAAGCCCGGTCGGGTACGGGCGTGCAGCCTGCTGTGGCAGCACGGGCAGGCGCGGCGGACCTGGATACGGCGGAGCCGGATACGGCGCGTCCGGGCGTAGCGGACGTGCGCGGGGCGGATGCCGCCGGGACGGCTTCTGCGGGTCCGGCACCGGACGTGGCGCGCGGGACCCCGGCCGAAAAGCGACCGGTCCGGGACCGGGCGGCGCGGGCGGCCATCTTTTCCTTGTTCCCTTACCCCCGGCGGCTGCGGGCGCTGACCGCGCCGCTGCGGACGGTGCAGCGGACCGGGTTTGACCGGCGCCTGGCCGGCAGCACGCTGCCGGGCCGCGTCTCCCCCGCGCTCGGCGCGGCGCTGCGCCTGACTCCTCCGGCCGCGACCTGGAGAAAGCTGCCGGAGCGGGTGCCCGCGCTCGGCTCCAGGCGGGCCGTGGTCGGCATGCTCACCGGGTGCGTGCAGTCGGTGTTCTTCCCGCAGGTGAACGCGTCGACCGCCCGGGTACTCGCGGCGGAGGGCTGCGACGTGATCATCCCGCCCGGGCAGGGCTGCTGTGGCGCGCTGTCGCTGCACTCGGGCCGCGAAGCCGAGGCGGCGGCGTTCGCCCGCCGCACCATCGCCATGTTCGAGCAGGCCGGGGTGGACGCGATCGTCGTCAACTCGGCCGGCTGCGGCTCGGCGATGAAGGAATACGAACGCCTGCTGGCCGGAACGGACCAAGCCGACAACGGGTCGGACTGGCCCAGGCGGGCCGCCGAGATGAGCGGCAAGGTCAGGGATCTCGCGGAGTTCCTGGCCGACCTCGGGCCGGTGGCGCGGCGGCACCCGCTGTCGGTCACCGCCGCCTACCACGACGCCTGCCACCTGGCGCACGCCCAGGGGATCACCAAACAGCCCCGCGAGCTGCTACGCGCGATCCCCGGCCTGAACCTGGTCGAAGTGCCGGACGCGGGTACCTGCTGCGGTTCGGCGGGCGTGTACAACCTGCTGCAGCCCGAGGCAGCCAGCGAGCTCGGCGGACGCAAGGCCGAAGCGGTCCTGGCCGCCGAGGCGCCGCTGCTCATCTCCGCCAACCCCGGCTGCTCGCTGCAGATCGCCTCGGCCCTGGCCCAGCGGGGCGGACACGTCGCGGTCGCGCACACCGCCGAGGTCCTCGACGCATCCATCCGCGGCCTGCCGCTGAGCGTGCTGGGCATTTCCTGACGCCGGGCACCTTAAGCCCGGCGCGGGCCCCGGCAGTTTCTTTGGAGCCCACCCTCCCCGGACCTGGGAAGGAGGGCCGGCCGCCCACCGCATCTCTGCCGGTCGAGTAGTACGAACCTGCGCAGCACCCACAGAGGTCACAGGGACCACGCAAGCAGCACCAACGCAAAGACCGCTCCGTTTACCGTGATGGATCGGGGCTCCGTGGCAGAAGTGGTGTATCCCCGTGTCACAGGCCAAGTCCGAACACCGACCGGCGCGGCGGCTCACGATCGAGGCGACGGTCAGACTCTGAGGTCCGGTCAGCCACCTCGCTGATCCGGGCCGGACACCATCCGGGAAACGGTCAAACAGTAATTAAGGTCCCTAAAATGGGTGTATCCGGGAGCCACGGCTACCAGATATTGCCGGCATGACGGCACATCGTGCCGTGCAATAGCCGGCACAACCGTCCATCGTGCCGGCTGAAAATCCCCGCTAGGAGCCGGTATTTGGAATTCGTGTGCTAGTAGGTGCGTATGAGGCTCGGGAGCCCCGCCATCCTGCACGCGCAGCGCCCGACCGCGGGCACTGTAACGGATGTTGTGGTCCCCGATCCCCGCATCCACCGCCGGGCCGGATCCACCACCCGAAACCCGCCAATGAATACGGTAAGACCGGACAAAGGCGATGCATGGCGGCGGCTGGAATGGGCCGATGGCGGACCCGGCTGCCTGACGGGTGCTCTAGCTAGCTGACGGTGCTGCTTCTCCCTGGAGCGCTCTGCATGCCCCGGCTGCCGCCCCTCATGTTCTGGTTGCCGCCCTTCATGTTCTGGCAGTTGTGGGTGGGTTTGCTTGGCGCGGACGGCGAGGGAGTCGCGGCCGTGCTCACTGACCCGGGGTTGACCGCCGTCGTCGTCGCCGATCCTGATGACGATGAGGTCGATGATGCGTGAGTGGTCGCGGCGCTGGCGACAGCGAGGCTGGCACCGAGCCCCACGCCCAGCGCGCCGGCTCCGATGGCACTGGCGAGGACTATCTTGCCCAGTCTGGTCTTCAACGTGTCCGCCTCCTAGCGGTCGGTTACGGCCCTAGGCTCAGCACATCAGCGGCGGCTGCGGCTTCCCTGCGGCAATCGTCTGCTAACCCTCTGACTTGCCCGCCACCGGGCGATTCGGTGACCCGCTCGGCCGCGCGCACGCGGAGTTCTTCGAGAACATCGGACTGACGCCGGGCCCGGGAGATGAGCTCGTCCAGCCGTGCGGAGTCCAGCCGCTTGTCACTGTCGGCCAGAACCCGCAGCGTGCGCCATCCGGCGGCTTTACCCTCAACGCCCAACCGCATCATTTCCAGCTCTTCCAGGTAGCTGAGGGGCGACTTGGTGAGCAGGTGGCCGTTGAACTTCAGGCGTCCGGCTTTCTCTCCGATCCACGCCGCGTAGACCTTATAACCGCGGACCGGGACGCCGAGGGCACCCATCATGTCCAGGAGTGCGGCGCGGTCCTGCGCGACCTCGACGGCCAGCCGCTGCAAGGTACCGTCGGCGGGCGCGCCGTGTGAGGCCGCTATACGATGCGCCAGTTCGGTGCCGACGGTCGCTCCCGCGAGATGATCATTCAGGTAGATGCCGAGCAGGCCGTACCCGGACCGTCTGGATCTCGTGATGGTCAAAGCTCCTCCTGGCCGCCAGCTGGCGGTACCGCGGAGGCCATCACACGCGCAGCGCGGTCCCAGACCCGGTGCAGGCCGACGGCGGCGGCGAGCTGGCCGGTGAAGGACTTCGCGGCGGAAACGCCTGTCACCACGCCCGGGCTGTCCGCGGTGATGCCGGCCGCCTCAAGAACCGCCGTGCCGTCGCCCCAGGCCCCGAGAACCTTCGCGTGCCGGAACGCCTCTTGCAGCAGCAAGACCAGCTTGATGTCGGTGACCGGAGTCGTTTTGGCCGCGACCACGATCGCGTCAAACTCGACGGACCGGGCGGTCAGCAGCGTGCGGTCCACGATCACCTCGTGGGTACCGTCGGCAAGCACACCGCCAACCGGCGCGATGACGAGCACGGAGGCACCGAGTTTCTTCGCTGCTTTGCGGAGCTTCTCGATTCCGGCGAGGTCCGCGCCTGCATCGGCGATCACGCCGATCTTGCGGCCCGCGATCGGCCCGGGCTCGGTTATCACCTGTGACAGAGCGGATGACAGCACCACATCCTGCGCCGGGCGCCCCTTGGGTGCGGGCAGGCCGAGACCGGCCGCGACCTGCGCGCACAGGTCCGCGTCGACGTTGGCGAGCACCTGCAGTTCCCGCTCCTTGATGGCCTGCTCGTAGCACTTGCCCAGCTCGAAGGTGAACGCCTCGACGATGTGTGCTTGCTCAACCGGCGTCAGGCTGCGGTAGAACATCGTGGCCTGGGAGTAGTGGTCATCGAATGACGCCGGATTGGCCCGGACCGGCGTGCCCTCGATGCGGCGGGCGACCTGTACATAGCCGCCTTCACCGGCCGTCACGACCAGGGGCTTGCCGCCGTCGATGCTGTTCGGGCGGTACGGGGCGAGCCCGGTGTGAACCGCGGTCTGGTGCATGCCGTCGCGCAGCATGTCGTTCACCGGGCAATGCGGCCGGTTGACCGGGATCTGGGCGAAGTTCGGGCCACCCAGCCGGGTCAGCTGGGTATCGAGGTAGGAAAACAGCCGCGCCTGCATCAGCGGGTCGTCGGTGACCTCGATGCCCGGCACGAGATGCCCGGTGTGGAAGGCGACCTGCTCGGTTTCGGCGAAGAAATTCGTCGGGTTCCGGTTCAGCGTCAGCTTGCCGATCAGCTGCACAGGCGCGAGTGCCTCGGGAACGAGCTTGGTGGGGTCGAGCAGGTCGATGCCCTCGAAGCTGTCGCTGCCGTCATCGGGCATGACCTGGATGCCGAGTTCGTATTCCAGGAACGCACCGGCCTCGATGCCGTCGGACATGTCCCGGCGGTGAAAGTCGGGGTCGATGCCCGCGGTGATCTGCGCTTCCTCCCAGACCAGGGAGTGCACCCCGGCCAGCGGCTTCCAGTGGAACTTGACCAGGCTGGTTTCACCGGCCTCGTTGACCAGCCGGAAAGTATGGACGCCGAAGCCTTCCATGGTCCGGTAGGAGCGCGGGATGCCGCGGTCGCTCATGTTCCACATGACGTGATGGGTGGCTTCGGTATGCAGCGAGACGAAATCCCAGAACGTGTCGTGAGCCGACTGGGCTTGCGGGATCTCACGATCCGGATGCGGCTTGGCCGCGTGGATGACGTCGGGAAACTTGATGCCGTCCTGGATGAAGAACACCGGGATGTTGTTACCGACCAGGTCGAAGGTGCCCTCGTCGGTGTAGAACTTCACCGCGAACCCGCGGGTGTCCCGGACGGTGTCGGCCGAGCCGCGCGAACCGAGCACGGTCGAGAACCGGACGAAGACCTCGGTCTGCCTTCCCTCGGCGAGGAACGCGGCCTTCGTCACCGAGGCGGCGGCACCGTAGGACTCGAAGACGCCGTGCGCGGCGCTGCCCCGCGCGTGGACGACCCGCTCCGGTATACGTTCATGGTCAAAATGGGTGATCTTCTCCCGCAGATGAAAATCCTCGAGCAGCGTCGGACCGCGGTCACCGGCCTTCAGCGAGTGATCGGTGTCCGGCAGCCGAAGCCCCTGGGCGGTGGTGAGGGAATCCCCGGCCTGCGCCCGCCCGGCCCCGTCCGGTGATCCGGTGGGTCCCACATTGGCGGGTGCGCTCTGATCGGCTTTACGTGGTGAAGGCACAACTCTCCTGTCATAAGACGGCAGGCGATGGTCTTCACCTCAGCACTGAGCCTACATGCAGGTTGACAAGGTCCCGGCCGGGTAGTCCCCCGGGACAACGATGTGACGCATCGTCACCAGGTCGCCATCCGTCCGCCGGAAGGAGCATGCGGTGAATGTCAGCGAACGAGACCCAAGCGAGTTCCAAGATCACCTAGACGACTGCAGTGATCAGACCATCAGGTCCCTTGACATCATGGCCCGCGCGCTTCGGGTCAAGGATGCCGAGCTGCAGCCCACCCTCGACGTCATTGTGTCCACCGCCGTGAACACGTTGAGCCCGGCCCGGCACGCCGGTCTCATCATCGTTGCCCACGGAGACCTGGTCCCCCGGGCCACCACGGGCGCCCCACCTCAGCGCCTGGACCGGCTGCAGCAAAAACTCGGCGCCGGGCCGTGCGTCGACGCCGCGCAGCAGCAGACCGTCATCCGTATCGAGGACACATGCTCCGATCGACGGTGGCCAGATTTCTGCGCGGAGGCGGCGGACCTCCGCGTTCGCAGCATGCTCTGCGTCCCGCTGCGGGTCGACGAGCGATGCCTTGGAACATTGAGCCTCTACGCGGAAGACCCGTCAGCTTTTGACGACCACCATGAGCAAATCACGACCCTGCTGGCCACCCTGGCCGCGCTGGCGCTCGCCGACGCCCAGCGCGCGGACCAGCTGCATACCGCGCTCCGCAACCGTGACGTCATCGGCCAGGCCAAGGGCATCCTGATGGAACGCCACCGGATCACGGCCGAGGTGGCCTTCAGCTATCTATCTCAGGCGTCCCAGGCCGTCAACCTGAAGCTCACCGCCGTGGCCTTGCACCTCGTCGAAACCGGTGAACTGCTCAGCGCCGACCAGGCATCTCCGGCTCAACACACCCAGCCGCCCGTGACGCCGGTCGGTCGCGCCGTTGATGGCCGCGCATCGCCGGCTACTCGCTGAGGTCGTACCCGACGGCCGCCGTTAGCCGACGATGCGGCGCATTCTGAGCTGGGCTCGGGTTCAGGCGAGCGCGGCGGCAGGTCGCGGATCCGGGAGGGTGGACCGGGATTTGCGGACGGTGAGGGTCACGCCAACGATCAAGCTCCATAGCACGCTCAGCCAGAGGGGGACAAACAGCGGGCTGGCGAGCTGGACCGCCGCGATGGGGAAACCGGCGATGGACAGCCACCGGGGCAGCGAGCCATTACGTAGCCCGAGGACCGACGCGGCCGCGATCATCAGGCCGAAGACCAGCGGCGCGACCATGAACCCGATGGCATATCCCGCGCCCAGCATGGCGGTGCCGTACAGGGCAACGCCCGCGAGGATGAGGGCAGCCGCGATGTAGCCTGCGGCCGTGACCAGCTGCGCGGCGACGATCACGGAAGGCAGAGGAGGAGCAGTCCGCAAGTCCGCGGAGGCGGTCGCGGTCGAACGGACCAGGATCGCCAGGGAAATACACGATGTGGTCGCGCACAGCCTGACCGTCGCAGTCGTTCAGTGCGTCGCGGCCGGAGACGACCTCGACAGCGGTGCAGCCCAGACCGAAACGGTCCGCACTCGCGTCAAGGCCGCCGAGGGCACCTGCCGGGAGGCGCTCGACGAACTGCGCCGCATGCTCGGTGTGCTGCGGTTCGGCCCCGAGCAGCTGGAGCCCGTGCCGCGGCTGGCGGTGCTGCAGGGGCTGTGCGGCGCGATTACCGACGCAGGGATACCCGTCGAGCTGGAGCTCACCGGCGATCTTGACACCTTGCCGCCCGGCGTCGAGCTGAACTGCTACCGCATCGTGCAGGAGGCACTCACCAATACCCTCAAGCATTCGGGTGCCCGCCGCGCCGAGGTGAGATCGCCGCCCGCCTTTTCCTGTCGGAGGCAACGGTCAAAACGCACGTCAACCGCCTGCTGGCCAAGCTCGGACTTCGAGACCGGGTTCAGGCGGTGGTTCTGGGCTACGAGAGCGGGCTGATCAAACCGGGCACCAGGCCAGGCCGGCCCGTCTGACGAACCTTCGTCTCGTGTCCACGTCTGAGCTATGGTCTGCGGGACGGAGAGCGGAGGTGCTATGGACCCGGATTTTGACACTATCCACCTGCCAGGTACGCGGGACGTCGTCGCACCGGACGGCTCGGACGTCCGGATTCTGCTGCAGCTCGGCCGCGGCGGAATGGCCCACTTCGAGTTGGCAGCCGGCCGCGTCTCCCGGGCAGTGGCCCACCATTCCGTCGATGAGATCTGGTACATCCTGCGCGGGCAGGGCCAGATGTGGCGGCGCCAGGCCGAGCGGGAGGAGACCGTACCCCTGGAGCCCGGTACCTGCGTGTCCATTCCCGTCGGCACGCATTTCCAGTTCCGGTCCACTGGCGCCGGCCCGCTCGCCGCGGTCGGCGCGACGATGCCACCCTGGCCAGGCCCGGATGAGGCGTACGAGGTCGACGGCGCATGGCCCGCGGACCCGTTCGGCACGCCTGCCTGAACGCCAGCTGAGGGCTACCTGGGGGCGTCGCCCATGCGGTACTCGTGCGTGAGCTGGTCCAACTGGCCCTTCAGGTCGTCGTCGAGGGCGAACCCAACCGCGGCCAGGCTGGCGTCTAGCTGCTCGAGACGGCTCGCTCCGATGATGGGCGCGGTGATGGCCTGGTTCGCCAGGACCCAGGCGACCGAGAGGGTCACCAGGCTCACCCCGGCTTGCCCGGCCAGCTTGCGGAGCGCGTCGACCGTGTCAAACTCGCGGTCGTGCCAGTAGCGGTCCTGGTAGTTTTGCGCGGCGTTGCCGAGGGTGAAGCGGGTCCCCTCGGGGGGCGCGGCGGTCCGCGAGTGCTTGCCGGACAGCAGGCCCCCGGCGATCGGGTTGTAGGGGATAACGCCGACGCCCTCCTCTGCGCAGAAGGGGAGCATCTCCCGCTCGATCTGGCGGAACAGCAGGTTATAGCGAGGCTGGACGGAATCGAAGCGGGCCAGCCGCAGCGTCTCGCTCCGGCCGATGGCGCGCACCAGCTGGTAGGTCAGGAAGTTCGAGCAGCCGATGTAACGGACCTTACCGGCATGGACGAGGTCGTCCAGGGCGCCCAGGGTCTCGTCGATCGGTGTCGCCCGGTCGTATCCGTGCAGCTGGTACAGGTCGATGTAGTCGGTCTGCAGACGACGCAGGGAGGCATCGACGGCGGCGAGGACGTGCTTGCGGGAGTTGCCGCCGTCGAAGGGCGCCGGTCCGGTGGGGGCGAAGCACTTCGTGGCCACGATGAAGCGGTCCCGTTTCCCCTGAAGCCAGCGACCGAGGATTTCCTCGGTGATTCCCCTGGTGCTCAGGTCCCCACCGAGAGGATAGGCGTCTGAGGTGTCGAGGAAGTCGATGCCTCCCTCGGCGGCCCGGTCCAGGATGGCAACCGCGGTGCTCTCATCGGATTGCAGTCCGAAGGTCATCGTCCCCAGGCACAACCTGGAGACCTGCAGGCCGGTGCGGCCGAGTCTGGCGTGATCCATAAAGGCACGCTACCGGCTCAAGCCGACCAGGGAAATTCCTTGCGTCACAGCAGGTGCGGCATGCTGGCCAGGTGCATCGGGAGCAGACCGAATTCGGCCGCTGGCTCCCCGCCGACCCTCCACTGAGATGTCCGGCTACATGGACGAAACGTGAGCGCGTCATGCTCGGCAGCATGGTGAGTTCGGGTGATCAGCTGTCCATCGAGGCGGCCGACCTGCTGGTGCGGCGGATTGGCGAGCCGGTGGTGGCCTCGCCGATGGCCCGGCTACTGCAAGGCCGGGCGAGTTCCCCGCATTACGTCCACGAGTCCGACCGGGTGCTGCTTGACGACACGGCCGGGATGGCGGCTGCGCGCAAGTGCCCGGTGGGCGAGCTACCCTCCCTTGAGCCGGGCGGTCCGCGCGAGTACATCTACTTCGACCCGGCCCGTACCCGGGTCGGCATCGTGACCTGCGGAGGTCTGTGCCCGGGCCTGAACAACGTGATCCGCGGGCTGGTCCTGGAGCTGTCCGAGAACTACGGCGTCACCGACATCGTGGGGTACCGCGATGGCTACCGAGGGCTAGTCAGCGGCGAGGAGCCGATGCGGCTCACGCCCGCCCTCGTGGCAGATATCCACAACCACGGCGGCACCATTCTCGGCACGTCCCGCGGCGGTCCGGAGCCGGCCGAGATTCTCACGACCCTAGTCCGCCACGAAGTCTCGGTGCTCATAGTCATCGGCGGAGACGGCACACTGCGGGCAGCGGAGGAGATCGCCGACGCCGCGGCCGAGCGCGGCGTCACGCTGTCGGTGGTCGGCGTGCCCAAGACGATAGACAACGACATCCCCTACATCGACCACAGCTTCGGCTTCCAGACGGCGTTCGCTCGCGCCACCGATTCCATCAAGGCCGCGCACACCGAGGCCAGCTCGACCCCGAACGGGGTCGGCCTGGTCAAGCTGATGGGCCGGCATTCGGGATTCATCGCCTGTTATGCGGCGCTGGCCAACCACGACGTCGACTTCGTCCTCATTCCCGAGGTGCCCTTCGGCCTAGACGGCGACGCCGGTCTCCTGTGCTGCCTGCGCCGGCGGGTACAGCGGCACGGGCACGCCGTCATCGTGGTCGCCGAGGGAGCGGGCCAGGACCTGATCGCGCGCGACGACGCTCGTGACGCGTCGGGCAACGTGCGGCTGGCTGACATCGGCCAGCTGCTGCGCGAGCGGATCGCCGGCGACTTCGCCGCGGCCGGGACCGAGCTCAGCCTGCGATACGTGGATCCGGGCTACGCCATCCGCAGCGTCCCCGCCAACGGGTACGACGCGGTCTACTGCCTGCGGCTGGCCCAGGCCGCGGTGCACGCGGCGATGGCCGGACGGACGGCGATGGTCGTCGGGCGCTGGCACGGACGGTTCGTGCACCTGCCCGTCTCCCTGGCGACAGGCAGCCGCAACCAGGTCGACCCGAACGGAGACCTGTGGATGTCGGTGCTCGAAGCCACCGGCCAGCCGCCGCGCTTCAGCTGACGGCTCGGGCCCATCGGCGGCACCCAGATGCTGCTGTCAGCCTGGCTCGTCGTAGCGGACGGGCGTCGAATACCGCGGGTCCTGATGGCTAGCCCAGTAGCGGTCCCGAAGCTGCGAGGTCAGCGGCCCGGGCGCGCCTGCGCCTACTGGCTCGCCGTCGATGACCGTCACCGGCATTATTCCGCCGGCCGTGGACGTGACCAGCACCTCGGTGGCGCGGCGCAGGTCATCGGCGCTCAGCCGGCCCTCGTCGACCCGATGACCGGCCTCGCGGGCCAACTCGATCACCGAACGACGGGTGATGCCCGCCAGGGTGCCACGATCTGGCGTCAGCCAGCGCCCGTCCACATGGGCGAACACGTTGTACCCGGGTCCCTCGGTGATCGCGCCGGAAAGGTCACGGAGCACGACAAGGTCGGCGTCATGGTCGTAGGCGTCCAGCAAGGCCAGATCCAGATCCAGCCAGTGATAGTTCTTGACTGACGGGTCCACGCTCTGCGGCGGGATCCGGATGACTTCGCTTACTCTCATGCTCGCACCCACCGCCTGCCGGGCCGGGTCGCTGATCCACACGAACGGCACCGCGAAGCAGTAGAACGTGGCCCGGGCGGTGCGCAGGTCGCGGCTCCCGGCCGCCATCCGGCCACGCGTGCACGTCATCGACACATATGCTTCCCGCAGCCCGGCGCGGCGGACGCACCCGTGCACGATGGCCTCGATCCCGGCGCGGTCGTGTCCGGGGTCAAGCCGCAGCCGGGCTAGGCTGCGGCCGAACCGGTCGAGATGGGCGCCCAGTCGGTAGAATCGCCCGTCCCAGACGTGCACCACGTCGTAGGTGCAGTCCGAGCGCGTAACGCCCAGATCCAGCACCGAGATCTTCGCCTCCTCGATGGGGCAGTAACGCCCGTCGATCCAGGCCGCCCCGGCTGGCCATGGCCCCGCCGCCGCGCCATCCGCTCCCGATTCGCTCACCTGCTACCTCCCGGCGGCGTTTCCTGGCTGGGTCAGCCCGTGGCCGTCGCGTTGTGCAGGCCGGCCTGGCGCAGGCCGGCGAGGGCCGTCTCCAGCGCGCCGAGGTGATCGTCGACGGTCGCGAATCCCGCGCCCATGGTGGCGACCGTAAGGTGGGTCGCGCCCAGGCGCTGCCACGCCGCCACGTAGTCCGCCCGCTCGGCGGGCGGGACCGTGGCCAGGTTCAGCCGCGGCTCCAGTCCGATGCCTGCGGGGTCCCGGCCCGCGTCCCGTGCGTAACCGCGCAGCCGTTCCACCATCTCCGCGCCCTTGGCCGGGTCCGCGTTGGGCAGCCAGCCGTCCCCGATCCGTGCGACCCGGTGCAGCGTCCGGTCCGACCCCCCGCCCAGCCAGACCGGGATCCGGCCCGCCGCCGGACGCGGCTTGATCCCGGCGTTGTCCACCCGCTCCCAGCGTCCCTCGAACGTCACCAGCGGCGCGGCCCACAGCTCGCGCAGCAGCGCGATCTGCTCCTCGCTGCGTATACCCCGGTCCTTGAACGACGGCCCGAGGGCCTCGTACTCCACCGGGTTCCAGCCGACGCCGATGCCGAGCCGCAGCCGCCCGCCGCTGAGCACGTCCACCTCAGCCGCCTGCTTGGCCACCAGCGCGGTCTGCCGCTGCGGCAGGATCAGCACCCCGGTGACGAGCTCCACCCGCCGGGTCACCGCCGCCAGGTAGCCGTACAGGACGAACACCTCGTGAAACAGGGTCTCGCTGGTGTAGCCCTGCCAGCCCGGCCGGGTGTCCGTACCGGCACCGAGCACGTGGTCGTAAGCGAGGATATGGTCGTAGCCCAGGTCCTCGACGGTGGTCGCCCAGCGACGGACATCCGCCGGGTCGCTGCCGATCTCGGTCTGGGGAAACACGGCTCCCACGCGCATCCCGGCATTCTCTCACGGGAGCTGGCTCCCTCATCGCCGGGCCGTTTTCAGCGGGCCGGCAGGGTGAGGGTGACGATCTGCTGGCTCTGCTGGGTGGCGATCGAGCCGATCCCGGCCACGGCGGAGCCGGACGGGGCCAGCGCGCTGATCTCCCAGGCTCCGGCTCCGCTGAAGTCGCTGGCCTGCGTCGGCGTCCAGCTCGCCCCGGTGGCTGACGTCCACACGGCGACGTTCTGCTGGCCGGGCGGGCCGAACAGGCCCGCGGCGGTGAAGCCGGCGGAATCGGCGGTCAGCGCGGTGAAGGCGGTATCCGGTCCCGGTGAGCTGAACGGCACCTGCTGCCAGTGCGCGCCGCCGTCGACGGAGAGCTCGGCGAACGGCACAGGGCCGGCCGCGGTCGTGACCTGGCCCAGGGCGACCACGCGGTTCCCGGCGATCGCGACCTGCTCGAGCGTGGCGGCGCTAGCCCCGTCCGGCACCGGTAGCACGATCGTCTCCCAGGTACGCCCGTCGGCGGTCGTCCACACGGCCGGCTTGGCTTCGTGCGACCCCACCGAGACGAACCCGTGCGCGCTCGCCGCGACCGCGAGCACCTGGCTCGAGCCGGTCGCGTCGTTTGCGTCATGCGCGCGGGTCCAGCTGGTCAGGTTCGGCGACCACCAGACGTCGGCCACGCACGCGCCGCCGGGAGCGACCAGCTTGCCGACGATGGCGTAACCGGCCGGGCCGGAAGCCGCCGCGACGGCCCCGACTCCGGCCAGGCCCTGGGTGATGCCTCCGGCCGCGGTCTGCCAGGTCGTGCCGTTCGCCGAGGTCCAGATGACCGGACCAGGCGCGCCCACGGCGAGCCACCCGGCCGCCCCGTGGGTCACGCTGGTCAGCCCGGTCAGGCCGGCCTCATCTGGCGACTGGGCCAGCGCCAGCGAGGAGACGAGCGTCCAGGAACCACCGGAGGCTTTGCGCCACACCGCGGGGTAACCATCCGCGCTGCCGACCGCGATCTGCTGGCCGTCAGCGACGGCGGTGCTGTTGACGGCGACTTCGGGAATGATGGCGCCCGGGATGCCGGACAGCGAGATCGTACGCACGCTCCCGGCCGCGTTCGCCTCCAGGAACACCGGCTGCTGGCTGACCCGGCTGGCGGCCATGCCGCCGATGGCGATGACCGTGTTGCCGGGCATCACCGTCGCGCCGGTCACGGACACGGTGCTGGCGCTGCCGAGCGATCCGGTCGGCAGCCAGGCGGCGCCCGTGCCGGTACTGGTGTAGGCCACGATCTGCCCGCCGGCCGTCTGACCGGTAACCACGAAGGCGTCATCGGTGCCCTTGACCACCGAGGGGGTCCAGCCACCGGATGGGTCGATGGTGGCTGCGTACTGCCAGGTCCGTCCGTTCGGGGAAAAATAGGCAATACCGTCGTTGGCGCTGCTCGCAGGGCGTCCCGGCCGCACCGCGATCAGGCCGGAGCCGTCGAAGGCCAGGCCGCTGATCTGGGCACTGGCGCCGTGATCGACCGGTATCGTCACCCGCGTCCACGCCGAGCCGCCGTCCGTGCTCAGCCACGCGGCGTCGTACGACGTGGCGCCCGCGGCGACCGTGCCGGAGATCACCGTGTCATTGCCTCGCCAGGTGGCGTAGGAGATGTTCCGGACGGTTTCACCGGCGGCCGACAGGCCGAGCTGGGTGGCCGTCATCCGGTGCCAGGTCACGCCGTCGGCCGAGGTCCAGATCACCGCCTGGGTGGCGCCCCGGCCGGCCGCAGCAGACCCGGCGGCCAGGAACCCTCCGGCCGTCCTGGTGATCACCCACACCGAGTCGCCGGGCAGCTGGGGACTGATCCCGTGCGTGGCCGCGAGGGTCCAGGACAGCCCGTTCTGGCTGGTCCAGATGGCCTGCGGGCCGACGGCTACCCATCCGCCTGGGCCGCCGGCCAGCAGTGCGGCCGGGTGCCCCAGCGGCGGCTGGACCCCTTTACCGCCCGCCAGGGTCTGGACCGGGGCCAGCTGCCAGCTGGCTCCGGCGTCGGTGGAGGTCAAAAACTGCTGGCGTACCACGCCCCCGCTAACCTGCGAGCCCATCGCCACGATGGTGTTACCCGAGGCGACGATGCGGCTGATGGTCTGGAAGACGCCGCGCTGCTGCTGCCCGGCGTACGTCGGCAGGGAAACCGCGGTCAGCGGCAGCTGCGGCGTGCCCGTGTTCTGGCCCGCGGGTCTGCCCTGGCTCTTGCCCTGGTTCGCGGTGAGCGCGCCGAGTTTCGGGCCGTGGCCCGTGAGCAGCGCGAGCGCTAGGGCCGCCACCGCCACCAGGACGACGACGGGCACGCCTATCGTGGCCGTGCGGCGGCTGATCCGGCCCCGTCGGTCGCCGGGCCGCCGGGCGCCGCGGCGGGAGGATTCAAACAGGAGACTGTCGATCGGCGAGGGACGGCTGGCGTGCGGAGCCGGAGGCAGGGACCGGCGTCCGCGGACGGGCCGCCGCTCCTCGGCCCATCGATCGAGCTGTTCCTCCCAGCTGTCCTGGCCGGCCCAATCGTCGTCGCCGGCCCAGCTGTCCTGGTCGGTCCGGCTGTTTTCGCGGGTCCAGCTGTTTTCGCGGATCCAGGTCTCCTCGCCCGCCCAGGTCTCCTCGCCGGTCCGGGTGTCCTCGCCCGTCCAGGTCTCCTCGCCGGTCCGGGTGTCCGGGGCGGTCCGGGTGTCCTGGGCGGTGCCGTCATCGTTGGCGATGGGAGCGGAAAAGACGGGCGCCCCGAGGGGAATCGCCATGGGCCCAGGCCAGAAGCTGTTCGTCCGGTCGGGTGGGAGCGGGGCAGGCCTGGCGTGGCGGCCGGAGGCACGCTGGACCTGGAGCTCCTGCTCCCAGACGACTCCTGCCTCGTTCCACCGGTGCTGCGATTTCTGCCACGGGGAAAGGGCGGTCGCGGGGCGCTCGGCCCGTTCGCCCGCCCGGCTGGGCGGCAGTCCGGCACCGCCGGCCCGGCCACCGCCTGCCCTGGTCGGGCCGAGAGCTATAACCAGACGAACCGGAGGGCTATTCGTGGCGCTTGGAGTGCCTGGCGCCGGTACCAGCGATGAGGCCCAGGACCCGTCGGGCTCCCGGTGCGGCGAGGGCACACCTTGAAGGCCCACGCCCGGCCAGTTGCGGAACTCCGCGGCAGCGCCGTCTTGCCGCTGTTCCTGGCGGGCCAGGACGTCACCGTCGGGCTCAGGCGGTTGGGAGGCCTGCAGGAACCAGTCCGCCGGGGGGGCCACCCCGGGCCAGGCATCGTCGTTGCCGGCCGGCTCCTCGCCGGCAAGCCGCTGGTCACCGGGGTCACCGCTCTGGTGAACCTCGATGGCCTCCTCCGGGGTTTCCGGCTGCGCGAAGCGCGGGTCCGGAACGATCAGACCCGGCGGAACGGACCACGGCGGCACAAAAGCTACGGGTTCGTCCGAGCTGGACGCGCCTTCAGGGTGCGGTTCTTCCGCTGACGGAGAATCCTGGTAACGATTCCCACTCGACTGGTTGCTCTCTGTATCCATAGCAGACCCCAGTTCGCCCACACTTTTCCGACAGATGCCGTAGTGCGCCGATATCTACGCTAACTAGCTCGTACGGGACATCCCCGCGGTTCGATGTTACCCATTGAGAGCGATCGTGTACAGAGGGCAATTTTCTGGGTCTGCCGGACCTACGGGTGGGCGAGGCCTGCCGGGCCGGCCGAGGTTTCCTGACCTTGAATGAGGCCGTAACCGATCGCCTGAGCAGTGGTCAGGGAGCGGCCGCGGCGCGAGTCATCGCGGATCTGGTCGACCTCACGGCCGGTCACCTCGGCGAGCCTGAAGTACAGCGTGTCGAGCATGCGGGTCACCTGCTGCTCACGTGCGGTGAGCGAGGTCACCGTGCCGCCGAACTGCAGTTTGGGCTCGGCAAGCACGAAGGATGCGTTCGGGTAACCGGACCGGCGCGGGCAGGAGGCGAGTACGCCGAGGCCCGGTCCGCTGATCTCGCCGCTCACGCACGCGTGCACGGGCACGCGCATGACGTCCAGGATGCCCATGACGGTGAGAACGGCGGGCAGTTCGGCCCGCAGGTTCTGCAGTTCCAGGCGGATCGGTTTGTCCCCCTCGGCGTCCAGGGTGAGCAGCTGGGCCGAGAACCTGGCGGCCGCGTCATCGTCGAGAATGCCGGACGCCAGCACGATCCGCTTCTCGAGCAGCCGCTCGTACAGGCGGCCCTGCCAATCCGCGTTCGGATCGAGCCACACCCGGGTCGGGGAGACCGGATCCTGCGCGGGCGGCGAGCCGGGGGTGAACGGGGTACCTGGGCGGCGCGGCTCTCTTGGCCAGCGCGGCTCCCCCGGCTGCGACGGGCCGCCGGGGATATGCGCGTGCAGTGTCATCCGCTGGCTCCTTCCCCTGGGCGGTTGAGTTTCCAGGTGATCTGCCTACCGACCGCCGCCGCGTAACGTTCCAGCGTGGAGGCACGCACGTCCGCGGTGCCGGATTCCAGCCTGGCGACCGCGGACTGGGAGGTCCCCATGCGCGCCGCGATCTCGGTCTGTGACAGGCCGGCCGCCTGACGCTGCTCGGCTAGCTCGCGGACCAGCCGGGTGCGGTCTTCGGCCATCTGGGCCGCCTGCTCGTCCGGCATCCGGCGCAGCGCCATCTCGCGGAAACCCGGCATGACCGGCAGCCGCACCCCAGGCTCGCCCGCCAGGATCTCAGCTGCTTCTGAGGTATCCCGGCCCGGGTTCTGCTCACCTTTCATACCCTTAACGATATCTCATATTTGAGATAGCCGGGCTTCTTCCCGGACGGAGCAGGGTGGCGGCGTTAGCCGTGCCGCCTCGGTGACGGCACGCCGACCGGCCAGCAGGATTCCGCCCAGACTGTGCGCCCAGGGCAGGCGTCGGTAAAGCCCCACCGGCTGGTGCAGGCGGCCACCATGGCCAGGCCGCGGCCGCCTTCGGCCATCAGGTCGAGGGCACCGGGCGCTGGCACCGACGGGCCGCCGTCATCGGTGACCGCGACCCGGGCCACTCCGTCGCGCGGGCGTTCGACTTCGACGGTGAACACGCCGCCGTTCCCCGAGGCGGTGTGCGCAATCGCGTTGGCGCAGAGCTCCGACACGCACGTCATGAGCGTTTCCCTGGCCGGGCACCCGGCCAGCACTTCGTTCACGAACCCGCGGGCCTCACGCACGGACGCGGGCGTACCGCGGAACGTGCGCGCCCACGGGGTCCGGGCGGATCGGACTGGGCCGGTAGGCCGCAAGGAACCCAACGGAAGCACCGGGTAGGCACCTGTCACCGTAGGTCACCCCCTGACAAATAGTTCCTACCCTCAGTGACGCGCAGACGGGCAAAAAGGTTCACACGTGATTTCTTGCCCCTAACCGCCGACGGGGTTAAGTGTCGGTGGCCCCCCGTACACGTTCTTTGCTGTCCGGGGGCCCACCGACCCATTTCGCGGGAAGGCGGGCGGGAGGGCGGCAGGGCGGGAGGCGGAGAGGGCGAGAGGCGGGGAGGCGCGGGGCGGCTTGAAAGATCGCTGGTTAAATCGCTATTTCGTAGCTTTTGGCTCTTCCGTGACGCGGGGGGCGGAGAGAGACTTAGTGGAATCACGGCTAGTGGAGGAGGAGCAGATGGAGCCGGTTCCGGCCAGCGCCCCTGGGCTCAAGCGCTCGCTGTCGGTGTGGGCGGCGGTGGGGCTTTCTATCGCGCTGATGGCGCCGAGCATGGCGGCGAACATCAACCCGCAGGCGGGCGCGACGACTGCGGGCCGGGCGGTGCCGCTGACCTTCCTCATCGCGGCCGTCGGCGTGCTGCTCGTGGCCTACTCCTTCGTCCGGCTGTGCCAGTACTTCCATCATTCGGGTTCGGTCTACGCGTTCGTCGGGGCGACCCTCGGGCCGCGGACCGGGGTGGTCGCGGGCTGGGGGCTGCTCGGCACCTACACCTTCTATGCCGTCGTCACCTCGACCGCGGCCGGCATCTTCGGCACCGCGTTCCTGCAGGCCGTGGGGATCTGGAAGAACCCGCCCTCGTGGGCGCCGTTCGTGCTGCTCGCGGTGGCGCTGGTGCTGTCGCTGCTGCTCGCCGTGATGCCCGCCAAGCGCGGCGCCGGCGTCCTGCTGTCCGTCGAGGGCACCACGGTCGCGCTGATCCTGATCGTCACCGCGGTGGTGCTGGTCCGGCTGCTGGCCGGGAACGCGCCGGGCCACGAGCACTTCACCTGGACTGTGTTCCAGGTGACGCCAGGGACGAGCTTCTCCAGCGTGTTCCTGGGCGTGGTGTTCGGCTTCCTGTCGTTCGCGGGGTTCGAGGCGGCGTCCACCCTGGGCGAGGAGGCCAACCGGCCCACCCGCGACATCCCGCGGGCCATCCTCGGCACCGCGATCTTCGGCGGCGTGTACTTCGTGATCGTCACGGCGGTCGAGATGATGGGCTTCGGCGCGGGCAAGGCCGGCGTCGCGAAGTTCATCGCCTCGCCGTCGCTGCTGGGTGACCTGGGCTCCTCCTACGTCGGCCACTGGGTGGGCGACGTGATCACGCTCGGCACCACGATCAGCGCGTTCGGCTGCTGCCTGGCCTCGACGGTCGGGGCCGCCCGGCTGCTCTACGCGCTGTCCAGGGACACGGCCGGCCCGCGGGGCCTCGGCAAGGGCTCGCGCTGGGGCACTCCGGCCTGGGCCACCCTGGTGATCAGCGTCATGTCGGGCCTGATCGTGGTCATTTACACGGCGGCCTTCCACGCCACCGCCTTTGACAGCTTCCTGTGGTCAGGCACCATCGGCACGCTGATCCTGCTGGTCGTCTACGTGCTGGCCACGATCGGCTGCACGATGCTGGTGTTCGTCCAGCGCAAGCTGCCGGTGCCGATGTGGCAGGTCGTGATCCCGATCGCGGCGATCGTCGTGCTCGGCTACACGCTGTACCGCAACGTGATCCCGTACCCCACCGGCGCGGGCGCCTGGTTCCCCGTGACATCCGGCGTCTGGCTGGTCGTGGCCATCCTGGCCGTGATCGTCGCGCCCAGCACGGCGCGCCGGCTCGGGGTGGCGCTGGCCGCCCGCGAGGGCATCGCGGCGCCGGGCAGCGAGCTGACCTCGGGCGCCCACCGCAAGCGCGGTCTGGCCAGCGCGCGCGACAAGGCGCCCTGAGCCTGAGCGAGCCAAAGGGGCACCGGCGCCACCCTCGCCAAAGGGGCGCCGGCGCCGCCTGGAGCGAGGAGCGAGGAACGAGCGACGAGGGAAGGCGGCGCCAGTGAAGGGGGATGGGGAGGTGGGTGGGGCGCCGGAGGCGAAAGGGGACACAGTGCTCGGTTGCGTCGCTGACCAGGCGCTGGTCGATCACCACTGCCACGGGGTGCTCGGCCGGGACGCGGACCAGGCCACGCTCGAGTCGATGCTGACCGAGGGGGCCGGATGGCCGGGCGGCTCGGTGTTCGACTCAGGGGCCGGGTTCGCGTTCCGCCGCGTCTGCCCGCCCGTCCTGGGCCTGCCAGCGCGCACCGAACTGAGCGACTACGTGACCCGCCGGGCCGAACTCGGCGCGACCGAGGTGAGCAAGCGTTTCCTGACCGCGGCCGGGCTGTCCTGGCTGTGCGTGGATACCGGCTTCACGCCGGAGCCGCTGACCTCCCCGGCCGAGCTCGGCGGCCTGGCGGGCGCGAGTGCCCGTGAGATCGTCCGGCTCGAGCGGGTCGCCGAAGACGTCGTGGCCGCCGGGGTCGGCGCCGGCGGTTTCGCTGACGCGGTGCGTTCCGCGCTCGCCACCCGCACCGCCGCGGCGGGCGTGGTGGGGTTGAAATCGATCGCCGCCTACCGCACCGGCTTGGACCTGAGTCCGGACCGGCCCACCGATGCCGAGGTGAGCGCCGCGGCCGGCCGGTGGCTGGCCGCCGGGGCCGGAGCACCCACGCCTGCCCCGCGGATCGCGGATGAGACCCTGCAGCGGTTCCTCATCTGGTCCGGCGTGGACCTGCGGCTGCCGGTTCAGTTCCACGTCGGCTACGGGGACAGCGACGTCGACCTGCACCGCTGCAACCCGCTGCTGCTCACCCCGCTGCTGCGGGCCATCGAGCCCACCGGGGTGCCGGTGATGCTGCTGCACAACTACCCCTACCATCGCGAGGCCGGCTACCTGGCCCAGGTGTTCCCGCACGTGTACGTCGATGCGGGGCTGGCCACCCACAACCTGGGCGCCCGCGCGCCCGCGCTGCTCGGCGAGGCGCTCGAGCTCGCGCCGTACGGAAAGTTCCTGTACTCCTCCGACGCGTTCGGGCTGCCTGAGCTTTATTACCTGAGCGCCGCGCTGTTCCGCCGCGCGCTTTCGGACTTCCTGCGCGCCGGGATCGAGGAAGATCTTTATTCCGAACGGACCGTGGTGCGGCTCACCCGGATGCTCTGCGCCGACAACGCCAAACGCGCGTACCAGCTCGCCGACCAGATGTAACGGAGCCCAGATGTAAACGTATCGTGGTCTCGTGAAGCTGCTTTCCGTCAACGTCGGCCGGCCACGCTCTAACCCGTGGAAAGAGATGAATCTGACCGGCATCGACAAGCAGCCGGTCGACGGTCCGGTGCTGGTGACTCCGGCGCGCGCCAAGGGACTCGGCATGGTCGGCCTGGCCGGCGACCGGGTCTACGACGTGCGCAACCACGGCGGTCCTGACCAGGCGGTCTACGCCTACGCTCGGGAGGACCTCGACGGCTGGGAGACCGAGCTCGGCCGGCCGCTGCCCAACGGCGTGTTCGGCGAGAACCTCACCACCGAGGGCGTGGAGGTCAATGCGGCCCTGATCGGCGAGCGCTGGCGGGTTGGCCCGGACGTGATCCTTGAGGTGTCCTGCCCCCGGATTCCGTGCGGCACCTTCCAGGGCTGGCTGGCGCAGGCCGGCTGGATCAAGCGCTTCACCCAGGCCGCCCGGCCCGGTTCGTACCTGCGGGTCATCGAGTCAGGCGAGATCCGCGCGGGCGACCGCATCGAGATCGTGCACCGGCCCGGTCACGACGTCACCATCGGGGTCGTCTTCCGGGCAGTGACACTCGAGCCCGAGCTGCTGCCGCGGCTGCTAGCCGCCGACGCGCTCCCCGCCGAGATCAAGGAGCGGGCTCGGCGCCGTTTCGTCTCAGCCAGGTGATCGCGAAGCCTTGTACCCCCCGGGAAGGGGCAGAAGTCTTCGCGATCACGGGAGTTGGCCACTTTGCAGGTGCTGCAGCGCGTCGGCGAGGAGGCGGGTTTCGGGGGCGGTGGCGTCCAGCCAGTGGACACGGGGGTCGCGGCGGAACCAGGACTCCTGGCGGCGGGCGAAGCGCTTGGTGGCCTTGATCGTCTCGGCCCGCGCGTCGTCCAGGGTGCACTCGCCGCCCAGGTGACGCAGCAGCTGCTGGTAGCCGAGCGCGCGGCTCGCGGTGATGCCTTCGCGCAGGCCCTCAGCGGCGAGGCGCCGGACCTCGGCTTCGAAGCCCGCCTGCCACATCCGGTCGACCCGGGCGGCGATCCGCAGGTCGAGTTCGGGCCGGGGCAGCGTCAGGCCGATCTGCACGGCCGGGCGGACCTGTTCATAGGCCGGCATCGTCGCGGTGAACGGGCGGCCGGATATCTCGATCACCTCAAGCGCCCGCACGATCCGGCGCTCGTTGCCCGGCAGGATCGCGGCGGCCGCGTCCGGGTCGAGCGTGGCCAGGCGGGCGTGCAGCGCGGCGGGGCCCAGGCGGGCGAGCTCCTCGGTGAGGCGGGCACGGGTAGCGGTGTCCGTTCCGGGAAAATGAAGGTCGTCCAGGGCCGCGCGGACGTACAGGCCTGAGCCGCCGACCAGCACCGGCACCCGCCCGCGGGCCGCGATGTCGTCGATCGCGGCGCGGGCCAGTTTCTGGTATTCGGCCACGTTCGCGGCCTGGGTCACCGGCCAGATGTCGAGCAGGTGATGCGGCACCCCCTGCCGCGCGGCCTCGGGCTCCTTGGCCGTGCCGATGTCCATGCCCTGGTAGAGCTGCATCGAGTCGGCGTTCACGACCTCCCCGCCCAGCGCGCGGGCCAGCGCGATGCCCAGCCCGGACTTGCCGGTGGCGGTGGCCCCGACCACGGCGACGACGTGCGTGTTCATGCCCCTAGTGTGCCTGTCGCGGCTGGGTCGCGGCGGCGCCAGCTGGCGACGTAGTAGGTGACCTCAAACGGTGCCGCGGCGTATTCGAGCGCGGCGTCGAAATCGTCCTGGCCTGCCGCGCCGGCCAGGACCTGCCAGGCCGCGCGCCCGGCCACGAACAGGTCGCCGTCCTGGGCCGGGTCCAGGGCGGCCAGAGCGCGGGGACTGGGCGCGGCCAGGGCCGCCGCGACCTGCTCGTCGTAGCGGTCGGCGGCAGCATCGGCGGCACCGGGGACGCCACGCGCCCGGCGGCCGGGACCATCCCCCATGGCCAGCACCGCTACCCGCGGCGCGAGCGCGGCGATCGTCTCGCCCAGTTCCAGGCACTCCGCCGTCGTCGCATCAGCCGCTATCCCCCACCACGCCACCGGAAACGGGCCGACCCCGGGCGGGTCCTGGCCGGCCGACCCGGTCGTGGTCGCCGCCGACCCGGCCACGCCCGCGAGCAGCCACTTCGCGATGGTGAGCGAGAGCGGAAGGCCCGGCGCACCCGGGCCGAGGGCCACGGCCGGGGGGAGGGTGAACGGGATGCCGAACTCATCCAGGCTGGCCACCGCACCCGGCGGATATTCCGCCGTACGCCCGGCGCCGCCGACGACCGCGATCAGGTCCGGCCGCTCGGCCGCCAGCGCGGCGACCGCCTCGTGGCACGCCGCCCGCAACCGGTTAAGCTCCGTACCGCCGGATTCGGGCATGCCGGTGGCCTCGGGGACCAGCAGCGGCGGGTTGGGGCAGACCGCCGCGGCGATCAGCATCGGCCTAAGCGCGCGTCCGCGGCGCGGGCATGCCGAGGAGGACGGGAGCGGCCGCCGCCGGGGGTGCTGGGTCGGGGGGTGCGGCGGCGGGGGGCGCTGCGGCGGCTTGCCAGGCGTCGCCGGCGCGGGTGCGGCGGACCGAGAGCGGGGCGCCGTCGGCCAGCAGGTAGTGGGGGGCGCCGCGGGTCACGGTGACGGTGACGATGTCGCCCGGGCGCGGGGTTGTCCCGTGTGGGGCGAAGTGCACGAGGCGGTTGTCGCGGGCCCGGCCCGACATGCGGTGGGTAGCGGCATCCTTGCGGCCCTCACCCTCGGCCACGAGGACCTCGACGGCAGCGCCGGCCTGCTTGGCGTTCTGCTCGTAGGTGGTCTCCTCGACCAGGGCGGCGAGCCGCTCGTAGCGCTCTTGCACCGTACCCGCGGGCACCTGATCGTCCATCGTCGCGGCGGGGGTACCGGGGCGGATGGAGTAGCGGAAGGTGAACGCGCCCGCGAACCTGGCCTGGCGCACCAGGTCCAGGGTGTCCTCGAAGTCCAGGTCGGTCTCGCCAGGGAAACCGACAATGATGTCGGTGGTGATGGCAGCATCGGGAATCTTGGCCCGGACCCGGTCCAGGATCGCCAGGTAGCGGTCCCGGCGGTAGGCGCGGCGCATCGTCTTCAGCACGCGGTCGGAGCCGGACTGCAGCGGCATGTGCAGGCTCGGCATGACGTTGGCGGTCTCGGCCATCGAGTCGATGACGTCGTCGGTGAAATCCCTGGGATGCGGAGAGGTGAAGCGGACGCGCTCCAGGCCCTCGATTTCCCCGCAACCGCGCAGCAGCTTGCCGAACGCGGTCCGGTCGCCGAACTCGGCGCCGTAGGAGTTCACGTTCTGGCCGAGCAGCGTGACCTCGAGCACCCCGTCGGCGACCAGCGCGCGGATCTCGCCCAGGATGTCGCCGGGCCGGCGGTCCTTCTCCTTGCCCCGCAGGGCCGGCACGATGCAGAAGGTGCAGGTGTTGTTGCAGCCCACAGAGATCGCGACCCAGGCCGAATAGACCGACTG
>Ga0302178_10000869_pt1 | contig 26370 bp, 28 predicted proteins | sample I_Palsa_E1_3_FD_198790 | JGI IMG/M metagenome (GOLD analysis project Ga0302178, IMG submission 198790) | Peat permafrost microbial communities from Stordalen Mire near Abisko, Sweden - I_Palsa_E1_3 | ecosystem: Environmental > Terrestrial > Soil > Palsa > Peat permafrost | place: Sweden... | reverse complement strand
GACCGAAGCCGGCCACCCCGAGCACGCCGACGAAGATCGTGGCGAACTCCATGTTCGGCGAGGTCCAGGTCCAGAACAGCTGCAGCGGCTTGCCGTGCCGTTCGTTCAGCGGGATGAACTCCGCGCCGCCCGGTTCGACCTCTAGGACGCGGGTACCGTAGGTGCCCTCGCGGACAAGGACGCCAGGCTCGGCGCCCGGGTCACTGACCGGGACATCTTGGTCGCGTGTGGCCATCACGTGCTCCTTCGGCGGCTGGCCTGATCAGCCTGCTAGATGGCGTGATCATATTTCTTAATTCCCCGCCCGATGTATCCGGAAAGTTAACTTTCGCGTCATTAACGTCCCGCCGGTAGAGATCAAAACCATGAGGCCGAACGGTCCTCCTGCGTGCGCCCGCCACCCGCCCGCCCCACGTCAGTTAGGGTACGGTGCGTGACCGATTCCGCGGACGTGGCTGCCCCGGGGCGTTCCCTGCTGCCGGGTGCCCCGGTGGTGGGCATGGTGGGGGCCGGCCAGCTCGCCCGGATGACCTGCCCGGCCGCCATCGAGCTCGGCATCGGGCTGCGCATCCTGGCCACGGCGCCGGACGAAAGCGCCGCCCAGGTCTGGGCCGGCACCCAGCTGGGGGACTACCGGAGCCTGGCCGACCTGCGCGCGTTTGCGGCCGGGTGCGACGTGCTGACCTTCGACCACGAGCACGTGCCCGGCGAACACCTGGCGGCGCTGGAGCGCTCTGGCGTGGCGGTGCGGCCGGGCGCCGCCGCGCTGCGGCTGACCCAGGACAAGCTGGTGATGCGCGAGCGGCTGACCGGGCTCGGCATCGCCTGCCCGCGCTTCGCGCCGGTCGCAAGCACCGCGGCGGTCCAGGAGTTCGCCGACGGGTCCTGGCCGGTGGTGCTAAAGGCGGTCAGCGGCGGTTACGACGGCAAGGGCGTGTGGGTGTGCGAGTCCGCGGCGCAGGCCGCGGACGTGCTGTGGCACGGAGCGGGGCTGGCGTTCCTGGCCGAGGAGTACGTCGAGTTCACCCGCGAGCTCGCGGTCCTGACGGCCTGTTCCCCGCACCGGCAGGGCGCGGTGTACCCGGTGGTGCAGACGGTCCAGCGCGACGGCATCTGCCGCGAGGTAATCGCGCCCGCGCCGGGGCTGGCGCCGAGCCGGGCCGAGCAGGCGGCCGAGCTCGCGCTGCGGATCGCCGCCGAGGTCGGCGTGACCGGCCTGCTGGCGGTCGAGCTGTTCGAGACCCCGGCCGGACTGCTGGTCAACGAGCTGGCCATGCGCCCGCACAACTGCGGGCACTGGACCATTGAGGGGGCCAGGACCTCGCAGTTCGAGCAGCACCTGCGGGCCGTCCTCGACCTGCCGCTCGGCTCGCCCGCCCTGGCCGCCCCGGCCACAGTGATGGTCAACGTCCTCGGCGGCGACGATGGCGACATCTACGACCGCTACATCCACGTCATGGCCGCCGACCCCACCGTCAAGATCCACATGTACGGCAAGGCGGTCCGCCCCGGCCGCAAGATCGGCCACGTCACGATCACCGCCGACCGCGACCACCAAGATCCGCACGAACTAGCTGACCGCGCCCGCCGCGCCGCCAGCTACCTCCGCTGGGGCAAGGAGGACGGCGAATGACACCCGACCCAACCGACCCAGAACGCGGCAGCCCCCCCGAGCCAAAGGGGCGCAGTGAAGAGGGAATGGGGAGGCGGGTGGGGCCCCGGCGGCGAGAAACTAACACCGTGGGGATCGTTATGGGCAGCGACTCGGACTGGCCGGTGATGCGGGCGGCCGCCGAGGCGCTAGACGAGTTCGGCGTGGCCTACGAGGCCGACGTGGTGTCCGCGCACCGGATGCCGCGGGACATGATCGAGTACGGCTCGTCGGCCGAGGGCCGCGGGTTGCGGGTGATCATCGCCGGAGCCGGTGGCGCCGCGCACCTGCCCGGGATGCTGGCCTCGGTCACACCGCTGCCGGTGATCGGGGTCCCGGTTCCGCTGAAGAACCTGGGCGGCCTGGACTCGCTGCTCTCCATTGTCCAGATGCCGGCCGGCATCCCGGTCGCGACGGTCGCGGTGGGCGGCGCCCGCAACGCGGGCCTGCTCGCCGTCCGTATCCTCGGCGCCGCCGACGGTCCGGCCGGCCAGGCGCTGCGGGCCAAGCTGAGTTCCTTCGCCGAGCAGCTAGCCGATCAGGCCCGCGCCAAGGGGGCCGCGCTCCGGGAACCCAAAGACTCTGACGCCTCCTGAACCTCGTCAGTCCCAGATCGGGCACCCGCCTCTGGACGAAGAGGTAGTTCTGATTCACGGTGGGTATACAAGAAGCGGATCCTCCGAGGCAAGGACATCGGTGATGAACGGCAGACCCAAGCCGTGAGCATCGGCGAGGTACTGGCGGAGGCGCGGCACCAGCGGGGCTTGACCGTGGCCGAAGTCAGCCACTACACCCGGGTCAGGGAACCGGTCATCCGCGCCATCGAGCGCAACGACTTTTTACTACCAGGCAGCGACTCTGCGACCCGCGATCAGATCCGTCTCCTCGCCCGCGCCCTAGGTGTCGACCCCGGCCCGCTGGTAAGCGAGTTCGATGCGAGCTACGCCTCGGCGCCGGAGCCGGACGGCGCCGAGGCCGTCCGGTCGACCATTCCGTTCCGGGTACCGTTCCGGATCCGCGGGCTCCGCCGGCTCCGCCGGCGGCGGATCAGCTGGCAGCCGGTGCTCGCGCTCCTGGTTCTGGCCGTAATCGGCGGCACCGCCTATTACCTGGTCTCCGGTCACGCACCCACCTTCGGCGTGCTGGGCCGCACCAGCCCCGGCCATCCGGCCGGCTCGGCTGCTCCGGCGTCGGCCCGCGCCACCGTTCTCGCCCCGGTCAGCGTGGTGGCGTTCGGTCCCGACGGCACGGCCGATGGCGACAATCCGCAGCTCGCATCGCGCGCAATCGACGGCAACCCGGCCACGGCCTGGACCACTAACTGGTACGGCACGCCGCGGTTCGCGAACGTCCAGGAGGGCACCGGCCTGCTGCTTGACATGGGCCGCCCGGTCACGATCACCGGTGCGGGAGTCACCCTCGGCCGCGTCCCCGGTGCCGCCTTTCAGCTCCGTGCCGGTAACGCGCCGTCGCTAGCGGATCTGTCTGAAGTGGCGATCGCCACCGATGCGACCGGCGCGCTGGGCGTCCGGCTCACCCAGCCGGTGTATGCCCGTTATGTGCTACTTTGGTTCATCGCGCTGCCGCCATCCGGATCCGGCACCTACCAAGCGAGCGTCTACAACATCAGCGTGTTGGGCATCAAGCGATCCTTATCTGGGAGACAATCAGCCATGCATCGAGCCGTCACCCCCCGTGACGGTGAGGCGACGCGCGGGTATGACCGGAGCCGCCGGTTCGTCCGGGTCCGTATCCGCGCTATCGCCTGTGCCCCCGGGAAGGATCCCGCCGTTGATTGACGAGCATGACGTGACGCAGCGGTCCGCGCGCGAGGCCGCCGCGGCGGCGGCCTTCAAGCCGCCGGCGCCGGTCAGAGAGCGCGAGCGCCGCCGGGTTAAAGCGGCCGCGACGCTGGCCCTGCTGGTCCTGGCCGTCTTGGGTCTCGCCAGCTACGAGTTCGTCGCGAACGCGGGCCACGCCCAGCGCGCCGCCACGGCCGCCCACCCGCGCGTACGGGGCCCGATGATCCCGGCGGGCACCCCCGCCGCTGCGGTGAGCGCGGCCACGGCGGGCACCGCAGCCGCGTCCCCGGCAACCACCGCCCCGGCAACCACCGCCCCGGCAACCACCGCCTCGGCGGCCACCGCCCCCGCTACGACCGCCCCCGCTACGACCGCGCCCGCCAGCACCCCGCCGCCGCGGGTTCTCACCGTCGCCAGCGTGGCCGCATTCGGCCCCGCTGGAACGACCGATGGTGACAACCCCGGGAACGTCGCGCAGGCCGTGGCCGGCGATCCCGCCATCCCCTGGGACACCGACTGGTACGCCAGCCCGGACTTCTTCGATCTGCAGGGGGGCACCGGCCTGCTCCTGGACATGGGCCGGACGGTGACGGTCAGCTCGGTGGACGTCTCACTGGGCGGAGAACCCGGCGCCAGCCTCCAGCTGCGGGCCGGCAGCGAGCCCACTCTGGCCTGGCTGCCTACGGTCGCCGGCGTGTCTGACGCCGGCGGTACCGTGCAACTGCGGCCCACCGCGCCGGTGCACGTCCGCTACGTTCTTATCTGGTTCACCAACTTGCCTCCCAACCCGGACGGCACCTACCAGGCCAGCATCTACCAAGTCGTCATCCAGGGCCAGCCGTGACCCAGGCGTTGTACCACATGGCCGTGGTACAGTCTGAGTATGGTGGATGACCAGGTCATTGGCCGGATCAACGAGCTACTCGACAGCGCCGACCCGGAGACCGTCAATACCTCGATGCGGATACCGGGCGCGCTCAGGGACGCCGCCGCGCTGGCTGTCAGCGAGCTCGACGTGGCGCCCTCGACGACGGTGCTGACGGCGAACGCACTGCGAGCGGCGCTGGAGGCCGCCGTGATGCAGGCGGTGCTCGACCGCCACTACCAGGAGTATCCCGAATCCCGCCCGACGCTGGCCGACCTGGCGATCGCAGCCGCCGAGATAGACGGCCATCCGCTGGCGGCTAACCCCGGACTCATCAGCCGGTCGGCCGCCGAGGTGCAGCAACGGCATCCCGGTGCCAGCCCGGAGGATGTGCTGCTGTGGGCCGAGGCCCGGACGAGCGCCGCGGCATGAGCCGGGTCATCTTGCTGGACAACGAGGCGGTGCAGGCTCTCGCCGATCCGGCGCATCCGAAACATCTCCGTGCTGTCAGCCACGCCCAGGTTGCCGTCAGCCGCAAGGCACGGGCTCTCCCGGTGAGTATCGCGGTGCCCACCGCCGTCCGGGTCGAGGCCGGCTGGGACCGCACGTCTGCTTCCTGGGCGTTCATCAACCGCCTGCGGATAGCCGATATCCCCCTCGATCCGGGCCACGCCAATGCTGCGGCGGGCATCCGGAACCGAACCCGGGTTTCCGTCGCCGATGCCCATCTCGGCGCCGCCATCCGAGCCGCGGACCAGGTCACCGTGCTGACCAGCGACCCTCTCGACATGCACATGGTCGCCGAGGGCAGGCACATCGAGGTCGTCACCCTCTAACCTGCCCGAGCCGTTTTCCGACCATCGCCTTACCATCGAGTCATGAGCTCTGATGGTCCTGTCTTTGCCCTGTCAGAAGAGCAAGAGGCGCTCCGTGAAGCGGTGCGCGCCCTCGCCGATGACAAGATCGCACCCCGGGCCGCCGAGATCGACCGCACGTCCGAGTTTCCCTGGGACGTGTACGACGCGCTGGTCAAGGCGGACCTGCACGCCATCCACATCCCTGAGGCCTACGGCGGCGCCGGGGCGGACGCGATCTCGGTGGCTATCGTCATCGAGGAGGTGGCGCGGGCGTGCGCGTCCTCGTCGCTGATCCCCGCGGTGAACAAGCTCGGCACGGTGCCGCTGCTGCTCGCAGCGTCCGAGGAGGTCACGGCCAGGTACCTGACCCCGGTCGCCCTGGGCGAGGCGATGTTCTCCTACGCGCTGTCCGAGCCGGAGGCGGGCTCGGATGCGGCGGCGATGCGGACCAAGGCGGTGCGCACGGATTCGGGTTACGTGCTGAACGGGGTGAAGCGCTGGATCACCAACGCCGGGGTGTCGAAGTACTACACGGTGATGGCGGTCACCGACCCCTCGGCGGGTGCGAACGGGATCTCGGCGTTCGTGCTTGAGAACGAGGACGAGGGGTTCTCGTTCGGGGCGCCGGAGCACAAGCTCGGTATCAAGGGCTCGCCGACCCGGGAGCTGTACTTCGATAACTGTGAGATCCCCGCGTCCCGGCTGATCGGCACCGAGGGCGAGGGCTTCAAGATCGCGCTCAGCACGCTGGACCACACCCGGATCACGATCGCGGCGCAGGCCCTGGGCATCGCCCAGGGAGCGCTGGACTACGCGCTGGGTTACATGCGGGAGCGCAGGCAGTTCGGCCGGGCGATCGCAGAGTTCCAGGGTCTGCAGTTCATGGTCGCCGACATGGCGATGAGGCTGGAGGCGGCGCGCCAGCTCACCTACGCGGCCGCGGCCAGGTCGGACCGCGTGATGGCCGGCGAGCGGGTGGCTGACCTGACGTTCATGTCCTCGGCCTGCAAGTGCCTGGCCTCCGACGTGGCCATGCAGGTGACCACCGACGCGGTCCAGCTGCTCGGCGGCTACGGCTACGTGAACGACTACCCGGTCGAGCGGATGATGCGCGACGCCAAGATCACCCAGATCTACGAGGGCACCAACCAGATCCAGCGCATGGTCATGGCGAGGCAGTTGCTTAAGGGCTGATGGTGGGCCGCTGACCTGCTATTTCTCGGTTATTTCCCGCACGGAACGGCTCGCCAGGCCCATGAGTCTGGTGGCCCGTTCGCGTGTCCTGATTGCCTGGTTGATGCCGGTTGTTCCCCGTCGTTTCCGGACCCCGTGCTGAATCCGTGCTGGCACCTAGCGTTCCTGGGTACGCCAACTGCCCGGCCACAGCGGCCGAGAAGGGACCCCGACGGGCGCCGCTGCTGAGTCCTGCCGGCCCGGCTCATTCCGCAGCCGCCAGCAGCGGCAGGGTGGTTTGGTCTCAGACGGTGTTCATTCCGGGACGCTCAACTGCTGAGGACATCTCCCTCGGCGCGGTAGAAGATCTTCGACGGCAGCGGCTTCGCTCCGAGTGTCGCGTAGAACGTCTGCGCCTGCTCGTTACTTTCGTCCGTCGTCCACTCGATTCGGCTGCACCGGCGTTCGGCAGCGATCGCGTAAAGGCCCCGCATGAGCGTGGTCGCCACCCCCGTGCGGCGGGCAGTATCGGCGACGTACAGCTCCTTGAGATACAGCGACGTCGACAGCCCGACGGCCGGCCATAGAAACGAGTACGCGGCGAACCCCACGAGCTCGTCCGCGTCGTCTCGCGCTAGCAGCGCGAACGCGGCAGGCGGAACGCCGAACAGGACGGCGCTGATCTCCGTGGCCCGCTGCTGGGGCGGGTCCGGCCGCACGTCTCCGTAGAACACATCCATCTCGGTGGCTAGCGCAACGAAATCGTCTACATCCGCAGCCGTTGCCTGGGCGAGCCTGATCAACGTGATCCTCTTCCTAAGCCTCTACAAGGTCTGCGAACTCGCGAGCCGACGGCGACGTTAGCTGAGCCGGACTCAGCGCTCCGAGCAGCCTGCGGGCACGATCGGCGATGATGCCCCGCCGCTGCGGGCCGGTCAGCGCCGCGATCGTTTCCGCCGCATAGCTGAGCCCCGTGTCCGGGTCGGTCCAGGCGAAGCACTGAGCGCGGTCCAGCCTGCTAAGCGCCCAGTCCGTATAATCGCCGGGCGCGCACAGTTCCAGCGCTCGGGCCGTCGCTTCGAGCGCGGCAGGGAGATCCCGGAGGAGAGTAAACGCCGACCCGGCATGAAAGCGGAGCTGACTTTCTCCGTACCCGAATGCCGATGCTGTCCGGTCGGCCTCGGGAAGTGCGTCAAGGAACCGCTCAGCCTCGGTGAGCGCCGCCCGTGCATTGCCGCCGTCTCCACGCGCAGCGTGAGCGCGCATCTCCAGTGCCGCCGCGAGCGCCGCCCCCGACGCACGGAACCGTCTGCGCGGCGCGGGCCGTATCGATCGCCGTCGTCATCTCGCCCGCGTAAAACCAGCCGTAGGATTCCTGCGCCCTCGCCCATGCCAACACCTTGGCGTCCCCCGCCTCAAGAGCAGCGTGCTCGGCCGTGCGGCTCCAGCCGCGCCATGCCCGCCGGTCAGCTGTCTTGATCAGCGTGAGGACCATCATGCCCGACATTCCCGCAGCGACTCCGGCGAGTCGCGGCAGCGCCGACGCCGAACGGTGCCGGGTGATCGCCGCCTCAAGGTCCGCTAGATCCCCGGTCAGGTCGTCGAGCAGTATGGGCGAGGGCACGTCGCGGGTCCGGTACCCGTACCGCATCATCGCGTGCTGCCAGTCGTCCAGCTCGGCCGCGCTCATCGCGCCAGCCGAGATCGTGTCTTCCAGATGCCGCCGGGTCAGCTCCATGTCCCTCGGCAGGCGGGAAGCCATTTCGGCCTCCGCCGCGCCTGGCCTGCCAGGCGCGTACGACTTGGCTGAAACGAGGTCACGGGGACCTTTCGAGCGCGGGGGCCCGGCCGATGGCGCGGGGGCGGTGGAATGCCGGGTTCTGCGGAGCGGCCGGGGCGGATCCGCAGGAAGCAGAGTCCGGCCAGGATGAGGGCGAGGGCGAGGTAGATCGCGGTCTCGACCCACTGGAAGGCCCAGTAGCGGCTCGCGGGCTGGTAGGTCACCGTCTGCTGGAAGTGGAGGCTTCCGATGTAGTCGTTGCATGCCTGGGCCGATGCCGATGAGGTGGCGCAGGGCCCAGCTGGCTCGCTGGAGGCGGCACGGCCGTCCGGGGTGGTGACCTGCGTGGAGATTACCCAGGCGCCGGGCAGGACCGTCGCCGTGTTCGTTGTCAGGATCAGGTGCCCGTCGCTGGTGCCTCCCGTCACGGCGACCGATGCCAGGCTGAGCGCCGAGGTGGTCCGGACGGGCGGGATGAGGTGGGGCCGCACCCAGATGGGGAAGGCGATGATGACAGCGGTGAAGATGGCGAGGGTGACGGCCATCGCGGGCAGGGTGCGGCGGATAAGGAGCCCGGCGGTGACCCCGAGGGCGAACGCGAACGCCGCGTACCCGACAGGCGCGACGCCCGATTGGAAGCTGCCGGACGTGAATGCGGTATAACCCGCGTTCGCCTTGTGGATGGGGCTGGACCACCAGTTCACCATGAGGGTGAACAGCTCGCCTGCGGCGATGGCGGCCGCGCCGGCGATGGCGAGCTTGGCGGCCAGCCAGCGGGTCCGGGTGACGCCCTGGGTCCACGCCAGGCGGAAGGTGCCGGTCTCAAGCTCGCGGGCGACCAGCGGCGCCCTCCAGAACATCCCGATCAGGCCAGGGACGGCGAGGCCGGCGGCCCCCAGTAGCTTGCCCGCCGTGAAGTAGCCCTGCGTGAGGAAGGCGTTAAACAGGCCCGCGCAGTTGCCGTGCTGCTTGCAGGCGGCGGCGGCGGCGTCGTAGGCGTGGGCGAGCTGGATCCCGGTCACCAGCAGGACGATGGCGGCGATGGCCAGCACGCCGGCGCCCACCGCGGCCTGGGTGCGGAACCGGGTCCAGGCGAAGCGGATCATGATGCGATCTCCAATCCGGCCAGGTCGGCGCGCGCGGCGTCGCCCGGCTGGCTCATGTAGGCGAGGACCAGGTCCTCCAGGCTGACCGGCCGGACGGTCCAGGCCGGGTCGAGGACTGGCTCGGAGGTGCGGACCAGCAGCGTGCTCTGCTTGCCGGCGTGGCTTTCCTCGATGACCTCCCAGCTCGCCGGGAGCGTGCGGGGGTCACGGCGGGGACCGGACAGCCGGTGGTGCGTCGCCAGCAGCGCCTCGGTCTCCCCGGCCAGCCGCAGCCGGGAGGCAGTCAGGACGATGAGGTAGTCGCAGACCCGCTCGATGTCGGCGATCAGGTGCGAGGACAGCACGACGCTGACCTGCTGCTCGGCGACGGTCTCCATCAGGTCCCGCAGGAACTCCCGCCGGGCGAGGGGGTCCAGGCTCGCGACCGGCTCATCCAGCAGCAGCAGCTCGGGCCGCTTGGCGGTCGCCAGGGTGAGGGCGAGCTGGGCGCGCTGGCCGCCGGACAGCGACCCGGCCCGCTGCCGGAGGTTGAGGCCAAGGTCGCTGATGCGGCGCTTGGCGAACTCGGTGTCCCAGCCATGGTTGAGCCAGGCGCCCATGCGCAGGTGGCCGGCGACGGAAAGCCCCGCGTAGACCGGCGCGTCCTGGGCGAGGAAACCGACCCGGCCGAGCTGCGCCGGGGTGCGGGCGGGAGGCTCGCCCAGGACCCTGATCCCTCCCGAGTCCGGTTCGAGCAGCCCGGCGGCCAGCTGCAGCAGGGTGGACTTGCCCGCTCCGTTCGGCCCGACCAGCCCGGTCACCCGCCCGGCGGGGACCGCCAGGGTGCAGCCGGCGAGCGCCCACCGCCGCCCGTAGCGCTTGCCCAGGCCGCTGGCCTCGATGACAGTGTTCACGCCACTCCCTCCGTAAAGCAGTTGCGGACCGCGGTCCGGTAGATCGACTCGATGTCGTCAGGTCCCAGGCCCGCCGACCGCGCCGAGCGCAGCAGGTCGGTCATGGCGGCGAGGAACCGCCGCTGCGCGGCGGGGTCGGTGCCGGGCAGCGTCCGGATGACGAACGTCCCCATGCCCGGCCGGCCCCGCACCAGGCCCTCCCGCTCCAGGTCGCGGTAGGCCTTGAGCACCGTGTTCGGGTTGATCGCCAGCTTGGCGACGACCTGCTGGGCGGTCGGCAGCCGGTCGCCCGGCTCCAGCAGGCCGAGCCGCAGGGCATCGCGGACCTGCTGGGCCAGCTGGAGGTAGGTGGCGACACCCGAGGCGGGGTCGAGCTGGAACTCGATCACAATCACCTCTTCCACTAATCAGTTAGTGAAAGAAAGTATTCGTCGTGGCCGCTGGATGCAAGCCCTCGCGCGCGGACCCGGGAACGGGGCCCGGCCGCAGCGGGACGCGCCCGCGCCGTTCTCGACGAGGGCCTACCGGCAGGTCTGCAACCGGCTCACACGCAATGCGTGCTGAATCCGTGCTGACACCCAGCTGCCTGACATGCCATCTACCTGCGGAAACTGCCGCGCAGTCCACGATCACCCAGATCTACGAGGGCACCAACCAGATCCAGCGCATGGTGATGGCCCGGCAGCTTCTCAAGTAGCCTGTTCCGTCCCTGTTCCGTGAGCGTCGTCGTCTCGGCTGGGTTCTATTGCCTGGTCAAGGCGAGGCGGACCGGGAGGGACTCCAGGCCGTTCATCAGGCTGACGGGACGCCAGCGGAGTTCCTGCGGGGGGACCGCGAGCGATATTTCCGGGAAGCGGGCGAACAGGGCACCGAGGGCGACCTCGGCCTCCATCCGGGCCAGGGGAGCGCCCAGGCAGTAGTGAATGCCGTGACCGAAGGCGACATGGCCGCTGGTGTCGCGGCCGAGGTCGAGGCAATTCGGGTCGGGGAACTGGGCGGGATCCCGGTTGGCCGAACTGATCGCGATGAGAACCTGCTCGCCCGCCGGGATCACCACGTCGCCGATGGGCAGGTCCTCGGTGGTGAACCGGGCGGTCACGTGGTTCACCGGGTTCGCGAACCGGAGCAGCTCCTCGACGGCCGCCGGGAGCAGCGACGGATCCTGCCGCAGCCGGGCCATCTCCCCGGGGTGCGTCAGCAGCGCCAGGGTGCCGGAGGCGATCAGGTTGACGGTGGTGTCGAAGCCCGCCATGACCAGGTGGTAGGCAGCGGAGAGCAGCTCAACGGTGGTCAGCGCGGCCTCGGCGCCGTCCTCATCGGCGTTGTCGTGGGCGAGGACGAGCGCCGACAGCAGGTCGTTGCCGGGCTCGGCGCGCTTGGCGGCGATCAGCCCTGTGAAGTAGGCAGCCAGCTCCCGCGGCACGCGCTGGAGCTCCTCGCCGCCCTTGCCGTAGTCGGTCACGGTGGCCCAGATCCACCCGCGATCCGCCACCGGGATGCCGAGCAGCTCGCAGATCACCGTGATCGGGAGGGGGCGGGCGTACCCGTCGAGCAGATCGACGACGTCACCGCGCGCCACCATCTCGTCCAGCAGGCCCGTGGCGATCTCCTTCGTGCGCGGCCGCAGCTGCCCGGCGCGGCGCGGCGTGAACGCCTTCTGCACCAGGGGGCGCAGCCGGGTGTGTTCAGGCGGGTCGGTGTTGAGCAGCGCGTGAACGCCCGCCGCCTCATTCGGAAAGGACCGACCGCCGCCCGGCCAGTGGCGGACCTTGTTTGCCAGCCGGGGGTCGGTCAGGGCTGCCCGCGCGTCCGCGTAGCGGGTGATGATCCATGTCCGCCCGTAGTCCGGCATCCGTACCGGGGTGACCGGGCGGGACTCGCGCAGCCGCGCGAAGAACCCCATCGGGTCCTGGTAGTAGGAGTCTTCGTCGAGGGGCACCAGTTCTACCGCGTCCGTCACGGTTCACACGCTAGGACTGCCGATTGCGTGACGCCATCGGTTTTCTCGTGGGGTTCGGCGAGGTCACCCGGAGGCCGAGTTCCGAGTCTGTTCCGTCAGGCCTGCTCCGCCACCGAGGCGGCCAGCACAAGGACATCGGCGTATACGACGGGATCACCTGGGACTTCGTCCGCTACATCCACGGCTACCGCCGCCAGATGGCCCCGCGCGTCCGGCGGCTGATCGACGACCACGCCGGGAACGCGCAAGTGATCGTGCTGCGCCGCCGCCGCGCCGCCCGCGACTATCTCGCCGTCGTGAGCCTGCAAGCTTCCCGCTCCGCCAGGGCGGTTACGGCCAGCGAGGAGTAAGGCTAACCCATTTACCAGCCCTGCGCGGGCCCGCGGCGCGCTCTACGCGTTGGGTTTGACCTGGGATACTGGACTACATCAGCCGTTCAGTACGGGCTTGCGGGAAACCGAATCGCGACCCGGGGAGGTGAGTAAGTGACCCAGCATCTTGACCATCAACCATCGAGTTTCCGAACCGCGACCGAGATTGCGAAACTCGATATCTCCGCCGAGGACGCCGATGCCGCGGGCCAGCGCGCCGCCTGGTCCGGTGCCATAGCTCCAGGCTGGGACATTGTGGGCAACGCGAACGGCGGATACCTCCTGGCGATCGCCGCCCGCGCGCTGGCCGCCGCGCTCGCTCGTCCCGACCCGGTGACCATCTCGGCTCACTACTTCCATCCGGGCAAGCCCGGTGACGTAACGATCGAGACCCAGGTCCTGAAGGAGGGCCGAAGGTTCAGTTCTGGCACCGCGACACTCCTGTCGAAGGGACGAGCGCTGCTGGGCTGCATCGGCACCTTCGGTGACCTCACCGAGGCGTCAGGACCGGAGATCCTCGACCAGGGCCCCCCGGAGATGCCCGATCCTGGCGAGTGCCTACCGGTGGTGGCGACCGATACCTTCCCGCCACCGTTCATGGGGAAAATCGAGCTCCGCCTGCATCCAGATGACGGCCAGTTCCTGCTGGGCAAACGGACGGGACACGCGCTGATGCGCGGCTGGTTCCGGCTGCGCGACGATGAACCGGCCGACACCATCGCTCTTCTGTGTGCCGCCGATGCCTTTCCGCCGACAGCCTTCAATGCCGATTTTCCCGTGGCGTGGACGCCCACCATTGAACTCACCGTGCACGTTCGCGCTCGGCCCGCGCCGGGATGGCTGCGATGCACGTTCGCCACGCACTTCGTGACCGGTGGCTTCCTTGAAGAGGACGGCGAAATCTGGGACTCAACCGGGCACCTTGTCGCCCAGTCGCGCCAGCTCGCCTTGGTGCCGCGCGGTTAGCTGAAGAGGCAGCCCACGTACGCGATGGTTCCCAGACCGACTGGTGCCCGGCTCGACCTGGTGCTGGCTTGGCGGTTCAGGCATCACGGCGGGTGAGCGCCCAGGCCCCGGCCGCGAGCGCGACCATCGCATACGCGCACAGCAAGCCGACGGTCAGCCCGGGCGACAGCATCTGCGCGACCGGCTTGACCGCGATCAGTGAATTCCTCATCGTGTCGGGCAGGAACTTCTGCGCGGTGTTCCGGAACGAGCTGCCTAGCGAGAAGAGCAGCAGCGGCAGCACGAACACCGCGCCGACCAGAGCACAGATGGCGCCCGCGGTATGCCGGATGATCGCGCCGATGCCCAGGCCGATGAGCGCGATTAGCGCCGGGTAGGCGCCGGCCAGCAGCACCGCGCGCAGCACGCCGGGCTGGCCCAGCGTGGCGTGCGGGACAGGGGCCTTCAGCATGGCCTGGCCGGCCAAGAACGCGGCCAAGGCGGAGATCTCCCCCGCCGCCAGTGCGACGGCCCCGAGCACCGCCGCCTTCGCGGCGAGCACGAGCGGACGCCGCGGCGCCGCGGCGAACGTGGCGCGGATCATCCCGGAGGAGAACTCGGTCGTGATCGTGAGCACGCCGAGGGCGCCGAGCAGCAACTGGCCGGGCACGAGCCCGAGGAAACCGTCGTAGGTCGGGTCGAAGGACGCGCGGCCGGTGGCGGACATCTGCGCGTAGCTCTCGTGGCTCAGCGCGAGCACGGCCAGGCCGATCATGCCGGCCGCGAAGAGGGCCACGATGTACCAGGTGGAGCGGACCGTGCGAAGTTTCTGCCACTCCATCTGGGCGACGGCGCGGAAACCATAGCCGCCACGGGTGCGACTGGCGGCGCGGTGGCTGAGCGTCGTGGTGCTCATCACAGGCTCCCTGAATAGTCGGCGGCACCGTCGGTCAGCTGGAAGAACACTTCTTCCACCGAGCTGCTGCAGGCGCACAGCCGGGCGACCGTGATGGGCACGGACGGGTAATACTTGACGAGACCGCGTGCCTCGATCATCAGGACCTCCAGTGGCGGTGCTCTCACGGCTGCGTTCTTGCCGCTGGGGCGCGCTCGTGCCGCGAGCACGCTGTCGTCTGCGCCTGCCCGTCTACGCTACGAACTGGGCATCTCCCAGGGAACGTGGTGAGCCGCCGTCTTCCTGGTGGGGTTAACCCACGGGGCGCTCGATAATCTTTATGCGTGGGTCTGGGCCGGGTCCGCTCTGCCGCGTTCGCGGTGCGTATGAGCTTCAGTCTTCGCCGGAGCCACCCTGGGCTTTTGGGCCGTTGCCGCCGATGCCGTCACGCCGGGGGCCAAGAGCCTGAACCTGATCGCGCGGCCGGATTGCTGAGCCCGGTGACCGGACCGGGATTAGGCGTGGCGGCGGCGGGTAGTGCGGGTCGCCGCCTGGCCGATCGGTCGGCCAGAGCAAAGGACAATCCTTAAGGAGCGGATTCGCAGATGACGCGCTACGGATACTTCCTTTCCTCTGAGGAGAGCAGCCCCGCCGAACTCGTCCGGCAGGCCCGGCTGGCCACCGAAGCAGGGTTCGACGCCCTATGGATTTCCGATCACTACCATCCCTGGCTGGACGAACAGGGTGAGAGCAGTTTCGTCTGGTCGGTGATCGGTGCCATTTCACAGGCCACCTCACTGCCGATAACGACGGCGGTGACCTGCCCGCTGTTGCGGACCCATCCCGCGATCATCGCCCAGGCGGCCGCCACGTCCTCGCTGCTGACCGGCGGCCGGTTCACCCTGGGTGTCGGCACCGGGGAGGCACTGAACGAGCACATCTTCGGGAGCGTATGGCCGTCGGCGGAGGAGCGGCTGGAAATGCTCACCGAAGCGGTCGAGGCGATCAGGGAGCTGTTCACCGGCCGTCTCATTACTCATCACGGCAAGCACTACCGGATCGACACGGCCCGGCTGTACTCAGTTCCCGACCAGCCGCCGCCGGTCTTTATGTCCGGGTTCGGCGAGAAGGCCATCAAGCTGGCGGCCCGGCTGGCGGACGGCTACATATGCGTCCAGCCGAACGCGGACTTCGTGCGGCTCTACCGCGATTCCGGCGGCGGCGACCGCCCGGTCCAGGGCGGTCTCAAGGTCTGCTGGGACAACGACGCCGCCCAGGCCCGCAAGACGATGCACCGGTTGTGGCCGAACGACGTCATCCCGGGTGAATCGGCGCAGCTGCTGCCGCTGCCCCGGCACTTCGCGCAGCTGTCCGAGCTGGTGTCGGAAGACATGATCTCCGCTCCGTGCGGCCCGTCGCCCGACGACCACATCAAGGGGATCCGCGCCTACGTAGATGCCGGATTCGACGAGGTGTACATCAACCAGGTCGGCTCCGGGCACGCTGGCTTCTTCGAGTTCTACGCCGACCAGGTGCTGCCCCGGCTGCGCGAGGGGTGACCGCGGTGGAACGGCACCGAATATGGCGGCTTCAGAACGAATACCGTCGATGAGCCAGGAAAGAGAGCCGCTGGCGACGGTTCAGCAGAGAGCCTAGGTAATGCCAAATAGTCGGAGGAATTCTTTATGCGCGCTCTCGTTTATCACGGTCCGAAGAACGTTTCGGTCGACGAAGTTCCAGACGCTACCGTCGAGCGTCCGACCGATGCGCTGATCCGGATCACGACCACCAACATCTGCGGCAGTGACCTGCACATGTACGAGGGCCGGACCGGCGTGGAAGAGGGCAAGGTCCTCGGCCACGAGAACATGGGCGAGGTCATCGAGGTGGGGAACGGCGTCGACCGGGTGAAGGTCGGCGACATGGTATGCCTGCCGTTCAACATCGGCTGCGGGTTCTGCAAAAACTGCGAGGCCGGACTGACCGGCTTCTGCCTGACCGCCAACCCGGGCAACGCGGGCGCGGCCTACGGCTACGCTGACATGGGTCCCTACAATGGCGGCCAGGCCGAGCTGCTGCGGGTGCCCTACGCCGACTGGAACGCGCTGGTGCTGCCCGAGGACGCGCGGGAAAAGCAGGCAGACTACGTCATGCTGTCGGACATTCTGCCCACTGGCTATCACGGGACCGAGCTGGCCCAGGTCGGCATCGGCGAGTCGGTGGTGATCTACGGCGCCGGCCCGGTGGGCCTGATGGCGGCCATGTCAGCCCGGTTGCGCGGCGCGGACCAGGTCTTCGTCGTCGATTGCCAGGCTGACCGGCTCAAGCTGGCCGAGACCCTCGACGCCACGCCCGTCGATGACAGCGCGGGTGACGCCGTGCAGCAGATCCTGGATGCCACCCGGGGCGGGGGAGCGGACAAGGGCGTCGAGGCCGTCGGCTACCAGGCCCACGACCATCAGGGCCAGGAGAAGCCGGGCCTGACGATCAACAGCCTGATCCAGGCGGTGCGCCCAACCGGCAGGATCGGCGTCGTCGGGGTCTTCGTCCCCGAGGATCCGTCCGCCGCCGACGACATGGCCAAAGAAGGCAAGTTCGGATTCGACTTCGGCACGTTCTTCTTCAAGGGCCAGTCGATGGGCACCGGCCAGGCCAACGTCAAGCAGTACAACCGGCAGCTGCGCAACCTGATCCACCGCGACAAGCTGCACCCCGGCCTGATCGTCTCGCACGAGCTGAACCTGGACGACGCCGCCGAGGGCTACCAGCACTTCGACGACCGTGCGGACGGCTGGACCAAGGTCATCCTGCATCCGTGACCTTCGCCCGGCGGCGCCGTCCGGCCCGACGCGGCCAGTCGGCCGAAAACACCCTGCCACCTGGCCCTAGGTGCCATTCGTGCCCGAGCCTTACGCTTGCCCGCTGCTGGCCCGCCAGAGATACTGGAGAGTACGACTTTCCACAGCTGCGGTGAGGAGCGCTCGTCCGTGTCCGTCGGGTCCCAGTGGGCGAAAACCGGGCCGCCGGCCGTGGTCAAGCTGCCTGAAGAGATCGATATCACCAACGCCGACCATGTGCGGGGTGAGTTGCAGGCCGCGCTGGACCAGGGGGCGGCCACGGTGATCGCGGACTTGTCCGGCACGATGTTTTGCGACTCCAGCGGGCTGCGCGCGCTGGTCGGCGCGCACAAGCGCGCGGCGGCCGACGGCGTGCGGGTGCTGCTGGTGATTGGCGATAGTCAGGTGCGGCGCTTGTTCGCGCTGACGGGCATGGATAGCGTGATCGAGGTCTATCCCAGCGTCGAGCGCGCCCTGGCCGGGGGATCCGCACGTAGCTGAACCCGACGATGCCGTGGCGTGTACTTGGAAGGCGTTGCTGCTCGCCCGCCCGGGTAATGGCGCCCGGGACCGGGCACCGGGCTGCCTGGCCGTACCGCTCCGAAGGAGAGCTGATGGCTAAGATCGCGCCCGAACTGCACAAAGCCGCGATCGGCGCCACCTTGCTCAGGGACAAGGTCGAGCAGCTCGGCCGCTGAGGGATAACGATGACGAGTATCTCGCTGCCTAACCCCGTCGTCCGCCGTCCCGGGCCGTCGGCGGCTGACCTGGATGTCGGCGCCCTCGAGCGTGACCTGCGGCGGCAGGTCGAGGGCGAGGTGCGCTTCGACGCGGGCAGCCGGGGCGCCTACAGCACCGACGCGTCGAACTACCGGCAGGTACCGATCGGCGTGGTGGTGCCGCGCACCGTCGAGGCGGGCGCGGCGGCGGTCGAGGTCTGCCGACGGCACGGAGCGCCGGTGGTTTCCCGCGGCGGCGGGACGAGTCTGGCCGGGCAGACGTGCAACGTGGCGGTCATCATCGACTGGTCCAAGTACTGCCATGGCGTCGTCTCGGTTGACCCGGACGCGCGGACCTGCATCGTGGCGCCCGGCATCGTCCTAGACGAGCTCAATGCCCAGCTCGTGGCGCACAATCTCATGTTCGGCCCGAGGCCGGCCACGCATGACCACTGCACGCTGGGCGGCATGCTCGGCAACAACTCGTGCGGGGCCACGGCACAGGCCTACGGCAAGACGGTCGACAACGTCGCCCGGCTGGAAGTCCTGACCTATGACGGCGAGCGGTTCTGGGCCGGCCCGACGACCGATGACGAGTACGCGGCCATCGTCGCGGCTGGCGGGCGGCGGGCCGAGATTTACCAGGGATTGCGCGCGCTGTCCGACGCCCGTGCCGAGGAAATCCGGGAGCGCTACCCGCAGATTCCCCGGCGTGTCTCTGGCTACGACCTCGACTCGCTGCTGCCCGAACGCAGTTTCAACGTGGCCCGGGCCCTAGTGGGCAGCGAGAGCACGCTGGTCACGATCCTGCACGCCGAGCTGCAGCTGGTACCGGTGCCCGCCGCCCGGACGCTGGTGGTGCTCGGCTATCCCGACATCGCCAGCGCCGCCGATGCCACCCCGCGCATAGCGCCGCACCGTCCCGAGCAGCTCGAGGGCATCGACAGCCGGCTTATCATGTTCGAGCGCGAGCGGCGGATGAACCCCAAGGCGCTCCATCTCCTGCCCGATGGCCACGGCTGGCTCATGGTCATCTTCGCCGGGGACTCCAAGGACGACGCCGACGCCAAGGCGCAGGCCCTGATCGACGACCTGCGTGGCGGCCAGCACGAGCCGACCGTCAAGTTCTACGACGACCCGGAACACGAGCAGGAGCTCGCGGACGTCCGGGAAGTGGCTCTCGGCGCCACAGCCCGGGTGCCGGACATGCCGGACACGTGGGAAAGGCTGGGAGGATTCGGCGGTCCCGCCGGACCGGCTCGGTGACTACCTGCGGGACCTGCAGAAGCTGTACGACGAGTTCGGCTACTCAGGCTCGGCCCTGTACGGCCACTTCGGCCAGGGCTGCGTGCACACCAGGATCCCGTTCGACCTGGTCACCGCGGATGGCATCGCGACGTTCCGGCGGTTTGTCGAGCGCGCCGCGGACCTGGTGGTGTCCTACGGCGGATCGTTCTCCGGCGAGCACGGCGACGGGCAGTCCCGCGGCGAGCTGCTGCCCAAGATGTTCGGCCCCGAGCTTGTCCAGGCGTTCGGCCAGTTCAAGGCCATCTTCGACCCAGAGAACCGGATGAATCCCGGCAAGGTCGTCGCGCCGTACCGGATCGACGAGAACCTGCGGCTGGGCACGTCCTGGGCCCCGAGGGACTACGACACGTTCTTCCGGTACCCCGACGACGATGGCCGTTTCGACCGCGCGGTGATGCGCTGCGTCGGTGTCGGCAAATGCCGGCAAGTGAAGGGGGGAGGGGAGGTGGGCGGGGGGTGATGTGCCCGTCCTACATGGTCACCCGCGAGGAGGAACATTCCACCCGCGGCCGGAGCCGCCTGCTGTTCGAGATGCTGGAGGGACACGCCGACTCGCCGGTCACCGGCGGCTGGCGGCATCGACCGGCGTCGCCGGGTGCCGCTGTTCGCCCGCCAGACGTTGCAAGCCTGGCATGCCCGGCGCGATCCCGGCCCGGCTGGGCTGCGCGGCGAGGTCGTCCTGTGGCCGGACACATTCACCAACCACCTGACCCCGCCGTCGGGCAGGCGGCCGTCGAGGTGCTGGAAGCGGCCGGCTGGCGGGTCATCGTGCCCGACCAGCCGCTGTGCTGCGGTCTGACCTGGATCTCGACCGGCCAGCTGGCGACGGCCCGGCGGGTGCTGCAACGGACCGTGGACGCTCTGTCGCCGCATCTGCGGCGCGGTACGAAAATCGTCGGGCTGGAGCCGAGCTGCACGGCGGTGTTCCGGTCCGACGCCCGCGAGCTGATGCCGGGCAACCGCGACGTCGAGCGGCTCGGCGAGCAGACGGTCACGCTCGCCGAGCTGCTGACTCACCACACCGACGGCTGGCAGCCGCCGCAGGTGGGCGGCCAGGCCATCGCCCAGACCCACTGCCACCAGCACGCCATCATGGGATACGACGAGGACAAAGCGCTGCTGCGGGCGGCCGGCATCGATCTCGACGTCCTGGATGCTGGCTGCTGCGGGCTGGGCGGCAACTTCGGCTTCGAGGCCGGGCACTACGACGTGTCGATGGCCTGCGGCGAACGGGCTCTCCTCCCGGCCGTCCGGGACGCCGCGGAGGACGTCCTGGTGCTGGCCGACGGGTTCAGTTGCCGCACCCAGATCGAGCAGGGCGGCACGGGCCGGACCCCGGTCCACCTGGCTGAGGTCCTGGCCGCCGGGCTGCACGGCGAGCCGGTGCGACCGTCCCGGCCCGCGCCGCCGGGCGCCGCCGACTACCTCCGCCTCGTCGGCCTGGCCGCCGCGGGCGCAAGCGCCGCCGCCGCGGTCGCCGCCGCGGCGGTCCGGCGCAGGCGCTGACCAGGAAGCACGACCGACGCATGACGTCGCCGGCATAGCGCAAGGATCCGTGACCATAGGCGTTTCCTATCCAGCCAGCCGGGATTCGTACGGCACGACCGCGCAACCTCCTGCCGCGTGTGCCGTCTTAGGTGTTGAGCGCGCCAGCGATCCCTGGCGGCGCACCTTAGACTGGCGAAGGGGGACCGGACATGACCGGGACCCGGATTGGTTCAGCGGCGGCGCGGCAGCGGGCATTGCGCCTGTTCCCGGCATTGGCGATCACGGCGGCGCTCCTGGTCCGGGTGAGCGCCTGCGGCCGGGCCGGGCCTGCCCCGGCGGGCGGTGCCAGCCGCTCGGCTAGCGGCACGGGCGCGCGGTCCGGTGCACCAGCGGCCGGGCCGGCGCGCGGCGGACGCGCGCTTAGTGTCCTGTCCGCTAGTTTCGTGTCGGCGTCAGCGGGCTGGCTGCTGGCGACGCCGTGCGCGGACCAGGTCCGGACGTGCCGCACGGTGGTGATGCGCAAGACGGCCGATGGCGGCCGGACGTGGTTCGCGGTTCCCGCGCCGGATGCGCCGCCCGCGGACATGTACCAGGGCCGTCCGCCATCGAACGCGGTGGGCACGATCTTGTTCACCGGCGCCGGTGCGGGATGGGCGTTCGGCCCCGCCCTGTGGCAGACCCGTGACGGCGGCCCATGGCGGAAGATGAGCGTCCCCGGCGGGCCGGTGCAAGACCTCGCCGTGGCCGGGAACCGGGTACTCGCGGTCACCGGCCGGTGCGGGGCCAGCGGCGGGGCATGCCGCTTCGGCGTCTACTCGGCGGTGGCCGGATCGGATGGCTGGCGGGCGGTCCCGGGTGCGGCCGGCCCTGGGTCCGCGCAGCTCGCGGTGTCCGGCGGCGTCGGCTACGTGCTCGCCGTCACGGCTGGTCCGGGCCGGCCGGTACTGCTCGCCGGTCCGGTGAACGGTGCCGCCCGCTGGCGGTCTGTGCCGGACCCGTGCGCCGGCGCGTCGTCAGGCGCGCTGGCCGCGGCGGCTGGCGGCTGGCTGTTCCTCGGCTGCGGGCGCGAACCCGGCGTGGGCGAGCAGGTCAAGGCCGCCTACCTGTCGGGCGACGGCGGGCGCAGCTGGCACCAGGTCGCCAGCCCGCCGTCCGGCGGGTACCTCGGGGGCGCGTCGATGAGCCCGGGGGGAACGATCTTCCTGTCCGGCCCCCGGATGGACCTCTACCTCTCCCGGGACCGCGGCCGCAGCTGGCATCAGAGCCCGAGCCTGGCGAACGCGGCCGGGCTGGCCGGGGCGGGTTTCCCCCTGGCAGGCTCGGCGATCACCGACACCTGGGGATTCGCCTTCCAGCAAGGCGTTGACCAGCAGCAGGTATGGCTCACCAGCGATGGCGGCCGCGACTGGACTCCGGTCACCGTCCGCTGACTCAGCTCATCGCGGCGAGAACCTGGTTTCTCGCGTTTGCCTTCAAGCGCTTGAGGTATGTCAAGCTGCCCGTATGACAGCGTTCACCATCGCCGATGTGTCGCGGCGCAGCGGTTTGAGCGAGCCGACGCTGCGCTATTACGAGCAGGTCGGGCTGGTCGGCCCGGTCGACCGTGACGAGAGCAGCGGGCATCGCCGGTACCGCGACGAGGACCTGCACACGCTCGAGGCGCTGGCCTGCCTGCGCGCGGTCGGCGTGGGTATCGAGGACATGCGTACCTACCAGGCCAACCGTAGCCGCGGGCGGGCGGCAGCGGCCGAGCAGCGCGATCTGCTGCTGCGCCACGCCGAACGCATCGAGGCCGAGATCGTCGCCCAGCAGGCGCGACTCGGCTACCTGCGCGCGAAGGCGGCGATGTGGGACGCCCGCGACCGCGGCGACGCCGCTGCGGAGGCGCAGGCGTGGCCAGAAGTCAGAGCCGCGGCCGGCCACATGGGGGTGCAGTGATGAGCCCGGTCCTGGTCACCGGCGGGTCCGGTTACGTGGGCACGCAGCTGGTCGCCGCGCTGCTGCGGGCCGGGAGCCCGGTGCGCACCACGGTGCGCTCGAAGGACCGCGAGGCCGACCTGCGCGCGGCGGTGCGCCGCGGCGACGCCGACGACGCTGGCCTGGAGCTCGTCATCGCGGACCTGTCGGCCGATGACGGCTGGAAGGCCGCTATGGCTGGCTGCGAGGAGGTCCACCACGTCGCGTCGCCCATCCCTTACGTCCAGCCCGAGGACCCCGACGATCTGATCGTTCCCGCCCGCGAGGGTGCGCTGCGGGTGCTGCGGGCCGCGCGCGACGCGGGCGCCCGGCGCGTCGTGCTGACCTCGTCCTTCGCGGCAGTCGGCTATACCCCCAAGCCGGGCGCCGAGTTCACCGAAGACGACTGGACCGATCCGGACACGCCCGGTCTGGCGGCCTACCCGCGCTCCAAGGCGATCGCCGAACGTGCCGCGTGGGACCTGATGCGCCGCGACGGCGGCGGCACCGAACTGGTCGTGGTCAACCCGACGTTCATCCTCGGGCCCACCCTCACGAGCGACCTGCGCTCCTCGATGCACCTGATCAAGGCGATGCTCGACGGCACGATGAGCGTCGCGCCACGTGCCCGCATGGGCATCGTCGACGTGCGTGACGTGGCCGACCTGCACATCCGCGCGATGGCCGAGCCGAAGGCCGCGGGCCAGCGCTTCCTGGGCGTCGCCGACGGCCCGACGACGAGCTTCGTCGAGGTGGCCAACGTGCTGCGCCGGCGGCTCGGCCCGCTGGCCGCGCGTGTACCCACCCAGGAGGCGCCGGGCGCCGACCTGCCGCGGCCGGTCATCCACAACGACCGGGCCCGCGAGGAGCTGGGCTGGCGTCCGCGCGCCGTCGAGACCACGATCGTGGAGTCGGCCCAGAGCCTGCGTGACCTCGGCCTGCTTGGGACCTAAGGAGGCCGAAGGATGCGGGTAAGGATGCCTATGGATGACAGTTACGCTTCCCAGGCGCCGCGGAGGTCGCCGAGCAGGGTGTAGAAATCCGGGCAGGTCTTGGCCACGCACAGCGGGTTGTCCAGCGTGACCCCCTCGGCGATCCGCAAACCAAGGACGCTGCAGGCCATCGCGATCCGGTGATCGTCGTAGCAGGCGATCTCGGCGCCGTGCGGCTGGCCCGGATACACGGTGATCCAGTCCGGTCCGGTCTCGCACCGGATTCCGCAGGAACGCAAATTGACGGCCATCGCTTCTAGCCGGTCGCATTCTTTCAGGCGAACGTTGGCAATGTCAGTGATGGTCACCGGAGCATCCGCGAACGGCGCGATCGCCGCCAGGGTGGGCATGGTATCGGAGATATCCCGCATGTTGAACTCTCCGCCCTGGAGCTGATCAGGGCCGCTGAGCGTGATGGAAGTCTCGTTCAGTTCGATGCTGCATCCCATCGCCGTCAGCACTTCGGTGCCGAACGCCAGGTCTCCCTGTGCCGAGCTGCTCCCCAGCCCGGGGATGGTGACGGTACGGCCCGTGACCGCCGCGGCGGCCAGGAAATACGAGGCGGTGGACGCATCCGGCTCGACGGCGAAGTCCGCAGCCTGATATACCTGCGGCCTGATGTCGAATTCCGCACCCGCGCGCTCTACCCGGACGCCGAAGGCCTCCATCGTGCCGATCGTCAGGTCGATGTAAGGCGCGGACACCAAGTCCGTGACCCTGATCCGCAGGCCTTCGGAGGTCAGCGGTCCCAGTAGGCACAGCGCACTCAGGAACTGGCTTGAGACGCTGGCGTCAAGGACGACATCACCGCCTTTGATGCCGTCCGCTTCGATCCGCAGCGGCAGATGGTCGCCCGCCGCGGCCTGGACGTCCACGCCAAGATGACGCAAAGCTCCGATGAGCGGCGCCATCGGCCGGGCCCGCATCTGAGCGCTGGCGTCGATGGCATACGTGCCCCGCCCGGCCGCGACCAGACCTGGCAGGAAGCGTGACGCGGTGGCAGCGTCGTGACACCAGACCGCGCCACCTGCCGCGGGCGGCCCGGCCGGGTTCCCGGTGATCTCCCACCGCTCCGCGGACGCCGCCACGGGGTACCCGAGCACCACGAGCGCACCCAGGAACGCGCGCGTGTCGAAGGCGCTGAGCGGTCGGGTAATCACGCTCCGGCCGGATGCCGCCGCGGCCGCAAAGAGCGCGCGGGCGGTAACGGATTTAGACCCCGGCAGGTAAATCTCAGTCACGCTGGTACCTCCGAACGGAAACGGCCGAGCAAGTGCAGCCTATTGCGGCCAGCGCCATCCGCCGGGACCGGGAACCAGGCCAGCGCGGGATATACCCCGGCCGGCCCGGTTCCGGGTGACGCCCCGGCCGGCTGAAAGCCCGCCGCCAGGCCTAGCCCCCCGAACCCGGTTTTGATCTTTTTAGCCGAACGAACGGTGCTGCCTGCCTCCGGTCATGCCGTCCCCGCGCCCAGCGTGACGCTCACCGCGTGCTGGTGTCGTCCAGGCTCTCTATCGAGGTGATCAGGCCGTCCCGGACGATGTAAATGCTCGTGACCGGCAGCGGTGGCTGCTCTCGTCCGGGTTCCGGAAGGATCCTGGCCTGCACGAAACGTACGGGTCCACCAGCCCGAGCATGTCGTTGATCCGGCTCTCACGGAGCGCTTCGTAGAACTCCAGCACCACCTGGACCGGCTGGCTTTCGTCCAAAACGCTCCGTTCATAAATAACTACCTAAAGTGATATTACCTGAGGCTCCTGGGACCGCAGGCGGTGCCGCGCGACCTTGCCGGTGGGACCCAGCGGCAGCTCCTGGACCAGGTAGAACGCGCTTGGTCGCTTGGGCCGGGGCAAGGCCGCCTCGCATGCCTCGCGCAGCGCCGCCGCCATCTCGTGCCGCCGCCACGGCCCGGCGGGAACCACGTAGGCGACCGGGCGTTCCCCGAGCACCCCGTCCTGGGCCGCGACCACGGCGGCGGACCAGACGCCCGGCTGAGCGACCAGGAAGTCCTCGATTTCCCTCGGGTAGATCTTCTCGCCGCCCCGGTTGATCACGTCATCGGACCGGCCCGCCAGGAACAGGTAGCCGTCCTGGTCCAGGTGGCCGAGGTCACCGGTGTCGAGCCACCCCTCGGCGTCGACGGCGCCGGCCGGACCGCCCTGCGCGTACTCCCTGATGACGCCCCGGCCCCGGATCTGTACCCGGCCCACCGTGCCGGTCCGTTCGGCCACGCGGACCTCGGTGCCGGCCGGCAGGCCCACGGAGCCGGCCTTGCGCGGCCCGTCGACCGGGTTGGCGGTAATCATGCTGGCCGCCTCGGTCATTCCGTAGGTCTCCACGACGGGGATGCCGAACGCGTCCTCGAACCGCCTCAGCGTGCAGGGTGGCAGCGGAGCCGAGGCCGAACGGACGAACCGGACGCGCCCGGGTACCCGGCTGGCCGGGGGATCCATGGCCAGCACGGTGATGATCGCGGGAACCGCGTTGATCCAGGTGATCCGCCGCTGCTCGATCAGCGGCCAGAATCCCCGGCGGCTGAACTTAGCGTCGAGCACCAGGCTGGCCCGGGCGGCGAGGGTCGCCAGCAACCCGACCACCTCGGCGTTGACGTGGAACAGCGGCAGGCAGCAGTAGCCGCGGTCAGCCGGGGTGAGCTGATGGATAACAGCCACCGCGGCGGCGACGTGGGACAACTGATCCTCACGCAGCAAGATGCCCTTGGGCGTGCCAGTGGTCCCGCTAGTGCAAAGAAAGATCCCCCCCGCCGCGGCC